>Ga0307980_1000174_pt1 | contig 32342 bp, 24 predicted proteins | sample OrgLakmetage1060_FD_201817 | JGI IMG/M metagenome (GOLD analysis project Ga0307980, IMG submission 201817) | Saline water microbial communities from Organic Lake, Antarctica - #1060 | ecosystem: Environmental > Aquatic > Non-marine Saline and Alkaline > Saline | place: Antarctica: Organic Lake... | reverse complement strand
GCCCTATTGGTGGAACAAGCCCTGCCCTATCTTGAATTATCCAAACGGTTGACATAAGCGGAGCGCTCACCTGCCACTCGTCACCTGTCCACTGGCAATTTGAGCAACCGATGTCAGGGCTATCTGGTTCAATGATGCACCCGCCTAGAAAGACGTCCTTGCTCTCAAGAGCCTCTTTTGTTGGGTAGCCATAAAGAATAGGCAGGAACTCCCAGCCACAAACTGGGCAGTTCTTGAGCTTTGTCTTGTTCAACTGGACTCCTTGTATTCGAGTTCAAGAATGATTACATAATGGTGTGACGTTTTAGCAGTTATCGCTTCGCCTGAAACCCCAGCAGCTCGATCAGCCTCGGGTCTCCAGAGCCGTCAACTCGCTTCTTTCGGTCAACCTCATAGAAAATCTCCAAGATGCTGATTGCCCTAGCAATCTCATGAGCTAACGACTCGAGATCAAAAGGCGAGGATGCAAAAGTGGAGCCTTCATCGTCAGAAAGATCTCGATAACCGCTCTGCTCCCACGTTGCCTTCACCTCATTCAGTGAACCCGTCTCTGGCTCACCAGAAACGTGGATGCTGAATGGCCTCGAACTGTTCCCGATCAGTGGATCGAGTCTGCCAACCAGGATGCTTGGTCGATCAGTAAATTGCCTCTGCCTATTCCTTGTTTGAAAGGTCGCAATAGTCCTGCATAAGTTCAGAGCACCGATCGTCAAGAGCCTCAACAAATTGGGCAAGCCTATGTTTTTTCGAATATGGGAGTATCCCTAAACCAATGGCGCAAATTGTCGATTTAGTCGGTGACGAGCATCCGAAGGAACGTACTCATCTCCCGTTGGATCTCAGCCTGCTTTAGAGCAATCGAATCGTCCATATATTCAACGAGCTTTTTGTCAGCGAAGTCTTCGTATTTCAATTGGACTCTCTCGACCATTTCTTTAATCAACTTTTGAAGCCCTGAAGGCAATTCGGAGTACCTCACAGCTTCGTCGAATATGAAAGGTCTAAACCAGTTTGCGGATTCACTCTCGAGTTTGTCAATCAAGCTAGTAAACCGACTTGAATACTCGGTGGAAAAGTTTCGAGGGTCAAAACTCTTCAATTTCTCTACTAACTCAAGTGCAAGGCGCTGCGAGTAAGCATGATCTCCAGAGTTATGTGCCGCAACAACCAATCCCGCCCTTTCCCTGATTTCAAGTAATCCCAACTCATCAATCATTAAGATCAAATTGGAATAGTCCCTTCGGTATTTCTCACTGGCCTTTTCCTTCTTCTGAGGTTGAGGCTCTGGTGATTGCAATTGCGATTCGCCTTTGGAAACCATGGTCACGGGAAATTCGACCCAATCAGGCAACCTGAAAATCGCGCCCCCCGGATTATCCTCATCAATTTTCACTCTATGCAGCGTTTCCTTTGAGGCTAACTCTTCTGGTTGCCATGTTGACCCAAAGTTAAAGAAATCTTGATCTGTGACGCCAAAGACCGAAGTAAGTGTTTCTAGGGTGAATTCTGCGATTGACCTTGGGTTCCAACCAAAGTCAAAGACACGCCAATAGTTGTAGGTTGCGTCATCATCACCTGGGGGATTCCACCCAACAAACAACATCTGTTGCATCTTGTTGTGATCTAGAACTGAGTTCTCGAAAAAATGTTTTGGTGCCTCCAAATGATATCTGCCATCTGCCAGAACTGTTCCCTGAATGTATGGTGACGCGTTGGGATCGAAACCATACTCACGAGCTAGTGTCTGAAGCTGCATAAATTGTGACCTTGGATCGGTAATAACAATCTCTAGTGCGTCGACAATTGGCAACCAATGGGGTCCAAGATGCGGGCTGAGTTTGATTCGAAAATTTGCATTTTCAGGCAGCTCCTCGGGAAGTAGGTCCCTCGCCTCAAACAAGAAGTAGTCTCTGACGCCTCGCTTCTCGAGCTCTTTTTCAGCTTCTTCCTGAGACTCTGCCACTCGACCAAAAACGCCTGTTTCAGAGTCTGGGTCATTGATGTAGAAGGTGAAGACGCGGAGGACTCTCTCTTGGGGCTTGATCTCTTCAGAGCTTCGCTGGCTTGGTGCTTCAAGTCCGACGTTTACCTCAATGGTGGTACCGAGATCCCTACTTCGAGAGATGAGCAGCTGCCCATTGGGCCATTCTGCTGGAATTGAGTCCTGCACCCCAGGCATGCATATCGTTGTTGCCAAACCGGCCCGAATTGGATTCGGCCTCGAAATCCGCGTGAGCCAATTCCAGAGCTCTTGCCGCTGATTCAAATTGTCCTACTGACCTAAGTGCGTCACACACAGTCGCCCAATCGACAACCTTTTCGCTGCTACTAGCATTGGGGGTTTCACGATTCACTGCGAGGAAGCCTTCACCAGGCTGGACGAGGGCTTCGAGGCCTAGTCGAATCTCTTTCGACGCAACTGTTTCCATGGGGCCAGCTTGGAGATGACCGCTCCGTATTAGGTGGATGTATTCAAAGTGCAGCTGTTGTATAGCTACCCATGAGGCCCAGGAGTTTAAGCGGGTTCTCCCTTTCAAGAATTTTAGGTACCCGAGTGTTTCCTCAAGTGAACACCTGATTAGTGCACCGCTTGATTCAGCTTCGGGTTTATCTCTCGCGAGTTGAATTAAGTCTGCAAATATCTCTAAGTCGTCTTCGTCTGAATCTTTGGACCAAGGAATGAAGTAGTCGGGAAACTTAGATCCACAAAAAGGGCACTTCGCTATAAATTGGTTATTTGTTGCAAGAGTGGGCTCTAAGTCCAAAGTGTCGACAGCTTGTCCGGAACTGACGCCATCGGTCCAAATCTCATCGTCTTCTGAAACAATTCCGAAGTCAAAGTCGCTAATGTCGCTCAACCCGGTAAATCCATGCCAAATTGTCTGACTGCAACCAGGACACGGAAATTTCGACGGTTGGACCATGCTTGTCAATAGTTAACTCCTGTCGGCTTGTTAGTCTCCGGCTTCCCACCCTGTGCAGGTGAAACTCAAGTTTTCCCCAGAAATGGCCACAGCATTCAGGTCCTGCACTAGAGCTTCGGCCGAGTCTACGTAAACATCTGGCAAAGAACCATTGAAATGATCCAGGACTTGCTCAGCAAGCTCAGCCATGGGTGTTAGCTCGTTTATGCCCAAATCTCCGAGCTCTTCGGCTGTGTATTCCCACGACACGTGGAACTCCTTGATGCTTAAACTTAGAGTCGAGCCTGCGACAAGTTCATCCAGAACTTGCTCCTCGTTCATCTCGCCCGACTGGGGCTCGGATAAGAAATCAACTTCATACTCCCAGGCCCCTTCTGGCTCCCGGACTTTGTCATGAACCCGAGCGAGAAGCTCCACCAATGGTTCCGTCAGAGGTGTTGGCAATTCAACCTCGAACTTATAGATCTCCGAGAAGCCATGGCTTCTCGGCCTCAGGAAAAGGTGCTCGCACGCCGAGCAGAAGGTAAAGGTGCGGACAGACGACGGGCCGTAAGGATCCGGGTCCGGCGTGGTTAGTATCCGATTCTCTGGAATTGACCCTTTACACTTCGGGCAAGTTTCTCCCACAACTGACATTATTTCCCCCGTTCGTCTTCCACAAACATACTAACTAAGCGAACAGACGAAAAGAATTCAAAAAGGAGGTCTGGGCCATTCCTGCTTTATCTGTCGGCCTTGTTCAAACATGCAGTAGAAGGACACACTACCTCCAAACTTGTAACTGTCCATTTAGGCCCTTTCATGGCGACGAAGATGCCCAAACACCTTTGTTTGAGTTAGATGAATGCTAGTCAAGACCGGGTTAGTGCTCAATAAAGTCAGAGAAGTTCATTAGGCTCACTTTGTGATTGATATTTCAAAAAAAGACCTGGTTGTTCTTGGTGATAACTTGCGGGTATTAGAACAGCTAGATGACAGTTCCGTGGATCTGATCTACATTGACCCGCCCTTCAATACCGGCAAAGTTCAAAAAAGAGAGTCGATCAAGACCGTCAGGTCGGAAACTGGCACAAGAAAAGGCTTCAAGGGCGACAGTTACGAGAGTATTCGTCAAAGTTCAACGTCTTATAACGACTCCTTCGCTGACTACTGGTCATTTCTTGGGCCAAGATTAGAGCATGCCCACCGCGTTCTGAAGGATTCGGGAACGCTATATTTGCACCTGGACTATAGAGAAGTTCACTACGCAAAAGTCTGGCTCGATGGAATTTTTGGTCGGGAGAACTTCATAAATGAAATCATATGGGCTTACGACTACGGAGCTAGATCCACTAAGAAGTGGCCAGCGAAACATGACAACATTCTTGTCTACTCAAAATCTTCCAACTACCATTTCAACGCCCTGGAGGTTGACCGAGAGCCTTACATGGCTCCGGGCCTGGTTACACCAGAAAAGGCAGCCAGGGGAAAACTTCCGACAGACGTGTGGTGGCACACTATTGTCTCTCCCGCAGGCAAAGAGAAGACCGGCTATGCAACTCAAAAGCCAGAGGGCATACTGCGCAGAATAATTACGGCCAGCAGTAATCCAGGGGACTTAGTCCTAGACTTCTTTGGGGGTTCTGGAACCACCGGGGCCGTATCTAAAAAGCTTGGGCGTCACTTTCTACTGGTGGACGAAAACCCAGAAGCGTTCGAGGTGATGAAAAAAAGACTTGCATTGATTGACTCCGAGCGGGAAACTGCATTCAGGCAATAACTTTGGGGGTCACATGTCTGCTGCATACGAACAATTAGCGAAAATCTCTAGCGGCTTTGGGAACGAAAGATCCGCCGCTCTAGATAACTGGGCAGGTAGCCCGTATGAATGGCTGCTGACCATTCCCAGTCGGGCCAAGGGTGCCTACGGAGAGAAATTCGTTTCGGAGCTCTTTCGAGTCAACGATTTTGGCGTTTTGAAACCACTTTCGGGAACAGACCATGATCGAGTAATTCAAGGCCACAGAATTGAAATCAAACTCTCCACCCTCTGGTCAAAGGCTCCGGTCTACAAGTTTCAGCAAATCAGAGACCAAGATTACGATTACGTACTTTGCCTGGGCATTTCTCCCGACTCAGCAAATTGCTGGGTCATCCCAAAAGCAGAAATGAACGTCGACAAAGAGGGCGTCAGCCACCAACACGGAGGAGCTCGCGGTGTAGACACGATGTGGCTTTCATTTGAGGCTTCAAGCCCCCCTGCCTGGATGAATAAATATGGCGGAGACCTCGACGCTGCAATTGAAATGATGCGGTCTCTTGGAACTGGAGTGCACTCTGGAAAGAAAATCTCGAAATCAGAAATGATTCTTGGTTAGCAGATGTCTATGAATTCCCTCTCATGAATTTCTGGTGGGTAAATCAGAAACAGACTTTTCGGCAAGAGATTGCCGGTGGTTTCATGTGGTCTCCCAAGAAAAACGCTGATGGTGGGAGGAACCCGTATTACGATTTCATGACTCAGGTGGGACCAGGAGACATTGTTTTTTCCTTTGCAAATGCGGAGATAATTGCAATCGGCGTTGCAAGGTCAAGTGCTTACTCCGCCAATAAGCCAACTGATTTTGGTAATGCTGGAGCAACTTGGTCACAAAATGGCTGGGCTGTCGATGTTGATTTTCAAAAAGCAGAAAAGCCAATAACTCCAAAATTGCACATGATTCTCATTGCGCCACTACTGCCAGAAAAGTACTCCCCTATCCAGGCAAATGGAAATGGCAATCAGGTGTACCTGACATCAATCTCAGGCGAGCTTGGTACGCTGCTCTTAGGACTATTGGGTTCACCAGAGTTGACGTCAGAAGTGACAAATCTTGACGACTTAGCATTCGACAAAGAAGAGCAGCTGATAATCCAAGACAGCATCCTGGACCAAACCATGAAGGCCTCACTGGTTCTTGCCAGAAGAGGTCAAGGTAAGTTTAGAAAACGAGTTGAGTTCTTCGAGGAAGGCTGCAGAGTTACAGGGGTTACCTCTTCGAAGCTATTGATTGCTAGCCACATCAAGCCCTGGGCAGCATCTACTAACGAAGAGAGGCTAAATGGCCACAACGGCCTATTCCTCTCCCCCCATATCGACAAGCTCTTCGACTCAGGCTTAATGACTTTTGAAGACAGCGGAGAGATGCTTTTCTCAGACGCGCTGGATGTTGATGTTCTAGCCCGCTGGAAGATAGACCAAACCAAAAAGGTAAAAAAGTTTGGACTTGATCAGGCGCACTTCCTAGAGCATCATCGGGAAATAGTGTTTCAGCAGAGCTGAAGCCAAAGGGGCATTCATTCCCCAGAAAAATCACACCCAGCTGACCGGATCTGCCGGAGAGCACCTGGTGCTCCCAATGCTTTCGTCCAAGGGTTTCTTTGCCGCCCAAGCACGGCTATGGACCAAATTTACATTGAGGTCGATAGCTCGCAACTGCCATAGAAGGTCAGGCTCTATTAGATACTGCCATCCATGTAACGAGCCTCACTTCTGAAGGTGAGACGGCGGGAAGCGGCTTGGGGTCAGGGGCACTGATGACTCCTTCGGAATCAAGAAGACTGATTATTAACTGGACTTTCAATTTGACTGCTTCATCGCCGCTCAGGACTTGTCGCATTGCATTTGAAACCCTCCGGACTGGGACCGAGCGAAGCCTGGCGAGGGTAAGGCTTTGAATCCCATCACCGAGAAACTCACCATGCTTCACAACCAAATCTGCAGCATCTGAAAATGCAGCAGTAACTGGTGCTTGTAGATTGTTGGGATCCGTTAGTTTTTGCCAAGTAGTGTGGACGGAATCTCTTGCTATCTCCCAGGCACCAAAAGCCCCTGAGTAAGCCTCTTCCGGAAGATCTCGGGGCATAGATTTTGTGCCGGGATCCGCCATTGTCAAGCTGAACAAATGCTCTGTCTGAATGAATGGCTTGCCTTCAAGAAGGGAAACACTCCAGTCATCTTCGGCCTTGATGTATCTAAACCACGGGTCGGGGTGATCACCGATTTTTACACAAAACACGTAGCCGTTGCTCTTGGCCTTGGGGTTTATAAATCCGCTCCCTGCGCCGTAAGGCAAGTGCTTGACACTTTCTTCAAGAACCTTGAAGTTCTCAAGTTCTTTGAAAAGCCTGCGGCGGAATTCCTCGCCAGACATGGCAGTTCCACCATTGCCCTGCTCAAGAAGATTTTCAAATTCCTTCTCGATATTTGCAGGGTCATGAAAGATGATTTGGATGGAAGGATCCCTGTCGGGGAGGACATTTGACGCACCAACTGCGGCTTCAGCTTGGGCTAATTTTCTCTCCAGCGTGGCCTGAAGATTGAGCATTTCATCCAAGTGCTTGGCGGGGAAGAAGAGACCCATGTGGACCTCTTCATGCTCACTGAAGAGACGATCCACGCGACCGTGCCTTTGGACTATCTTCATCGGGTTCCACGGCAGATCGTAGTTAATAATTTCGCCTGACTGCTGAAGGTTTACTCCCTCCGCCAAAACATCAGTGGTTATGAGAAGGTCATAAAGGTCTTCCCCGCTCGGCTCTCCCGCATCATTAGTTCGACTCGCGGTCTTAGGAGCAAAACTTTCAATCACATGCGCACGACCACCCTGGTCGACTCCACCAGATTTTCCGGCCTTATGGACTGACTTGTAGGAACCTGATTGAGGTTCAGCTACCCTGCCGGAATAATCGACAATTGAGCCACCTGGACTTTCACTCAAAAGCGCTGTGACCCTCTCGTGAATATCGATGACAGTGTCCGTGTAGGTCGAGAAGACGATCACCTTCCGTCGATCACCTCCAGAAACTCCAAACTTACTTGTGTGCCTAGCCCCCTCAGCAATTAGCTCCAGCTGAGCGGCAAGAGATTCAAACTTTGGGTCCGGAAGCTCAAGGGCACTGAGCGCAACTTTTTTTAGATCTTTGAGCAAGTTCAGATCAGACTCTGCATCAGCCTTCAGGGCATCAATGAAGTAGTCAGTAGCCGGACGAGCTTTCTTCTGAGCTTCATCATCCAGGGCACCCAGCACCTCATCTAGGTCGTCTGTTTCGGACGAGATCCACTCACGCAAGGCTTCGCCTTCCAGAACGTAACCCAGGTCCACGCCCTTGAGGAACTTCACGTGTGAGCCGATAAGGGTTTCGATTGTGAAGTAAAGGGCGCGTGACGAGCTCTCCAGTCGCTTGAGTAAAGCGCTTCGCAACAGGCCAGCGTTTTGAATCTGGATTCTCTCAACCGCATGAGGCCCCCTTAGATATCGGCTCGGGGTGTACCGAGCCATCATCAAGCGGTGGGGGTCAGCCTTAGCAGTGTTGTAGGCGGAGAATAGATCCTCCCCCTCCTCAATCTTGAGTGCTGAAATAACCCGATTAACCAAATCTTCACCGGGACCACTGAGATCGTAGTTAATTCTTCGCACTTTGGGGGTCGGAAATTTGATTGGAACTAATTCGCCGCGGCTATTGCGAATTGACTCATTGGGGTAGTGCTCTTTGACAAATTTCCTAGTTCTGCGCACAGCCACTTGGTCCATCAGTTGGAATAGGTGGTCAGGAGTTAGGTTTTCAGGATCCATGTCTTGAGCCCGCTGAATATAAGACCGAATGCTCGGTATGTCCAAGCTTGCGAATCGCGCATCGTCCCTAATGAAATACCTGATCAAAGTATCTAGGTCACTCAGGGAGTTGTTGACTGGAGTAGCAGTCAACAACACAACCTGCTTGGGGTACTTGCCCTCAAGAATCACTCGATCAATTGCCTTTGATCTTTCTGCTCCTGCGTTTCGCAGGTTGTGAGCCTCGTCTATGACCACCATTGCGTAATCGCGAACTTCGCTAACGAACTTTGCATAACCAGGGTCGTCTGGCCTCATCCTGTTTCTTACTTCGTCATAAGACATTACGTCAGTTAAACGGAACCCATGTTTCTGAATGAACGGCTGCCACATGCTCGACTTCAGGGCTGCCGGAGCGATGATCAAAACCCTCTGTCGGTGTTGGTCAGTCGCCTCTTTGATTACCTCACCAGCAAGGAAAGTCTTTCCTAGCCCCACTTCATCGGCGACGATTACCCCTCCGTTCTTTTCTAATAATCGCTTCATGCGCACGACGCCATCTTGCTGGAATGCGGCCAGATCGAAACTGCCCTTAACCAGGCGCTCATCTTCTAAAACTGAACCGTAAAGCTCGTAGAGCATTTTTAGGAAAATCTCCCAAGGCGAATGCTCTGCCCAAATTGACTCGTAGACTCCGGCCAAGTCGTATGTCTCAGACTCTGCCCAGTACTCTTCAAACCAATTTATTACGTTCTTGGTGTGCTGGGGATCCCCTGCTGGATAGCCAAGGTTCAGTTCCGCATTGAGCTTTAATCCGGCATAGGTCATGTTGCTGGATCCAGCTAGGACTCCAGGCATGCCATCGTCATCTGAAATATAGGCCTTGCCATGCAAGAAGCCCTTCGTATATCTGCGAACCTCGACCCTGGCTTCGCCCTCGGGGTCAACACTTCTAATCCATGCAACAAGACGTTCCGCTTCAGACAGGGCCTCTCGAGTGAAGCCAGTCAAGTCCCTTTCGCGACGCAGCCATGCCTCATGACTAGCAGTTGCCTCTTGAACTCTTTGGGTAGCACCCTTTTCTCCCAGGACGCTCGACTGCACAATTGACTGCTCTGGTTCCGCGCCCAATAAAAGACGAACTCTAGGGGCGCTTTCTAGCTCATCCGCCAATAAGTGAAAGCCACCAGGATTTATGTATGCAGTGGCAATCGCAATGTCCGGTGTCTCTTTGTATTTTTCTCGAAGAATCTCAAACATGCGATTCACCTCAGACGCGACAGATTGGCCTTTAGGTCCATTGTTAGTTGCGAAAAACGGAAGCATTACTCTCCACCTCTTAGGTCGGTAGTTATTAACTCAAAATGCGAAAGGACGTCGGCCAAGGCCTGCTCGTGGTCCCAGCCCCTATGGAAAGTCCTAAAAATGTGAGTTATGTCGTTGGCTGAAAGACCATAAGCAGTCGCCGCTAGTGCCTCTAGCTCAGCAATTAGCTGACTTCTCTCTTTCGAGGAACTCACAGAATTTACCGGTGCTCCGACACTTGAAGCCCACGGTGCATAACGCTCGTCTACTGCCGCCAATACACCGGCAATGTTGACCACTCTTTCAAAAACTGGGCCATCGTTAAGATCAGGGATGGGGAAAGCACTAAAAAGATGAAAGTTAAGCGCAGTTTCAATGAACTTGCGCGCATACCAATCGAAAACTCGGGTCGATAAGATTCCTAAAATGAACGCCTCTGCTTTTTCCTTGCCGATAGGAAACAGCAAATAGGGAGCGATGTTGGTGAGAACTGAATCTGGTGAAACTAGAGCAGCGATCAAGGTCCTGGAATTAGTGGGGTTAGTTACAGCTCTAATTGCAATTCGGGGTCGACTCATTGGCAGTCGACCGCCAAGATCCTTATCCCAATCCATTCCAAAAAAGGCCGAGCTTGAAAGGGTGAGCTGACGAACTACTCGTCTTTGCAGCTCTGGCAGAACGATTTGAGGATCAGCCCAAGCAAAAAACTCGCCGGTCTCTGGCTCCCAGACGTTGAAGGATTTGCCCGAAAGAACTTTTAGCCGCTCGATGCCCTCTCCATGGTCAAAGAACTTTCGATCATTTGTTGCATGAAACTCACTAACCGGGCGAATTAACCCGTTTTGAAATTCATCTAGATTCGAATGGGCTCTCATTTTCACCATGGTTTCTGCTGTAGCTTGGTCCCTTATTCCCGGGATTGATGATGACTTGGTGAATTTGAGAAGCAGGTCCTTAGTAATCATGACGCCCTCGTTGGTGCGAACTGCCAAAAAGTCCTCTAAAGAGTGAATTGGACCCTTGAGCAGAATGTCCGATTCCAGGCCTCGTTCGTAAGTCATAAGCGCTATCGCATACTGAGGGTGAATATTGAAAACCCATTGCAAGCTATTCACCAAATAGGTTAGTTCAATTAGGCTGCCCTGCTTCTGCAGCTCTCTCCGCCAAGCCTGCATCCCAGCGGCCGAGAATGTTGTCTTTGGCAGCACTAGGGCAATCCGACCGCCAATTTTTCTAGTGAGGGCAAGAGCCACCCAACCGAAGGCCTTGTAAAGGTCAGCGTCTCCAGCGCCCAGGTTGAATCTTTCCTGAAGCAACCCTCTGTAGATTGCCATTCGATTTATGGTTTGTTCCAGCTCCTGAGCAAGGTCAGGCCGTGACTCGGCCATCTTCCTGATTTCAATGTCACGTTTCTGAGTTGGCATTGATAACAACCCTGGCATTTTGGATGCCCAGAAACGAGTGCTGTCTGCTACCAGTTCCTCCCAGGGAGGGTTACCCAAAACGACATCAAACCCCGGGTTCTCTCGCAAAAACACCTCAGGAAAGAGATATGGCATGTGGGCTGGATTAGTGGTTTCTACGAAATCAGCAATTGCTTCGCTATGAGATTCGGCCAGCAGATCTTCACTTGAAAAGATAGCTCCGATTGCAGGCACTCTTGCCCGATTAGCAACCGCTAAGTCAAAGAAAGACTTCGCCAGCTGCGCCTTTTCTCGCACTCGAGCAGCGGTCACCGCCGCTTCGCGAGCTTGACCCTTGTCCGCCTCATCTGCGGCGGCAAGCTCAACCAAGAGCACCCTTGCATCTTCTAGGCCGCTGTTCACGACAGGCATCAAAAAGTCATCCCCAGGTGGCTTCTTTCCAAAGAAAGCAGTGAGGCCCTCCTCAACAGACCCAATGCCGGTCAGGCTATTTGCGCAAACAAGACCATGTTCAAGACTAGACATGGGCAGACCAGGGACAAAAGTATGGATCCAGATTGCAAGTCTCGAAAGCTCAACCGCAAGCGGGTTGATGTCTAGACCGTAGATGCAGCGCCTGGCGATCTGTCGCCTGAGAAGGCTCGATCTTTCTATTTCCGCATAGGCAGCTTCGTCGTCACCTAGGGCAAGTTTTGCCGCATTTTCTAAGCGCATCAGTTCGGCTTCGACACCATCGACGCGGTTGCCCTCCTGAATCAAGAAGGAGCGCATCACGGCTTCGATCTTGTCAATAGCAGCTACTAGGAAGTGGGCCGAGCCCATGGCCAAATCGGCCACGCGGAAATCAAAGAAGTCCTCGTAAGCGCCTAGTTGGTCCCCAGCGTCTATCTTTATCTTCACTTTTGCTAGATGTGCCTTGAGGGCCGGCTCTACTGAACGTTCAATTAAGTGGTCGACTACAAATGATGGGGTGTAGTAGGAGCCGGTTGCTTTGCGCTCTCCTGATGCTGAGTGGAAATAAACCTCGTTGGCTGAAGCGAGAATGGCTTCGCCCTCTTTGGCTGGGACCCAGGCACCTTTTTTATCGACAGTTAAATCCTGTTCGGCTACAGACAGGCTGCTCTCCAACAGTCCTTCGTAAATCGTTCCAAATTCGCGCACGCTCAGTGACCGGAAATCCACTTTTCCTGCGACACCATCTTCGGTGTGGTCATCAATTAGGAGCGCCTTGAGGGCTGGCTTCATTACTCGGTCTGGAATGCTTAGACTTCGAATCAGATGACCCGCAGGGTGGAGTTCTGGGTCGATTCCAAAAAGCCCTCCGTTATAGGCAGGGATTTGCATGTCCGAACTTCCCTGGTCGATGGCATCCCAAACTTGCATGAGGTCGTACCAAAGAGAGCTGGAGTCGCCAGCACCTTGAACCTCGTCCGATTCTAAGAAATCGTCCGCCCAACTCTTCATGCTGTTTTTATCAAAGCGTTCGTTGCGGCCTGCCGGTAAGAGGCCCCTGTCTTCGGCGTATGCCTGGAATAGCATTCTGAATAATATCCGCAGAGTTAGTTCATAAGAAAGCTGCAGGCCCGCCGAATCGAGTTGATGCCCCTTGGTGCGAAGTTGATTGGCTATCTCTTTGGAGAGCACTGGGACAATTGATTCGTAGACCCGCTCTCGCAGGCGAATGCCAAGTTCAGAGGCGAACTTCTGGCTGTTTCTGAGGAACTCATCTACTGTTCCCCGTTCAGCGAGAGCCTCGGCAGAGAAAATCAGAGGAAGGAGCGCTGCCTTTTCTTCATCAAGGGTGAGCAGGTCAACTTCAAAGTAGGTCTCGACTTGGCTTTTCTGACCCACGCCAACGCCGTCTTTGGCTGGGTAAAGCCTGATTTGGGCGTCACGGATTGCGATTAGCCACGGCGCGCCTTGCTCTGTGGCCATGCCGAGGCCCCACTCAACGGGTGAAGCTTGGAATCTATTGCTTTTTGCATCAAAACTTTCGTTTTGATCTAGAAGAACTGCTACGACTCTCTTGTCCTCACCTTTTACTTTGAGGATTAAGGTACTTGCCGGATCTCCCGTCACTGCGAAGCCAAGTCCATTGATGAGCTCCATGTGGCGAAGGTCTTTTAGTATTTTTGCCCCTTCGGCATATTCCAACCACTTTGGGTGAGTTTCAGTGCTTGTTCTTAGGTAATGACTTGCAAATAGGCCGTTGTTATTGAACCCTGTGATCTCCGTTGACTGGAACGCCTTGCGCAAGGAAACTGCTCTGCGGTAGGCAAAGACCCCTGAAGGCTCCAACAATATTGCGTTTAGAACATTCTCCGCGTTCGCATCGGACAGCTCCAGCACTTCAGCATCAGGGTCTGGACCAAATAAATAGGCCGACTGCTCATATGTCACTGCCACGAGAAGCTTGATTTGAAGTTTGCCTCTGCGTGCTTGGAACAGGGCTTTCAGCGTCGTCCTGCTGGGCTTCGAAGTCGCAGAAGCGAGCGCAATCTGAATTGCGTCGCCAGCGCCTCCCTGTCCAAAGTAGATGAATTTACTTTCGATTCCTGCTTGTGGTGGATCGACCACCCAATCAATTTCGTTCGAGCCCTTTAGCCGCATTCATATCCCCATCAGCAATTGAACTTTGAGTCTAGCCTCGGGGGCCGACACCTAGCGGATAAGGACTTCAGGGTTGCAAAAATGAGGGTGGGCTAATTTATAGTTAGGGTGGTAAAGAGGGGGCACGGATGAAATACACAGTCGCAAACGTGGAAGTTGAAATAACCGGGGAAGCTCGTGCTATCACAGCTGTAGGAAATCTATTCGGAACAGCTCAAATTGCTCTAGTCAGGACCCCTGACCAGCTGGTTGCAGAGCTACAAGTCAAGAACTTTGGACCAGACAAGACTGAGATAAAACTGACCGAATTCTTAGCGCCCGCTCCTCCTGTCTACGGCCACCTTGATCGGAACGGCCTGATGACTGTTCAGCGTCTAGAAAACGGAGACTGGGTGGTGCTTCTTAGGGCCCTGCGGCCCGGTGGGAAAGAGTGGCCAACGCTTAACTTTGTTTCAATGGAAGAGCTTGATTCTCTTTTAGATGCTGACGCTCAGAACTGGCTTACCGGCTTAGGCTTCACAGTAGGGACCTGGGCCGAACTAAACCCTGCGGCAAAGAGGTTTACAGGCAGTATTGCTGTGTCCATTCCGGAGGATAAATCTGAACTGCTTGTTTTACCTTGGACCCTCACAAGGGTTGTTGCCCTTATGAAGCAACTCGGTGAAAACAAAGTAGTGGATTTCTGAAGATGACGGCGTATGAGGTTCATCTACCGGAAAGTGGCTCTCCAGGTCAGTGCCTCGCGGCATTTGGGACTTCCATTTCGGCGATTGGCTTGGAGTTAGGGCTAAAAATAAACAAGGGCATGACTACTCAATTCGGTGCCCAATGGTTAAGTCTCCTTGAGGAGGCTCGGTTCCTAGAAGCTGCTAGGAGAAATAAAGGCTATAAAAAATCCTGGTCACCCTTTGATCTCAATTGGATTATCAACGAGCCTTTTCACAACAAGACTTCTCCCATACGGGAATACCTACCTAAAAATGACGACGCATTTTATAAAATAGCGCGCGACTTAGTTGAGACTCGAAATCGTTGGTACCACGATTACAACCCACACAACATAAACGAATTGCAAAAGGCAATTGAGCTTTGCCATTATGTCTCTTCCGAGTGCGAGCTCGATCTAACAGACGTATTGGAGCAGGTTCACTCTCGAGTAAAGCAGATAAAATCTGGGACTTATAAAGCAGAGGCGCCAATTACAGGGACACCTCCTGAGCAACTGACTCCCGCAGAAGAGCCGGCAGGAGATGAATCACCTCCTGAAATTCAAAGGGCAGTCGGTGCAGTTTGGTTGGGTGGGATTCCCGCCCGAAAAGTGGAGTTGCGAAGCTCAGGATCGCTAATTGATGAGTCCCTCCAGTCCAATGTCACCTCGGAGCTCACTCAAGATCAACAAGAGCGCTATCTAAAGCTCTGGCGCCTTTTATTCAAGCAGGGTTGGCTCTGGGTAGATGAACTTGGGCAAGTTGCAGCGTATGTTCAGGGTGTGCTGCGGTGCGTTGGCTTCTGGGGAGATGTTGAAGAGCCATCACAGGACCCATTCTCTAAGTTTTTGCTACCCCACTCTTACGAGATCACCCTTGATGCACTGGTCGATCGATCCTCCGGTGTAGAGCTCGCAGAGCAACATCTAGGAAAGGTTACCGCCTCCACTCTGAAGCGAGCACGCATGGAACTTTCCGACAACGAACTAGTTAGAGTCACCTGGGATGGGGACTTGATTTGCTTCGGTAGTAACGGAGTCGAGTATCTAGGTGAAATTGAATCTCAGGACTGGTTTGCTGCCCACTTCTCAGTGGCCACGGCCCAAGAATCTTCTGAGCAATGAACTTTGACGATGAAGAAGAAGCTTGGGAAATTGAGCTGGAGGAAGGCCTTGAAAGCCTAAAACAAGGTGATCAAGACTGGGAAGAGGAGCTACAACGAGACATTGCTAGCCTCGATGATCTCGAACGAGACTGGGAAGAACAACTTTGGAGTGCGTCTCTTGTTGTGCAGGTCCAGTATCGAGATCAGGACGCAGTTGCAGCACTTAAGCGGCTCGGGTACTTCTTTGCCACAGGGAAAACAGAGCGAATTCTGCGTGAGTACCCTGCATCGTTTCTGATTGGATTGAACTTTATCGCATCCGCACAAATGGAAAAAGGGACCCTCTGGCCTTTTATTTTTGCTGGGCTAAACAATTTGGAGAGCTCTCAGCCCAGACAGGAAGCGATTGCACGCATTCACCGGATGGCTCTGAATAAGTTTCAATTGGAAAGATTTGAGCACCCCCTCGGCAGAATCGGTGAAATTATCCTTCACGCCGGAATACCCGTCAGCAGCCAGGGTAAATTCGTAAAAAGGCTCATAAATGATTACAAGACGCTCGATGATTTTGACAGCAAAATTTTCAACGAGGGGATCAGGGGAATACCACAGGACAGAGTCCAGGCATCTTCGATCGATAAGCCAATTTGGCATTTCATAAATCAAGCAGGAGCAGTCGCAGACGACTTTGTTTCGAAATGTATTGAGATTCTTGATGACTCGAAGGAATCACAGGCTGGGTCGGGACTGCCGCTCAGAGTTGTGGCAGAAATTCAAAGGCTCGTCCTTGAGCTAGGTAAGGCTTCACTTTTGCGCTCCAACCGCAAGGGCGAAAGAGTAAAGCCACCAAGGCTTACCTGGCCAAACACCTCTGAAAATGAGCTACAAGTTGTACTCCCCAGAATTCCAGAGTCCAAACATTCTGCCGTTCGCTGGACGGTTGAGTGCGGTGAGAGCGTCACCAGGATTGACGTGATGCAGGAAATTCCGGGAATTGGAGTAGAGCCAACTATTTTTGAAGTCAGGGAACCAGTGGCGCAAATCAACTTGCGCTCTGAGTCGCTCGGTGCAACCGACGAGCTTCAAACTCGGTCCTGGTCACTAAACCTCTATTCTGAAGAGAACCCCGTCATGTTTTTCGACGCGGATGGGGTTCTGGATCCAGGAAAGGGGCCCCTAGACCCTGGGCCTGTAAAAATTCTGTACCCTTCCAGAACAAGCTCTAGCCCTACTGGGCCATCTTTGGATATTGACGGCGATGCAGAGAGCCTTTCAATTGACTCGCCTCTGGGTTGGGCTCCAGATACTGGAGATACTCCCTGGTTGGCCGTACTTGCGGATTTATCCAAAGCCGAGGCAGTGGAGATTAGGTTCAATCCTACCGCAGGGTACAGGCCGTATCGGCGCGCAGTGTCTGCTTTTAAGAAGCCAAGGCCGGCCCTCAATGGTCTGATTATTGGGTTGTATGACAATCAAGGATCCTCGATTTTCTCCGAGTTTCCTGAATTAGAAGTCGGTTCCCTGTCTACTTCGAATGACGAGTGGTCGTATCAGGTGCGTGACCTTGATCGTTCTCTGGTATGGGAAGAGAAGATTTTCCCAAAGGAAGGGAAGGTCTCTATCGAAAATCCCTTGGGGTTGAGTGGAAGGTTTGACTTCAAGATCTCTCGTGGTCTTGGCCAGACCACCACATTTACACGAACCGTTATTCCTGGGCTCTCAGCAAGCTACTTGGGCGAGGAGCGAAAGCTTCTCGAGGATGGGACGGGCCTGGAGGAGCTCACTGTAATTGTGCGCTCCGTTCAAGCTCAAGATGTTTCGGTTTTTCTTTCGCGCAGAATTCGATCTTCGACCATAAACGATGATCGAATCAGTAAAGAACCAATAATCATTCGACCAAATTACGAGTTCCTTGAACTCTTTAACACTCGCTCTGGACGAAAGTCAGAGTGGATTGAACCAACCAAGTCGAACATCGAAAACCTAACTGAGTTACAGATATTTTTTGCATCGACCCATGCAAAGACCGCTGCCCTGATAGGAAAGTGGGGCAATTCGGATACCCAAGTCTTGGAGGCTAGGGCCACGACACCTAGATTTAAGTTTCATCTTGGAGAGCTTTCCGATGCTGCTAACGATCGCGGAACTTTTGATTTAGAAATTCAGGACCAAACCGGCAGAAGACTAAAAGCGGGAAAATGCTACCCAAAGAATCTATTTATTGACTTTGAGGTGGACGAAGACTGTCATTTTGTGAAATTTGATTTTGCAGGCGGGATTGCCCCAACCGGCATTCAAGTTGGCTTCTATCCAACATTGGCACCCTGGAGAGCGCCGGTCATTGTGGAATTGGAATCAGATTCCGTTGCAATTCCCGAGGACATAAAGAACTTCGGCGTATTAGCTTTTTCGATGGCAGTAAGTAGCCCATGGGCCCCCCATGATTTTGGAACGACGCCCCTTTTTGATGATGCAAACAGTGGATTCTTCGACTCTTTGCCCCCGGACATGCATAAAAACTCTGAACAAGCCCTAACGCATTGGATTCTAACTGGGGAGAAGTCATTCAAAGTGGATGAAATGGACCCCGAGTTAGCTTGGATATGCTTTATAAAGTCTGAGAGCATGGCGCGAAATGCAGGCCTTGACCCCGCCGCTCTGAAGAGACTAGCTACATCAGTCTTGCAGCAAAACCCGAATTCCCTGAGAGCGTACCCAGTGACTACTCGGACTAGGCATGAATCGCTCTCAGATTTAATTGATTCAGGGATGGCCGCACAAATGCCCTTAAGCACCCAGGTGATGGTCGGTCAGCAGCTGAGTAGGCCAGTCCTGGCTTCTATTGGGATTGCGTCTTCTGACCTCGATGAGACTCAGTCATTACTCGACTCCGCTGCGGAGGCATGGGGCAGTGCATTGCCAACTTCGAAAGAGGATGTGGCAAATGACCTCTTGGCCGTCCATACTTACAAACTCGAATTACTTAACTTCACATCTCGTGCCGTCAAATTCCTTGTTGACCTTGATGAGTCGGCCTTCACAGAGTTTTCGAATAACTACCTTCCAGGAAAGCTCATGGAGGGTGGGACCATGTTCGTAGAAATTTTGTCTAAATTTAAATTTAATGCCAAGGAGTTGACTGTGGGACTTGGCCCGGACTGGACCAAGGAAGTGTCTAACTCGCTAAAGAACCTAGACGTCTTTTTTCCAGCGATAAGGGACCAAGTTTTGATTTCGCGTCCGATCCTTACCATTGAGCAGTTGAGGCAAATTGGTGGGCTAACGGCCTGGGTGGCAAATTGGCCTGCGATTTCCATTCGAATGGCCCTGGCAGCGCGTCTTGCTGCAAGGGGCCACAGCGCTGCAAAGATAGCTTGGGATTCTAATCAGAGTTTTTATCTAAAGATGGCTAGGGCCCTTCCATCCTTGGTCGAAATTGACCTGACCATAGCCGAATTGGCACTGAGACAAATCGAAAGTGAATCATGACAGCACTAAATCCACTAAAGTCCTCGCACGAAATCACTGAAACTTACAGCAGATACCTGCAGTCGCTGATTCACCCCAGGCAAAAGAGTCTTGCCATGGCGATCACTAATGCCATTATGGACTCAATAAGCGACGAAAATGGAATAGTTAAGGGCCCCTATCTAGAGGCTACGCCGCCGTACACAACTGGAAAAACCATTCGTGAACTCTTCACAGAAGGCCTGTTATCGTCTGAGTTTCTCAAGCTAGGAAGTAGTGCCTTCCCTCTCGACCGGCCAACTTACACTCATCAGGAGCAAGCTTTTCGGAAACTTGCCGAAGGTCGCAACGCTCTAATAGCCACCGGTACAGGATCTGGAAAAACTGAAAGCTTCTTGATCCCGATTATTGACCACCTAATGCGTGAGAAGGAGAACGGAACTCTCGGCCCAGGAGTAAGAGCACTGCTCCTTTATCCAATGAACGCATTGGCAAACGACCAGGTCAAAAGAATCAGAGAGCTACTGGCCGACTACCCCGATATCACCTTTGGGCGATACACGGGGGAAACTCAGCCAGACCCTAAGGCCGCACTGGCGCGTTATACAAAAATGGAGGGCAACAGTCCACCACCGAATGAGCTGATCTCGCGGGAGCAAATGCAGGAAACTCCTCCCAATATTTTGCTGACAAACTACGCGATGCTTGAGTACTTACTTCTGCGTCCAGAAGACCATGAAATATTTAATGGCGCCCACTCTTCCGACTGGAATTTCATCGTCGCCGATGAGGCGCACACATACGACGGAGCTCACGGCGTTGAAGTTTCCATGCTGCTTCGTAAGCTAAGGGAGCGCGTGGACCCAAAAAGGCAAATTAGGACAATTGGAACCACAGCCACTATCGGAGGCAGTGCCCAAGATAAGCAGAAATTTGCTGAGAACTTCTTTGGAAACACCTTCCAAATCTCAGATCTCGAGGGTGACCTAACGGACCTCATTACCCCAAGCCGAGAAAGCTTGAAATCTGGCTCTTGGGGTCCGATCTCACCCTCCGACTGGAACCAGTTCAATTCCACAGACGACTTCCACGATAAAGCTTTGTCGCACAATTCAAGTAGTAGCGATCGAGCAGAAGAATTCGTCAGCGAAAAGTCGGTGGCACGTCTGAGGGAAGAGCTCCTGAAAGGACCCAAGACAATAACAGCCCTTGCTCCAATCGTTTTTGGGGAGGACTCGGAATTTGCTGAGGAAGCAATCGTCAAGATTGTGGAGCTCGGATCTTTGATTAAAGATGAGTTTGGACGTCCCGTATTTTCTGCGAGATACCACCTATTTGCCAGCGCAACGGAAGGTATCTTTGCGTGTCTTTCAGCAGAGCCTCACGCAACACTCAATCGCCATGCGAAGTGCGAGGTGTGCGAACTTCCAAGCTTTGAAGTGGCTGGATGCAAACGCTGTGGGGCCTCTTATTATGTTGGCAAGAAAGTGGAGAAAGATGGAAAAAACTTTCTGATCCCATCCGTAAGCGATGACGAATCAAAAGGCAAGGCTGTTTTTGCTTATGTTGTCGAGGACCTCCCGGGCGTTGATGATGACGGTGATCAAGAAATTTTCGATGAGGTCGAGGTGGATGCGGCCGTAATCGATCCCGCTCTTTTTCTATGTGTTTCCTGCGGAATGATTCACACGTCAAATGCGCAATCATGTGAAAATTGCTCCGCTGAGTCGCTTGTTGAGGTCAAGTTCACCGAGAAAGACAACAAGTGCAAGTATTGCCTTGGAAGAGGAAGCAGACTTCTTCGAAAGCTTGAAAGCGGTAACAATGCCGCCGCCTCAGTGTTGGGCAGCAAGCTATATCAAGAGCTGCCTCCACTACCCGGGTTTCCTGCGGCTCAAATGCCAGGTCAGGGCCGAAAACTGATGATATTCTCAGACAACAGGCAGCAGGCAGCATTCTTTGCTCCTTATATGCAGGATGCATTTGAAAAGATTCTCTGGCGAAAGCTTATTTATCGAGGCCTGGTCGATGCGGAAACTGCCTACCCTGACAGTGAAATTGACGCAGGAAGCTTAGTTAAATTCGTGAAACCTTATCTGCAATCTAAGGTTTTGGGGTTTTCCTATGAAACACAGCTCATGGCCGACTTGGAAATTGCAAAACACTTGCACTACGAGGCTGTTTCAACCGACCAACAGGCAAGCCTTGAGGGCACGGGCCTGCTCGTTTGGGACTTAGATTTGCCAACGGATGCTTCAGCGTATGAGCAATTGATTCAAAGGGGCATGAAATTAGAAGATGCTCGTGCCTTGATTTATGAGCTGCTGAATTCATTGCGAACCGGTGGGATGCTTTCCGCCAATGGGGGCGTTGACGTGGCAAGTGATCTTTTCAAACCTCGAATTGGGCCCTTGTACATTCGCGAAGCGGCTCCGGATAAGAAAATACGTGCTTACAGTTGGTTGCCAGCTTCTTCTTCGAACTCAAGATTGAAGTTCACAAAGGCAGTGCTAGATAAGCTCGAAATAGACCTTGACCCGCAAGACCTTTTGAAAGGAATTTGGCAGGGTCTCACTGCGAAAACTGGACTGTTGTCGGGGCTGCTTGTTTCAACCAACACGAACGGAATGGTCTTCCAGCTCAACCATCAAAAACTTCGACTCAGGTCCATGAATCGGGTAGAGGCCATTTTTGTTTGCAATCTTTGCGACAGGAAGTCGCCCGTTTCTGCCGCAAATGTCTGCCCTCGTTTTGGATGCTCTGGGGAAATGATGAAAACCCCTGCGGATCAAGTGATGACAGTGGCAAAGAATAGCTACTACTCGCACACCTACCAAGAGGAGGGCCTCTTCGGCTTGACCGCAAGTGAACACACAGCACAACTCGAAACGACTTACGCGGCTGAAGTTCAGCAGAGCTTCATCGAGGGCAGAATCAATGTCTTGAGCTCCTCGACGACCTTTGAGCTCGGTGTCGACGTTGGTGAACTGCAAAGCGTGCTGTTGCGAAATGTGCCGCCAAGTGTCGCGAACTACATTCAGCGAGCTGGTCGAGCGGGCAGACGAGCCGACAGTGCTGCGCTAATTCTGACTTACGCTCAGAGGCGACCTCACGACTTATCCATGTTTAGTGACCCAGTGAGAATGGTTTCCGGAGACATGCGAGCCCCATTTGTAGAGCTTTCAAATCAGCGGATATTTCAGAGACACATCTATAGCCTATTTTTTGCGGCATATTTCAAATCCTCCGGCTTGACCAAACTCGGAAAAGTGGGTGATTTTCTCACTGCAGGTGGCAATTCCATGGGGGATAAAGTCGTTTCGTGGGTTCAAGCAAATCTCACTGGACTACGTTCTCGATTTGATGCAATTATCCCTTTGCAGCTAAAGGAAGACTCGGATGCAATTTGGTCAAAAACTGTTCACGAGTTTGGGACTTTGTTTGCAAGCGTGAAGGAGGCTTTTGAGCAAGAGGTCAGAGAATACGAAGAACTGATCGAGATTGCGGCTGGGGACAAAAAGTTTAGAGTTGCCGAGAGCCTGCAGAAGACTGTGAGAACTATCAAGGGCAAGGATTTGATCGGATTCCTTTCGGGTCACAACTTGATCCCCAAATACGGGTTCCCAGTTGACACGGTCCCACTCATTCCAAGAAGAGGTGAGTCACCTGATCGGGCTGCGCGAGTGGAGCTGGACAGAGACCTGTCAATCGCAATTTTTGAGTATGCCCCAGGAAATGAGCTGATTGCCGCCGGTGTGATCTGGGAGTCTTATGGACTTCAGAAGCCATACGGCGCGAAGGATGCAGAAAAGGGGTTCGTTCGCATTCAATACGCGCAGTGTCAAGACTGCAACGAATATCAGGAGCGTAAATATCTGCCCGGCCTAAAAATTCAAAACTGTGAAAGCTGTGGCTCAACGAGCCTGCGCCAGAACAGCTATGTCAAGCCAGAGTGGGGATTTGTAGCGCGAGGCGGTAGCCGGAGCCCCGGGGAGAACAGAAAGACTTACCCGGGAACAAGAAGCCTCTTCCTGAATGATCAGGGCATTGCGACTTTATTTGCCGGGAAGAACACCCCAACAGGAGTGACTGCTGAGCTCAGGACGGTGGCACGACTCGTTGTCATCAACTCAGGACCAAGCGGGATAGGTTTCAACTGGTGCACATATTGTGACTACTGCACTCCAAGGATCGCAGAACCAAAGCCTAAAGAGCACGAGCGTCCCCACAGCTCCGATAAGAAATGCACACACCTCTTTAGGGAGCCCATCGATTTGGGTCACTCTTTTGAGACCGACATAGTGCATGTCTCCATTGACATCTCTAAGGCGCCATTCACCTCGATGGACGTCGGATCTGCAGTGGCTTACTCGCTTCTTGAGGGAGCTTCTGATGGTCTTCAGATCTCTCATGATGATATCGACGTTGTTCTTTTGCCGTCACCGCCAAAAACCATAAAAATCGCGCTCGTCGATGCCGTTCCTGCTGGTGCTGGCTACGCCAAGCTGATTGCCGAGAATATGGGCAAAGTTTTCGAAACAGCATTTGAAAGAGTTGAGCGCTGCGAGTGCGGTCCTGAGACAAGTTGCTACAAATGCCTTAGGAGCTATAGGAATCAGAGAGACCATGACTCGCTGTCCCGCCAAGACGCGCTTACTGCCCTCAGTTTTGTGTTGAAGAAGGGCTGAAGCACCCAATTGAATTGAGTAACGGGTCGGATGTTGGTTCTGACCAAGAGTGCGGCACTCTTTTAGCTTATTAGCTATCAAGTTCCTTGAACTTCTCCGCCATCGTGGGGTTTCCTTTGGTGAGCTTCTTGAGGGTGACGTCCTGGGCCTTGTCGTTAGCAAGCCTTAGGTTTCTAGCTGACCTCTCAAGCTCGTCTTTGACCTTGTTCATGGCTGCGATCGACTTGTCTATTTGGTCAATTGCCTTCACAAACTGTTCAGAAGCCAGGGTGTAGTTCTTTGAGAACCCAGCCTTGAATTCGTCCAGCTCAGTCTCGAAGTTTGTAATGTCGATGTTCTGAGCTCTCACTAGTGCAAGCTCTGCTTTGTACTGAAGGGCATTCTCTGCTGCATTTCGAAGCAGAGTGATCATTTGGATAAAGAACTGCGGCCTCACGATATACATCTTTGGGTAGAGGTGAGAGACATCGACAATGCCGGTGTTGTAGTAGTCGTTGTCCTCTTCTAGAAGTGAAACTAAGACTGCATACTCACAGCCTTTTTGGTTTCGGTCTTTGTCTAGCTCTTTGAGAAAGTCCACGTTTTTCTTCTTTGTGGCCGTGGTGTCGCTTTCATTTTTCATCTCAAACATGATTGAAACGACTTCGTTTTCGGCTCCATCGAAATCGCGGAAAATATAGTCGCCCTTCGATCCGGACTTGGCGTCGTTGTCCTTGCCAAATTGAGCGTTCCTAAAGGCGGTCTGACGAAGTTTTTCAAACTCAATCTCGCAGTGTTGCTCGAGAGTCTCTCCGACCATTTTGGTTGACAACTGTGCCTTCATTTCCTTTAGGCGCTCGATTGTGTCGTTGCGGTCTCTAATCTGAGTCTCGTAGAGCTCCTTTAGTGACTTGCTCTCTAGTTCGGCTTTGGTGCCCGCCATCTGCAGGTCAGCAGAAAGCTTGTCACGCTCCTTCTCGACTTTGCCAAGTGCTTCCCGAACCGCCAGTTTTCTCTCGGTCTCGGTGGCGGCGAGTTTGGCCTTCAGTTCCGCAACGTCGGCGTCCTTCTTCGAGGAATCGACCTGCATCGCTTCTGCGACGGTGCGCTTTGCAATTTCTATCTCAGCGTCTTTGAGTTTCTCGGCATCATGCAGCCTCTTCTCAAGTTCGCTATCAAATTCTGCCGTTCTAACCTGGTTGAGGATTTCCGAATAGCCGGCCTCGTCAACCTTGAATACCTCTTTGCAGTTTGGGCACACTATTTCGTAGTTACTCATTCTTCTTCCTCTGCGATATATTCTTCGACTCTTTTACTAAGGACACCGAGTAGTTCACTCGATGCTTCATGCAGTTTCTCCATCGTGTCTAGGAGGGGAAGCTCATCTCTGGCCTTCTCAGCAGCCACGTACTTTCGTTTCTTTGACGCGTAATATTCAGCCTCTTGGAAAACACTCTCAATTGACTCGGCGGTCTGAGATATGTCCGCCCCGGCCCGCACCTGTTTCCCGACAAGGTTCACTATCTGGTCAATGCTGAAGACCTTATCGGCCATGCCGCATAGGATCTCTTGTCACACCAGTGTCTGATTTCTACTTCCTGCGGAACACTGTTGAAGATGGCAGAGTAAAGGCGCAACTCAACCTGCTGTCTTGCCATTCCGTATTTTTCGCATGCTGCTTGCACTACTCCGCGTCTGACCTGATTACCATTCAGTAACCGGAAAGGTCGATTGCCACCGTGCCAATTCAACCCGGCTACGTGAATGGCCCTGGTGCCCTGACCAGCCAGCGATGGCCTGACCAAGGCGAGCACGAGCTTGTTAAAACTGAGGCCGACTAGATCCACCACATATGTCTGGTCTTTAGTTTGTGCCGGGTCCTGCTTGCTAGTTTTCACCTGGAACTTGAACTTGACCGCCTCGCTGACAACAAGGCCCTCTGTCTCCATGGCAAGTGCTGCAAAACTCTCAAATACTTTCATTGACTTCCCCCCATCTTTTTCAATTCTTCCCTGCTTTTGTCTTCTGCACCGAGCATTGCGACCCAAACGTTATGCAGTGACTGCACAAAGCCATAGCCCCTGGTTCTGGCGACTTGGTTTTTGAAGTTGTCATAGTCAATGGCGCTGGCTTGCTCAGCAACCCATTCAGTGAAGAGATCTGGTTTGATGAAGGCCCGGTAGGGGTAGTCGCCGAAGGGTGAGATCTTGATGTCCACTCCTGCCTTGGTGGTTAGTGGCTCAAGGGACTTTCGGTCCCTTGAGCGCACCGTGACAACATCTGGTCTGTCATTCTTCCTGACGGCACTGACAAAGCCGGTGCTAGTGAATACCCACATCGCTGGTCTCCTGATCTCTTAGGTATTGCTCGAATGTCTGGTTGCAGATCGCATTTAGCGAGCGCCGAGTGCGAATGAGCTCAATTGCTTCATTTGCTGAGTAGCCCTCCCTCATCAACACCAGGCCTGTGATTAGCCCGGAGCGATTCCAGCCGGCTTGGCAGCGGATGAGTACCCGCTTGCCTGCTTTCCAGTCAGAGAAGATGGAACTCACTGCCTGGTCAATGTCTCGCTGATCTAGGTCCACTTGGTCGTGGTCATAGAAGCCAAGGCGAATCTCCTTGACATACCAGTCAACTGGAAGCGCATAGGCGTAGAGGGTTGCAACCGTGTCAAAGTGCAAGTTTGTTATCTCAGGCACTTGCTCGACATGACCGAGTTGTGATCGATCTGAGGTTCCGCCCATCCATAGGCCGGGGAGAATCTCACTCCAGAGGTCACCGTTGTGACCGTATCCCCCCTTGGGGGATGTAATACCGAATTCCATGACTACTCCTTACTTTCTGTCTCTAGGATTTTGCTTGGATCGAGAAGAGCGGTAGCTCGACTCGGTGACGCGCTTTGATAGCTCGAGGTCTGTGAAGCCGAGCAGGTCAGCGAGCTCACGGTTTTCTGCCAGGACTCGCATCCTGACGCGAGGTGACATTCTGTCCAGTTCGCTCAGCAGCCTTGATGTGTCGCCCTGAGCTGATAGCAACAGCTCTCGTGCTTCATCGAAAGAACCGGAGCGAGCTGCCGCCGCAGATCTGTCTTTGATCTGTGCCATCTGGAAGACAGCAATCTCTGCCACAACATCCTCATCCAGCTCTGGTGCTACAAAATCAACTGGGCTTGCAACCTCAAACTCAATTGATTTTCTTTCCTGGATGATTTCACCGGTGAGAGCGTTTTCCGCAGTGACATTTACCTGCACCAGCACTGTGGCGGCATAGTCCTTGTCAAAGGCTGCAAAGTCCAGCACGAATGCATATCCGCGCTCTTCCCCAGAGACCAATTCACCAACGTTGGCTATCAGCCCCTCGCTGGTTTTGGACTTGGATCGGACATAGCCAACCGGTAAGACCTGGTTGAGGTGCCCAGCATCTGAAACGATGATTTCCATTTGAATGTTTCGGATTGAGCGCTGCAATAAGCCGTCGATTTCATCTTGCAGGCCAGAGACTGCTTCCTCTAGCTCGACGGCTGCAAAGTGATTGCCCTGACCAGCACCGGCAATAGCTGAGAGGATTGACTCATCGAATTTATTGCCAATACCAATGGTCGAAGAACTAACCAGGTGCTCAGTTGCAATTGCTGCCAGCTGACCAAGCTCTGATGGATTCTTGTTACCGCGGTTAGCGTGGCCATCTGAGAGCAGAATCAGTTTTACTTCTACTCCCTCGGGAGCCTTAGCAGCCTCGGCAAGACCGAACCTGTAACCGAGTTCAATGTTGGTTCCACCTCGTGGTTGCAACTGAGCTAGGTCGCGTCGAAGCCCTGCTGCATTAAGTTCACCTTTCTGGCGCAGCTCAAGGTGCGTCTCAGTGACAGTGTCAAATGACACAACTGCTAGGTAGTCAGCTGGGTTGAGCTGGCCAACCATCTCGCCGATGGTGTTCTTCACCAGCTCTAGTCGGCCGCCTCCCATGGATCCTGATCTATCAACCAGAAACACAATTGCTTGCGGAGTGCGGTTGAGCTGCTGCTCTGGAACAGCGGGGGCGGTTGCCTCCACCAAAAGACCCAAGGTCTTGGGTTCGCCCGCCTTGATGCGGAGGGCCTCTAAACGTGTTGTAAACATAATTTCCTTTTCTAAATTGGTTTTGTTGTTGTGAACTTGAACGCCTCGTCGGCCCCGGCCTAGGCGGCCAGGACTAACTCGTGCTGGGAGTTGATGCAGGACAGGTGAATCATTTCCCCCCGGTGGCAAAGGGCTTCCGCTGCCACATACCGTGAACTCTTTGATCGCAAGCGATCAGAGCTTGAAGGCTCCTGAATCTGATCTAACCTGAGCTTGGAAACCTGATAGACAAAATCCCTTGCACCTTGGCCTTGGGCCCTCTGGTGTGGCTTGTCAATTGCGTCCATGGCGTAGCTCTCGAGCATGCCCTGAAGCCTCTCGGCCATGGTGTCCGGGTGATCGAAGAGCTCGAAGGCAATCGGCTTTCCAAGGACTGCGACAACAATTCCTCGCTGCCCTGGCAGAGCCGTTGCAGCTTCAGACTTATGATTTCTTGTTTTCAAGCCATCTTGAATGTCTGCTAGTGAAGACGTTGGAGCATGGACATTGGCTCTTGACTGGTAACTCGAGATGTTGTTCCAAACTCTGCTCTGGTCTGGTGCTGACTGCGAGGTGTTACCGCGGTTATCTCTCACCAGCCCTCGCATTGCCACCCTCACTCCTGCAGGGGCAACTTTGTCACCAAGTGTCTGAGCGCTTGCTCCACCCCATCGGTTTTGCTCAACACAAACCACTGGAATCTGGGCATTGGAACGCCCTGGAATCATCACGGACTGGATCAGCGCTCTGTGCTGCCAGCCGCCCTCCAGGATCATGCCCTCCAGTAGTAGAAGATCCTGATCCGCCTGGTTGTTCACCTGGAGTGAAGCAACCGATGCCTGTTCAACTTCCGAAACCTGAAACTGCTTAGCATTCGAAGTTGAATACGAGCGTTTCGAAACTGCCTGGTCAGTCCACACCGGAAACCAGGTTAAATTTCCAAAGCGATACCCAGAGCCAACATGCATCATCGGCAGTGAAGCTGAAGAGTGTTTTGCGGTCTGACCTGTGCTTGTAGAAACAAGATCCTGCAAGGTGGTGCCGTTGGTCAGAGATTCGACCCAACTATTGCCTGCGTTTTGCTTCATAAATTCCTCCTAAAAGAACTTCTGTGCTAGATCATAGCACGAGTTTACTCATTTTTGCTAATAAACATAGAAAGAAACCAATTATCCCAGCAAATAAGCGGTATTTATGGCATACTAAAAGGCATGGAATCATCAAAAATCGTCGTTACCGTCGCCCTCTTCACAGTCCTTGAGGACTTCAACATGTTCACAGTGCCAACTTCTTTGGTATCTCTGGGCTCTGCACTGGATGAAAAATTCGGCATGGGTCTTTTTGCTGTCACTAGACGAAACAACGATGATGCTGTGATGTCGATGACTGACAGACGAGTACTACCAGCCTCAGACGTTCGTCCGTCAGAGAGCATTGAGGGAGCAGCGCAGCGCCTGATTCGCGAGGACTTGGGCATCAGTGCACCGGTAAGGCTCCGCCAGGAAAGAATCTTTGATAACCCTGAGCGCCAGCTCGGAGAACGGGTCATCTCGATTACATTCTGGGGATTTGCGAACCTTGAGGATGTTGCCCCGGTCCTTGGAGGCAAAGAACAGGTTGGCCTTGAGCTAGTGAACAGCTCAACCTTTCTGGACAGATTTGCTAGTGACAACGACCTAGAAGAATTCGATGGAGTCTGCCGCTTTGGACTTCGCAACTCACCAATGGAAAGACGTGGTCACGAGCGCAAGCTTGCAACAGACATTGGCACCGGTCCCATCTTGGACATTGACCACGACGAGATGGTTTTCTACGCATGGAGAAAACTTCGCTACGCCTTCCGAGGCAAACTGGATCCATTCCGCTATCTGGGTGCAACGGCATTGCCTGAAGCATTTAGGCTCAGCGACCTGAAAGAACTCAACGATGTTTGCAGAGGCGAACGAACCCAGGTTGATCAGTTCAGGAGAAGCGTTCTGAATGAGTCAAGTTTTATCGCCGAGTCAAAGGTTCGAGAGCTCAAGCAGAGAAGACCTGGTAAGCCCGCCACTCTCTACTCACTGCGAGAGTGGGCAGATCCGACCAAGGATTCTTCTTCCACGAAAGACAACGCGGATTAGATTCCGGGGCTTAGCTCTCAAATTCAAAACAGCTTTCTTGAGCTTCTGCAAGTTCGGCGGGCAGTTCATAAAGTGGGTAAAGGTAAACCACATCTGGAGTGTGCTCAAACGACCAATGGATGTCTTGAGCGTCATCGGCTAAACAATTGCCGAAATATGTGCTCTCGTCGACCAGGTCTCCCTCATCTTGGTTTTCACCGGTGTAGAAAGCAATCCAAGAATAAGCGACCGGCTTTTCAGAGAAGTCCACCTTGTTTTCCTGCAGCCTAGTCCAGAGTTTTCTGCGCTTGAAGTGGGAGGTGAGATCTTCTAGGTGGATGAAGCTCTTAAAGGGGAACATCCGGTTGTTCTGATCAAAAAGAACATCTCCCTTGAGATAGGGGGAAAGCCTCTGGACATCGTCATAGTCTGAAAATTCGACTGTGACCATATACCCAGTAACGGCCTCCTGGAACTGTGGCTCCACAACTGCGTTTATGAATCCGCGCTTGGTTGAAATAAGAACTGTCATGCCCTGAAACACCTTTCCTTTTTGGATTTTGAATGACTGCTGGCTAGCACCTAGGCCGCCAACTCGTAGTCTGGCCAGAGGTAGCTAACCTCAGCACCCAAGAACCTGTATTGGATGGATAGCGACCAGGGAGCAGACACAACTTCCAGAGCAACACCCTTGTTGAGCAGTGACTGGGCAAACGGTGCAAGTCCCCCGTCGCCGCTTGCAAGGTAGACCTTGTCAAAGCGGTTTTCTAGGTCATCCTCGAGCATCATCTTTGCCAGCAGGATGTCTGCTCCATCGTGACCCTCGAGACGGCTGATGGACGCGTGCCCCCAACCGAACATAGCTGCCTCGAGGTTATTTTTAGAACTAACGGTGACGAAGAATAAGTCATTCTCACCGGGTTCAACTTTTTTGAAGTAGGAATCCCTTGCGCTTGCTACTTGCTCGCGCGTTGGGTTTGATTTGCAGCAAAGATTCTCGATGTCAATTAGATGCACGCTTCTTTGCTGTCCAGCCTTTGATGTTTTTGAATTCATTACCTGCCCCTTCAGTTAGTAAGACCCTAGAGGTGGGTACTGACATTTTTGACAGCAATGTGTCTTCTTGCCAGTCAGCTATTGACTTCCAAGAGATCGCGCCTTGTGGGTCTGAGGTTCGGATCTGATCTGGTCTGGGCTGGCTACGTCAATCTGCAGTTAGTTACCGCTTGGACTCGCTTTTCACAGAGTGTCTGACAATCGCATCTATGCAGGTAACCCTTTTCCAAATCACGGAGTACGAGTTGCCTCAGATGTTGGTTGGCTATAGAAAGCCTCGCGCCTTGGCCTCCTCGATCATCTCCTCGGTCCAATTAATGTCCGGGAATGCCTTCTCCGCTCGGCGCCAGTCCTCCAGGCTCACTGACTCTCCCTGGTTCATTTGCTTTCGATTTAGGAAATAGCCGCTGTCATTATCCGAGCTCTCACACATTGTTAGTTCTTCCCTGCTCAGGTAGGCAGGAAACCAAGATCCCCTGGTGTTTCCAGTTGGCCCATTGGTCTTGACATAGAGCAGGTTTGACTCCGGGCAGTACTGAATGTCTCCATCTATTACCGCTAGGCACTTCAGTTGCAGGGCCACTGCATCGTGGTAATAGAGAACCTCAGCTTGGGCCCTTGTGGTTAACCGCAGGGAGTATGGAGAAATCAGTTCAACCTTTGCTTGATAACGCTTTTTGTCTCTCATCACATTGCACTGCACATAGTGGGTCTTGTGGCCAGGTTTATAGAGCCCGCAGTTCTTTGGGTCATACCGGGTGTTCTCGTTAATCATGATGTCTCCTGGTGTTCAGGGGCTTTAGCCCCACGCCTTGCTCTAGAGGTTTCTAGAGCCGCATCTTTTTACTGGAGCACCCGAGGTCGTGGGACCGGGTTGCTAGGCAGCTAGCCAGTTACTTAGCGCTGCCATTCTTAATGCTGCGGCTTCGCTAGCGCAGCCCTCTGACATTTAGCGTTCTCCCGCCCCTTTTGAACTTCTGCCATAAGGCCTGGCTTCAAAAGTCAAACCCTTTCCCGCAGACCTCACGGAAGCACTTTGGATTCTCGTTTGTGAGAGTGCAATCGCCAAGGTGCGGCATTCTGTCGGTCTAACTGAATGTAAAAACCTAGTCAAATGAATTGACTACAAAAACCTAGTAAATTATTTTGACTATGAAACCTTAGTCAGATACTCTATTCGTGACACTGAATTGGGAGGGTTATGGGAACGCTACGCGGAACCGTGAGAGATTCTGAGGGGCTTGGGTTGCTGTTGCAGCAAGGGCGCCTTGCAGCAGGGTTAACCCAGCGACAACTGGCTGATCAAC
>Ga0307980_1000169_pt1 | contig 32720 bp, 28 predicted proteins | sample OrgLakmetage1060_FD_201817 | JGI IMG/M metagenome (GOLD analysis project Ga0307980, IMG submission 201817) | Saline water microbial communities from Organic Lake, Antarctica - #1060 | ecosystem: Environmental > Aquatic > Non-marine Saline and Alkaline > Saline | place: Antarctica: Organic Lake... | reverse complement strand
CAACCATCCCGGGAGAAAACGAAAACCTCCTCCCCCTCATGCTGTACAACCTGATTATTTGCGTTCGGCACGCGGTGGCACCTTGCAGCTGCATGCGGTACTGCTACGTGCTGCTGTGCGGTGCGACGCTAATAGCTTCGATAACGGCGCTCAGAGCCAACCCGAGCGTGGTGGCGGCGGCCACGCTGTCGGCGCTTGCTACAATCGAGTTAGGGGTATAAGTGGAAATTGGTGTGTTTTGCGGACGCAATGGCCCACCAATGGATTTCGTGCGGCGGCGACGTCTCCCGGCCCAAAACCAGCTTGGGCGACGGGTTCAAGTGGAAGGCGGGCGGCGTGCTCGAGGCCATGGTTAACCCGGCCAACGACCTCGTTGCCCTCAGGCCGCCAACATCGCGTGGGCTGAGGGACGAAGTCGGCGGCCACAGGCTGACGGTCGAGTGCAAAATGTGCAGGACGCACCCGGTGCACCAACAAGCCATCACGGCGCTCGTCACCGAGGTGAACCGCTGGCCGCTGACGTGGGGCAAAAACCAACAGCACGAGAGGCAAGCAAAGCGCAGGCGCACCGGCGGCCAAGACGACGACGACGACGAGCCGCCAAAGCAGGCGTTTTCGGTGCCGGCCAACACCACCTGGGCCACCGACAGGCTGAAACCGTCCGACACGCCGCCCGTCCCAACGTGGTGCAACCAGTTGGTCTACGACGCGGTCGAGTCTGTCGCCATCGCGGGGTACTTTGCGTACAGAATGGCACAGTTCGAAGGCGGCATGGCCGGGGCGGTGGTCGTCCCGCCGGAGCAGTACATGCTGCAGCGAACGCACGCTAGCCCAGCGTGGAAGACCAACGTGCGCGGCCTCACGCTCGTCATGGTGCACCCGCCACGGCACGACGGCGTCAGGTCCAGCGCCAGCGCCAGCCTGTTTGACACAATCCGGTACATTTGCTTGGAAAGGAACATTGTCCAGCGAGACACCCGCAACTCGGAGCACACCGTGTACACGTCCATCTCGTCCGACCTTCGCAACCAAAATGGCTCTACCCGGCAATGGTTCAGGTCGACCGTGGCAGACGAGGCCGCGGGGGCCAGGCCTGAAATCGACACGGACTTTAAGCAGCTCATCGATCGCAGGGCCGACATGTCACGGCGGCTCACCCAGCACACGCGCGAGGAGCGCCAGAACCTGCTGGCCGACTCGACAGCAAACAGGTTCGGGGTCAGGAGCGGCGAGCCGCCGTCAGACCCAAACCACGGGCGCACGCACCACGAGCACATCATTACCGACGGCAAGGAGTACGCCCAAAGCAACCCGCTCCAAAGCCTGACGGACGGCAAATCAGAGCTCGACCGCGTCTACACCAACATCATGCTGGCGTACAACGTCCCCCCGCAAATCTACGGCAAAAACGTAAACACGGAGCGCCACGCCGCGTCAAACCGGCTGACCGAGTCGGCGGTGCAGATTTACGCCGTGTACGCCGGCGTCATCAGGCAGGCGTGCGCGCTCGTCGTTGGCAACATTACCAGGGAGGAGCTGGAGGGCAAATTCTTTGTCGGCTTCAAGCCCGTTTTGGACCAAGGGGTCCTCACCGCCCTGGCACCAGCGCTCACCCCGGCGTTTGTTGCCACGTCGCTGTCTGACATTTACGGCGTGCCCACCAACGCGGTGGTCTTGTCGAAGGTATGCGACGTGGTCGGCGGCCTCTACACTGGCGAGCCCGATGCGGCGGCAAAGCCAGCGCCAAAGGCAAAATCGAAGCCCGCCGACGGCCCGCATAAAAGTAACAAGCACGGGGCCGGCCCGGCGAAAGTGAATCGCAAAGAGGCTGTCGACTAAGCGTCATACACGCGTGGTCGGTATTTGCTAGAGTGTATTCGTGAGATTAGCCCGAACAAAGAAATGTACTACGGCCCAGACGGATCAGACGACGATGACTATCCCAGGTCTCGTGGCACGCTCAAGAGGGGCAGGTGGCACAATCGCCGTGGCGACCAAGACGATTGCTGCTCGGTCGGGAACTACGCTGGGCATGTGGTGGCCTTGGTGGGGCTGGCGGCGGCGCTGGTTGCCGTCACGTCAATGGAATCGTCCACGCCGCTCCGAAACAGCACGTGCGCTGACAGCGCAAAACTGATCAAGGGAACGACGTTGGCCATCGTGGCACTGGTGATTGTGGTGCTGGTCATCGCCATCGTCGCCGCAACACAAAAATTCTTCATCAAGTGCCGCACGCTCTGCTACGAGGACAACGGCAACCGCATCGTCCCGTCCATGGCTGCAACCACGCTGCTAATCGCCGGCACGCTGGTGACGGCCCAACACTTTTGCAACCACGTCGAGTGGCACTTGCACTGGCTTAGTCTGCTCTCAATCGTGTTGGCCGCCTTCGCCGTCGTCATCTACACGTGCGCCTAGTATTCACCTTCTTCTCTTTCTCCTTCTTCTTCGACGACTGGGACGCTGAGTCCAGCTCCGCCGCCGCCGAGTCCAGCTCCGCCCAACCCATGATGATCACGGTAATGTTGAACGTAACTAACGCCACGGGGAGGCAATCCCAAACCACCGCCGCCATACAACGGTACACCAGTGGTTCTGGCGGGCCGTTTAGGGGGCTTGTGGGCCAGGTGCAAGTAAACGGCATCGGGGCACCTGCCATGATCCCCGTCGTCGACGATAGTTCCCAGCTCTTGGCATTTGGCTGTTGCATCTGCAATCGGCAAGCCCATTTTTTTTTCAGTGCGTTCGTGAATATACGGCGACACTATGCCCTGAATGGCCACTGAAAAGTGCTCGGCGCTGCGCGGGACAGCGCACTGTGGAACGCCGATCGGCTCGCTGCAGTTTGCGTGCGGATTGTCTGAGCTTGGGTCGAGGGCGACGCTGATCGGGCAGCACTTTATTTGGTGTCGCATCCGGTCCGGAGCACGGGATCGGTAGTTTCCAGTGCCGCTGCCTATGGCCGCGCCGCCATAACCGGCCTTCGGCTCGTTGGCCACGCACCGAAACATCACCGTTTTCTCGGTGAGCGTGTCGTACTCCACCATGTTCAGATGAAGTCGTATAATCCTCGCTTGGTCATCACCCTCCGCCCGTCGCCGTTCGATCGGACGTTCGCGAGTGCAGCTGGCAAACAGTGTGGCGGCCATGGCTACTAAGTGGGCTTGTCTGGCGCCGGCGGTGGTGTCGCCTTGCCGGCCTCTGTGCCACTTATAGTTGCCGGCGCAATGGGAACAACCACCGCCCAGTAGATGCCAACCTCCATCACGAGGATGCCGCAAAGCCACCAGTTGGCCGTCCCAACCCACCAAGGCACCTTCAACCCTCGGTGCAGCCGGCCGTTGTTAAAGTACTCGATGAGGTACTCGGGCGAAAACAGTGCCAGCTCTGCAGTCAAGTTGTAAACCATGCCCGGGGCGTGGCCGTTCTCGACGGTGGTTTCGCCCGCCGAGTGCTCGTACAGCAAAATCCGGTGCTTGGACGTGGTTTTTACCTTGCCCTGCACGCTGGCCAGCACCAAATCCCATCGCGACCGGCTGCCGGCATCCGTGCTCTCGCCCGCGGCAGGTGGGATGGGGTCGGTGAGCACGTCCACGTGGCCGTGCCCCGAAAAGGCACGCGTCCGGTGCTTGGCCGTCACCATGGCAATGCACGTGTGCTGCGTCCCCACCCGCACCACGTTGTCGAGCGTCGTCACCTTGGTGTTGACGACGTGGGGCAGCACCACGTGGATCCCGCAGATGTCGTCGCAGCCCAAGAGGTCGATGTTTTTCAGGTGCGCCCCGTGTTCCACAACGAGGTGGGTCGACTTGTTAGAGCAGCGAATGGCGCCCGGCCCGACCACGCTCGAGTCGCGCGGCACCAGGTTGTGCTTGAACATGGCCACGTTCGGCTGGCCGGGCGCAGCTGGCGGCACGAAACGAACGTTGATGCCGCGATCGTGGCGAGGCTTGATAATGGTCGGCCCGTCGTCATTTCCAACACCAACCTTGCACGCGCTGGAGTCGCACGAGTGCGATGTCAACGGGCGGAACACGAACCCAGTCAGCGCCACCGTCGTGTTCCCCGATGGGCACCCGCCGGTCGGCGTCCGTGGGTCGCTGCAGCCAGTGCAACTCCGGTTTTGCCCCAACGGCCACCCAACACCCATGCACAGCGGGCCGCATCGAGCCAAGCAATCGCCAGTGTGCGTAAATTCGGGGTGCAACGGCCCCGGCGACAAGTTCAAGACGGCTGCGGCAGCGCAGCACACGACAAGCATTTCTCTTCTGCTGGCTGGCTGGGTCGACACCGTAGTATATAGTAGCCACCGTTCGCTGCTCGGTCGGTGCGGCACGAACGATGTCAAAACAGGGATTGGGATGGTACGAAAGTGCCAAGCTAGCGGTGTTTGGAACCGCATCGCTAGACAAAAAAACACGCCGTGCCGTAACTCATACAATGACACAAACGGACGCCAAAAAAAAGGAGCTTTCGGTCCACGTCAAGTCAACGGCGACGAAACGCAAGGCCGAACTGGAAAAACACCACCAAGCAACCTGTGCTAAAAAAAGGGCCAGGTCGGGCAGCGGGAATGGCGAAGGGCAAAGCGATGGCGCCGAAGAGGCGGAGGAGTCAATCGAAGCTCTTCTACTTGCAGACGCGTACAACACGTTCCGGGAAAAACGGAAATCAAGGAAAATCACGCAGATGGCCAAATTAGTGGAAACACAGCTGATAGCCAACGACGCTGTAAACGTGTTAACCTACGTGAATGCCGTGTACGAATTGTTGCTCACTGCAAAGGACGAGATCAAGGAACAACAACTGTCGCGGACTAGGGCGCAAAATTCGTGCGATCGGTGGATAACCGAGCTAGACTTCACAAGGAGCTGGTTCAACGTAATGCGCAATGTGAAAGTATTAGAGTGCTACTGGGTGCAACGCGTTATCACGGTCTTGATAGGCATGTTGATTTTGGCAAACATCATGTCAAAAGACATGCCCGAACCGTTTAACGGCAGTTGGTGGGATCCCGAAGAGCCAGCGGCGGCGGTCGGTGGTGGTGCACAGGGCGGCGCTGGACCAGGCACCCTTCCGGATGCCGCTCCGGATGCCGCTCCGGATGCCGCTCCGGATGGTGGCGGAGCTGCCGCCGCTCCGGCTGTGCCTCCACCGGTGACCGCACAAATCATCGACACCATGCTGTCTACTATTACCGGAATTGACGTCAAGTTTTCGGCCAGCGTGGAACATCAAAAAAAGATCTTTAAGTTGACAACGAGTGAGGAATGTATCCGTGGAGTCTTGTCCGGAACATACACGCCGTTTGGCCAGGAAGTCCTGACCGCAGACCAATGTTACGAAAAGGCGCTGCTCGTGCTTGCAGACTTGCACGTGTTGTATGACCACATCCGCAAAAAAACGATGGCGCAGGTTGTGGACACGGAGGTTGGGCCGCAGATCATTTCGCGCAGCGACGACGTGTTTCAAGGCGCTGATCTCAGCTCAGAGCCACCAACCGCGCCGGTAACGAGGAGGGGGCAGCGAGGGAGGGGACGCCGGCGATGAATAGAGCAGCCGGGCGTATATGACAGCACGACTTCCAAGGCGCAACGCCGTTGGTTGCGACGATGGAGCCACCCGTGTCTGTCGAAGACGGGTGCAAGGACGTGGCCACCGAAGAAATACCGTTGCACTCGTACGCCATGTCGTTTGATGTCGGGTGGAACCAGATCAAGCGCGGTGGCGAGCGCCGCCACGTCGTGTTGGACGGGCCGCCGCCTCCCGGTGGCGCCACCGCCGGGCCCATGCTGGCCACCCTCGTGGACCCCCTCGAGGCCCACCGCAACGCGCTGCTGGTGGCGCTCGACGACGACGTTGAGGTGCTGCCGTACATTTCGGTGCGCCCGGGCGTTGCCACCGCCAACCGGGTGGTGGTGGCCCCAGGTGTCGGGTACGTGGCCACCCCAACCGCCGAGAGCCCGTTCGCGTGCTCCATCGTCGGAACCGGCTCGGTGTACCAGCGGGTTCTGGCTCAGTGCGGAATGCACAAGGGAGGCACAGCGAGCCAGCGCGGCTGCGTGGTCCCGATCGGCTGGCTGAGCGCGTACAAGGTCGTGCTGCTGCAGATGAACAAGGCCGTGCGGGGCGAGCTCGCCAAGGAGCAGGGGGTCGACAGCTGGGACCCGGCAGAGCCGAGCGTCGACAACCGCGCTCGTGTCGGCCGGTGCGTGCAGAGCGCCTTGCAAAATGGGTCGAGCGTCTACTCTCGGTTCATGAACGACGGAGGCGGCTTGCTGGCGCTGGAGACGCTCCAGCTCTGCAACATGTGCGCGCTGTTCGCAGCGTTCAGCCGGTCAAAGGAGCTAGGCTGCTGGTTTCGGTGCAGCGGCGGTCGCACCCAAGAGGCCAAGGAGTTTTACCGTGTGTGCAGGGGGTCGCGGGGCTTTCGGGCGGCGTTGCCACCCGACTCGGCGTACCACGGGGGACTAAGCTCGGGGTGGCCGGGAGCGGCGTAGACCCCCTCTATTTGTTTTTATTACGAATCGGTTCAATTCAGTACAGCGGCAGCGCGTTTGACAGGGGCATTTGGGCTGCGTCTACCACCGCTTTGGCCGACGCGTAAAACCGAGGGTCGAGGAGCGGCTTCTTCCGGGCCACTAGCGTTAGGTAAAACGTGACCTGCGGGCCTTCACGGTTGCAAAAGGCCAGCTCGTTCGAGTGTCGGAGCCGCGTCGGCCGCATAAAGTAGTCGTCGCCACGCTTCGACGCCGCGCCGTGCAGGCGGCTTTTCATCGAGGTGGCCGACGGCTGGTGAGTGGACTCGAGGTCGTGCAGCACGTCGCCAACCGCAGCGTCTCGCGTCGTGCCAAACCCGTTGATGTCGATCACGTAGCTATCGCGGTGGCGAGGGTTCTTCGACACGACGTCCTCCCACAGCTGGTTCGGGCCGCCCAGCACCACCTGGGGCGGGGGCCGCTCCGGCTTTCGTTGGCACTGGACCGGGCCAGGAGCAATTTCCAGCGCGTCGGAGCCAAACGCTTCGTGCGGCAGCGCAGACGACGACATGCTGCCGCCGTACGGCTCCAAGTCGTTGCAAACAATGTATTCCAGCACCTGCATCGCCAGCATGGCCGTCGGCGGCGACCGCCAAATCTCGTGGACCCACGCGCATCCGGCTCGCGTTTCGCACTCCTCGACCGTGGGCGGGTGCTCCCGGCCCCCACGGCTTGCGACCGAAAACCTGTCCCACTCGGCCTGCACGTCGGCCGCAAAGTGCTCCTCGACAACGTGCCGGTACTGGTGCACGATCAGCTGCCGCATTTCGGCAGTCGCCCACTGCCACTCCCGGCCGTCCCACGCGTAAGGCACCGTCAACATCGTCAGCGTGCACTCGACGGTCGGCCGCTGCCCACCTGCGTACTCGCGCCGGCTGTCAATAAGCCATTTTCTAGCGATGGCGCAGGCCAGCCACGACACTGGCGCGTAGGCCGGCGCGTGCACCACCCCGCAGTACGCACCCTTTCGCCCGTCGGGTGGGTACCGCTCAACGGCGATCACCAAGTCGTCCTTCGCCGTCGGCAACGGGTAAGGCGGCGGCCGAACCACCGTCGCCTCGATCGCCATAATCTTCCGGCCCACCTCGGGCACTTTGGACACGTCGGGGAACCGTGGCAGCCGCACACGCGTGCCCGTCTTCGCAGAGTGGGTGGGCTCGTACAGGTAAGCTGCAATCGCCTGCTTCCGCTCTTTCACGGGCAGCGGCGACTCCCCGCCGTTCATCTTTCGGAAGTATCGTCGGTCGCACCCGTGCGTGTGGCCCCAGTACGACCACACGTCGGGAAAGGTGGTCTGGCACAGCTTGCACGTCCGGTCGCTTTCGCCGTCGGGACCCGAAACCGAAGCCAACTCGGGCTTTTTCGGCTGGGCGTCGCTCTTGTACCACTGGCCCCCGTCGGCGTACGTTGGCCCCAGGTGGCACCAAACGAGCGGGTGCAGCTCGGCGGGAACAGCGCGCAGCACCTGGGCCACCGCGAGCTTGTGATCTTGCTCAAGGCCGCCGAGCCGCTCCACAGATTCCATGTACATGTCGTAAGGGCGCAACCCCAGCCCAATGTAGTCCTTGGCGCACGTGTAATGCAGCAGGCGTGGGCGAAGGGGCAAAAACCACGACCGTTTGAGCACGGCTGCTAGCTCTCGGAGCCACTCCTCCATCAGCGGGTTCCCCTTGGTTTTTTTGCCCCCCCTACTCGCCGCTGCACTCATGGCTAATTGTGAATAAACACAAAGTTGATGACAGCGTTTGGTTTTGGTACGCATTTGTTTATCACGAAATAATAAAATAAGATAAAACAGAACGCGTTTGATCAAATTTAAGTTAAAGGAACGGGTGTTTGGCGTGGACCCACACCACCCCCCTCGACCTCACTTCGGTCTTTGTTACCCTGTACGCGACCGAGTTCAAGCCGTCGGTCTTCCACCGTGCAGACCCGCTAGCCATGTCCTTCAGAATTGCCGTCGATTTGGCATAAAACTCGTGCGATTGCGCACGCGGGTGGTTGGCTTTTGACTCGTCAATGGTATGGAACCGGCCGGTGCCTGGCTTCGGCCGGTCTATTGCACTCCCCGACGCCACCAGCAGCCCTGCCATCCGAATCCTATGGTACAAATCGTCGTCCTCGCCGCCCCACCCTACGTAATCGTTGCTAAACCCGTTCACTTGCTCCCAGTGCTCCGGGCGCATCGACACCACCCCGCCAGCAGAAGTGGCGTATGGCACACCCCAATTAAAGTGCTCAAGCTCGCTCGACAGCTGAACCGGTGCCTCGCAAGACGTGTACGGCACCCCCTCGGCCGGCTTCAAATCGACGTCGTGGAACACGATGCACTTGAACCGCACGGTCGCATTCAACGCCAGCGACAGCCCAACATTGCCGAGCCACGCCCGATTAAACGGCTCGAGGTTGTCCTGCTCGACGACCCACACGTGGAAGTAGTCACACGGAAAGTGAGCCCGCCGGTAGCCCAACAAATGCGGGATCAAAACGCTGGCGTGGTGGTCTCGGTTCCGGTACGGTATAATTATCCCGATGTGCACTGGCACCGTGCACGCCAAGGCCATTCCGAGCAACAGCGGCGCACAAAACGCCATCGATCGCCTCTAGGCTAAGCCCTTATCGCCATTTCTATATACACAAAACACAGCGTACACCCAGTTCATGTTCATCGTGTATTGTGTAACAACATGAACATTTTGTTTGGCTACACGTCAGCGCTTTCCGTGTCCGGCGGGGCGGTAAAAATGACAGCGTCAAGCCTTGGCCCGTGCTCAGGCTGCTCCTTGAGGTAGGTTTTAACCCACACCCGCATGCACCGAATCGTCATGTGCGTTTTATCGTCCTTGTTGTCCGACTCCACGTCGGCTGCATCGTCGGCCTTCAGCACCGACGGCCGGTTCAGTCGCTTGTCCTTGCGTATGGCCGGCATGCGGAACAGCATCTTTTCGGCCGTTACGTAAGGGTCGGACTCCTTGTCGTGCAGCATCGTGAGGAAAGCCGACCGAGGCAGCTGTTGGGCGGCGGGTATTGGTGCTGCGTTGGCCATCACGACGAGCGTGTGCGTGTGTGGTTGTGGCTTGCTTTCGTTTAGCCCCGTGTTACATTGCTACCTCCGATAAACAAGGCTGGCTAGGCAAACAAAGTGGCTAAAAACTCTAGGTTGGTCGAACATATCACTACCGCCTGGTCGTGCGTGAGCCACGGGCTCAGGTGGTGCGAGTAATGTTTTCCGATGGCGTACATGTGGTGCCCTAGCTCGACGTTCACTTGGTGCCACAGCCGACTAGTCGCATCGTCCGCTTCGATCGTTTTCAGCCAATCAAACACCGCAACACCACCACCACCATCCTCGGCAACGCGTTTGGCGTCGTCAAGCAGCGTCGAACCAGCAATGGCAACCACGCTAGGTTCGTCGGCCAGCTGAGTCACCACTTGCCTGACTACAGCTTGCACGTCAAAGCGCTTGTTTGGCTGCAGCAACGACAATATGTACGCTCGGGCCACCAACAAAATCCGAGAGCAATCCTCCAACTCGTCGTCCAACTCTACCGTAAACACGTCGCTCATCCCGGCCAAACAATAAAACAAACACGTGGTTGTTGTTGTGCATCTTTTGGCTGGCTGCCGTGTCCATATGTGCGCTTCTTGCTGACCAAATCGATTGCTTTATTCCGCAACAACAGGAAGAAACTTGTGCAGAACGTAAGGGTGGAGGGCTACAAGCTGCTTGAAAGAATCGCTGGTGGGGTGCTCGTACGTCACATCGTCTACAACGATCGACTTGATGAGCTTGCAACCGAGCACTACTCTCCCTATGCCAACATGAGTCAAGTCAGTGTCTAAGGCAATCAGGTGGGCAAGGTTGGGAAGCAGCGCAAAGGTCTTGGCAGAATCATCGGTGATGCCCACTTGGCCGCTGCAGTTGATGGTGCTCAGCTGGAGCGACTCGATCACGTACGTGTTGCACAAATGGAAGTCGAACGTAATCGAAGGCTCCCCAAGCGCTGGCTCCACGCCGAACTCCTCGTCAAGGCACTGGTCGCAGTGGCACGACGCGTCCTTTGGGTTGTGGAAGATGGGGAACGACCGCATGGCTCGTTCCACAGACAGGTCCACCTCCTGTAGCTTCTTGGCCTTTCCGAACAAAAACGGCACGGCCACGTCAGACAGGTAGCAGCAGTGAGCGAGACCCAGGTATTCGAGGTCGGGGCAGTTACTCGCGATCGAAAACACCGCGTCGTCGTCGGCGTTGCCAGGGCCGAGCACAACAACCCGCAGGGACCGAATCTGACCGATGGTAAACGCTTCGTCGACGTTCACATCCAGGCAGTGGCCGACGTTTAGGTACGTCAGCCTTGGGCAGTGAAGCGCCAGATCGGTAAAACACTCGCCGCCCAGCTCGTCGCTGCTGCTCAGGCTCAGGTGCTCCAGGTTGACGAGCGCTTCGCAGCAGCTCGTCACGTCTTCGTCGTGAATCGCTGTGTCGTGCAGCTCCAAGTGGGTCACCTGGCACGCGGAGGTGAGGACCTTCAGCACGTTCCCGCTCAGGATCGTGTCTTCGGCCTCCGTGATCAGCACCGTCTTCAGCGACCTGCAAGCTTGCGCCAGCGCGTGCACGTCGTGCTCGGACAGCCCCAGGCCGTGGCCCCCGTCGTACGCAAAGAAGGTCAGCTGGTTCCCCTTGCTGTTCATGACGTACTCGTGCACCCACGCCGGCGTGATGTTGGCCATGAACACCTGCAGGTCAAGGTGGACAAGGTTGGCAGCCTGCGACGCAGCAAACACGCTCCACGTCTTGTAGTCAAAGCTGGCCACCCGCTCGGTAGGGGCAAACTTGGTGACCTTGATCAACCGCCCGGCCTTGTCGACCCGGTTGCAGCACACTCCCATCGCCTTCTCCCCAAACCCAGGTATCACCACACGGTCGGGGCTGACAATGGTGGGAAAGGCCTGCATGATCGCAGCGACAAAGGTGTCGGCGAACGGCGCTGGCTCCATCCCGAGCAGGTTCAGCGTCCGCAGCGGCGCGGTTGGGCGGCTCCCCTGGCTGCAGACTCCGCAAAACGCGGCTGGCGACAGGGTCCAGTTCTTCAGGACCAGGCAGGTCAGCGTGGGCACGGTCAGCATCGCAGCAACAAACGTGTCGCGCTGCCCTGGCAGAAGGCTCTTGTTGCACTGGCCATGCTCTCGGTGAGACAGGTCAAGCACGACGAGGTTGGTGAGGTGGCCAGACACGCTCCGCAAAATGGCAGGCGTCAGGTAGTTAGCTTTGGAACACGTCATTCCAAACCGGGCTAGAGTGCCGCCAGCCATCTTGATCGCCTTCACCGCAGTCTCCTCGTCGCGCAGCTCCCAATCCAGCTGCATGCGCGTGGCGTTGGCGCACATCACGCGGCCGCGCATCGAGGCCGCCGCGTCCAACCACTGCGCACCCGTGCAAACCCGAGGGCTACTGCCAAAGAAATCCAATGCATCAATCTTGAAATTGGCTCTCATGACTTCGGCCCACCGCACACACACGATCGGCACAGTGCAGAGCACAAACTTGGGGCCGTACCGCTTCTGCAGCAGGTGGAACAGGTGCACAAGCAAGTCATCCCCGAGCATGTGCACAGCAAACGGCAGGGTAGGGTCGGCAGGTCTCATGGTTCAAGCGGGCAAGGTGAATGAGTGATGCAAAAAAACACTTCCTGAAAAGCGTCACTTTTGTAACCACACGTCAGTTTTGTGGCACAATCATCTTTTTTTTGGTGAACATCAAATTTTTAATGATGAATCAATTGCCGAGTGACTACAATAATGACAAACAGGGTCCACACCGTCAAATATACGCAGAACAGCGCCAGCACAGACTTGGTGGTGCACCCAATCTCCTCCGTTGGCGCATCGGGCGCCACGCCGTCGTCGTCGACGGCCTCGTCTGCGAGCAATTCTACGGCGAGCATGCTGCTTTTTTTCAAAAAAATGTGGGTGGTTCGCGCGACTTAAATTGGCTTGCTCGTATTATTTATTTTATAGCTCAGTGCTCAAATGGAACGTTTCGTGCTTGGTTCGCACGTCGTACCCAGGCGGCGGCGCGGTTTCAAGCCGCATCCACGGAAAAACGTCGTACAAATCGACACTCTCCCCTCTTTGGTGCACCAAAAACCCAAGTGGGTACGCCCGAAGCGTTTCGGCGTCCTCCCAAAACAACGAGTCAATTGTCACAATTCCGTCGGGGTCACTAAGGCCAAGCTCGTGCACCAGGGATTCAGCCTCTGCCACGGATTGGTACACTCCGTATACCTTGGTCGCGCATTGTAGCACCCCCTTGTCGTTAAACACGCACCCTTGGCACTCGTGAACGAATTCGACTGCAAAGTCTAGCTTCATCGTTGTTGTTGTGCAACTAAAGATCGTCAGTTTTGTAGTCAAGTGGTTGGGTTTACCAAAATGAACCCGTTACTTTTGTGGCACACGCGTTTTTTGTCGTGTTTATTGGGGTCAACACGAGACAAATACGCACGTTTCGCCATGGAACCAACACGCGACACCTGCAACGGCGCCTGCAAGTACGACCACCCCCCAGGGCCACTCGTCTACGACGGCAACCGCTGCCACTGCACCGGGTGCGTCAACGCGCCCGTTTGCGGCGAGTTTGTGCCGGCCAACATGGCCTACCCGCACGGCAGGGGACAGCTGTGCCACATCACCAGGTTTCCGCCGCTCAGCATCCGTCCGGCCAACGGCGACCTCTGCCCCACCTGCGACCGGGCCATCGTCGCCAAGCTGGTCGCCCACCCGGCTGGCTGCAAGCACGAGCAGTGCGTCGACTGCTTCAGAGAGGCCTGGATCCCGCACAGCGATGCGCCAACCCCAGAGGCCTTTGGCATGGAGCCCAGGCCAGCAACGGGCCCGGTTCTCGACGTGGCCGACAGGTACGAGCAGTGGATCGAGCAAGTGGGGTACGAGGGGCTTCAGGCCTACGAGGACGCCAGGAACGTCGCCGACGACCTTCACGACGCCAGGCTCGAGGCCATGGGCACCGATCGGTTCTCTTGCCCAGTCTGCCACGCACCCCCACCCCCGCACGAATAACTGCTTTTGTTTGTTTTTGTTTGGTTCAACCAATTACAAGTATCCGTTCGCTCGCAAGAATCCAACCAGCTCAGGCTGATCGCCAAAAATGGTGACGGCAGCGTGCACTATTCGTCGAACGTTAACAAATGCCAACGGGTTCAACGGCTCGCCGTCTCGTGCCAGCACTACTCGCGGCTTGAAAATCTCGAATCGGTTCGTTTCGTAGTCAAACTCTCCAACCACGCCCGCCACCACCTTTTCTAGTTGGCCCCAAGTCTTTCTAGTCCAATTGTTACACAACCTCCACACTGCTTTGGCGCTGCTGAGTTGCATTCGTCGGAAGCAAACCACAGGGTTGTCCAAATCGTTGAACAACCACTTCAAGCGCTGTTCGACTTTCTCCGGCGGATTTATTGTGTCTAGTTGCAGCACGTAGCCAACTCGATGCTGCAAGGTGCAAATGTACGAAATCGTAAACATCAAGCACGCCGACAACCCCTTGGCAGTGAACGTGTCGTCGTCTATCCTTGAAAGCAATTTGCCCGCCCTCACAACGATGTCGTGGTCCCGCATAATACGGGCGGCCGACCCGTCGGCCACCACTAGTTCGAAAGACACGGGGTTTGGTGGCGGTGGGGCCGCTGCTGCTGCTGCTGCTGCGCCACCGCCCTCGGGTTTGGCGTCAAGCCGCACTTTCGACATTTTTTCCACTGCTTCTTCTACACTTTTGGCGTGGTCGGTAAACGCGTGCGATTTGCCGGCCGACGAACCGCCGAGCCGTCGCTGCAAGTGATCCCGTTCCCTCTTATTAAACTTGCGAGACGCCATTTGTTGGCGGCCAGCTGTAAATTATATAAAAATGAATGGCATATACTTATCAGAAAACAACACTACAAGTGCCCGTTCGCTCGCAATAGCGCGATCAGCTCAGGCTGAGGCCCAAAAATGGTGACTGCAGCGTGCACAATTCGTCGAACGTTAGTAAAAGCCAACGGGTTCAACGGCTCACCGTCTCGTGCCAGCACTACTCGTGGCTTGAAAATCTCGAATCGGTTCGTTTCGTAGTCAAACTCTCCAACCACGCCCGCCATCACCTTTTCTAGCTTGCCCCAAGCCTCTGTTATCCAACTGTTGCACAACTTCCATGTTGTTCTGGCGCAAATCAAATCTAACCTCCGGCGGATAATCACAGGGTTGTCCACATCCTTGAACATGTGTAGCAAGTCAACCTCGATTTCCCTGGGCGACAAAAGCGTGTCATGTTGCAGCACGTAGCCAACTCGTTGCTGCAAGGTGCGAATGTACGAAATCGTAAACATCAGGCACGCCGACAACCCCTTGGCGGTGAACGTGTCGTCGTCTATCCTCGACAGCAACTCGCCCGCCCTCACAATGATGTCGTGGTCCCGCATAATACGCGCAGCCGACCCGTCGGCCACCACAAGTTCGAAAGACACGGGGTCCGGTGGCGGTGGCGGTGGTGCTGCTGCTGCTGCTGCGCCACCGCCCTCGGGTTGGGTGTCAAGCCGCACTTTCAACATTTTCTCTGCTATGTCTGCTACGCTTTTGGCGTGGTCGGTAAACGCGTGAGATTTGCCGGCCGAAGACGATGACCCCGACAACGTCAACCCGCCGAGCCGTCGCTGCAAGTCGTCCCGTTCCCTCTTAAACTTGCGTGACGCCATTGTTTGCAAGCTAAAGCTCTTGGTTCGATTAGTGCATGCATATACTGATCAGAAAACAACAAAAAGGAGTGAGAGCTACTTTGGGGCAGACGTGGCTATCTTGACCAGCTCAAGTCGCGCAGAGGGGGGTTGGTCGTTGGCCAGCCCGCTGATGGCCGACCACAGCCTGTCGTCTGCTGCCAGCACGTTGGGTCGGACGGGCTGCTCCTTCAGCGCCTTGTAAAACTCGCGAAACTTGTCAAGGTGCGGAGGGTTCCGGATCATTGTTTCAGGGTCCACAGTCAGCAGCACGGCACGGCCAACGACCCGTCGGGCCATCGCCACCGTCTTCGGCACGGGCGATTTGGGGTGGTCAGAACCGTGAAATCGGTGGTCGGCGTCGTAGAGGTGCTGCAGCATCAGCCCCATTCGCAGCGCGTACAGGTCGGCCTGCATCTCCAACGCCGTTGGGCAGCCGCCGCCGTCGGGGTACTCGAGCTTGACTTGCATCATCAGCGTGTCACGGGTGACGGCGTCCCACGACCGCACCGTCGGCGCCACCACGGCGGGCGGGCTTGGCAGCAGCACGATGCTGTCGGTGGCTGACCAGGCGCTCTTGCTAACTTGGGCACGCGCTGCAGAACGCAGCCGTCGGCGACGCCCTCGGGTGTTCTCGGCCCTTACCCTCATCATTATTTCGCTTGTCGTTTGTTTTGTGGCCCGACCAACCTGTTACTTTTGTCGCAAAAAAGGCAAACAACGTAAAAATAAACAGTAAGCAAATAAACAAACGGGTCCACACCGCCAAAAAACACAAACCACAACACCACAACACCACACAGTCTCCACAGCCATGAGCGCCACCGATCACTTTGGGCCCAAATTCGCCCCGCTCAAGTTTGACGTAAAGACGGCAGACGGCAAGCCAAGGCACTGCATCGGGCCGTCGTACACGACCAGCCCCACCGAGTGCTACGGCGTCACCAGCGTTGCAGGGCTCAAAATTGACTCGTCAGAGCTTACCTTTTGCTCGGGGTGCGCCAAGTCAATGCCGGACGATCGCGTCTTCAAGTTCCCAAAGCCGCTCTCGTTCGAGTGCGACACGTACCACATCAACAAGCTCATGCGCAAAGGTGCAAACTTCCGCACCCTCGAAACAGAGCATTTCAGGGTCGGCGTCAACGCCACCGACGGTGCTGACTGGCGCCCGTGCATCAAGGTCGAAGACAAAACCAAAGAACAGCATGGCATCCTCACCGTGGCCGTCCCGACCATGTCCACCTTCGAGTTCTCCTTCAGGGGCAAGTACAACGACACCGAACGGTACTACTACAAGGTCACAGCGGCCTCGTCGGGCACGGGAGCCGCAAAGCGCACCATCGAGGTCACCGACGCCGGCGGCCACAAGAACTTCTACATGCCGCTCAACGCCGACGCCGACCCGCTCCTGCTCAACAGCTACAAAAAGGGCGAAGTCTTCGTGTTTCACGCCCCGTCGGAGCAAGAGGTTTCCGGAGGGCTCGCATCGGACACCCTGGGCGACTCCAACAAGTTCTTCTTCACCCTCGAGGTCTTCGAAGAGATCGTTCGCCCGCAGATGGTGTTTCGCGGCGGCGGCACCACCAGGGGCGGAGGTGGCACCACCAGGGGCGGAGGTGGCGGCATGACCAAGGGCAAGGGGGGCTTTGGCGGCTACGGTTCGTCGTCGTCGCCGCTCGCTGCCGGCTCCACCTTCGGCATGGCAGGCGACAGCCGGGAAACGATGACCACCAAGTCGGCCAACACCTTCGAACGGGTCCAGGGCATCCCGCAAGTCAACATCGCCGTTCACCTCGTCTCAAACGAGTCCACCGAGGAGCGGCACCGCTGCGCTAGGCTGGTTCAGGCCGCAATCGATGCCAAGGACATGCCAGCCCGGCGGTCAGAAGCGCTGGGTGGTGGCGCTGCTGCGGCGGGAACCACCACTGCCGCCGACCAGGCAGCCCTGATGGACACCTGGTAACCACCCTTTGATTTGCCTGTGTGTGTGTGCTGTGTTGTTTGTTGTTGTGATTTGTTCTTGCCAATTCAGTACAATACAAAACACGCTGCTCAACAAGCGATATTTCCCTCCTCATAGTAGTCAGAGGCACACACGCGCCATCGGCATGGCGTCTCGCAACTCCGTAGCCAAATCGGTGGCCAAACCAAAAGCATCGCCAACCGCAGGCAAAGCAAGGTTTTCAGACTGGGCCAAACCGTCGCGAGCAAGCCTCATGGCAAAGTTTAAAGAGGTGGGGCAAGAGGATTCGCAGGGGCAGCACGAAGAATGGCAGGAGCATTGGAGCATGCAGGAGAAAGCCTCCGACAAACAAGTGGCACTGTTCACCACAATCGATGACAAAATGAAGGCCATCAAAAAGTGCAGCGAGGAGGACTGGGAATCGCTCTTCAACGACCCAACAAACATGAAAGAGGTCGGGTTCAGGGTCATCACGGGCTCGGAGCTCTTGAGCTACTGCAAGAGTTCCGTCAAAACCCCGGGGTCGCCGTTCTTTGGCAACGAGCCCAAGACAGGCTACTTTGTGGACGCGTTCTTAGGGGGGCTGTGGGAAACTGGCGTCCTCAACGAGCTCTTCAAGGGCCGCTCGGACGCCATCTCGAGCGAGCTTCTGCTAAATTTGGTCGAGCTGGAGACGTGCGTGTTCCCTACCGACAACGAGATGACCATCTTGCCGCCCAAAGGCCACTTGGTCGGCCGGCCACTCACCGCGGCGCTGGTCGACGCCATCGAAGCGTGTGCAAAATACGGCAGAAGGCAAAGGAAGGACCCGAAGGACATCGTCAAGCACCTCAGAAGCTGCGTTGAGCCAATCTCTACCGCCGAAGCCATCGCAAATCTAGGGCTTTCGAGGCTGTACGACTGGTGGTTTGAAGAAGAGTGGGAGGAGGAGGAGGAAGACGATTTCTGAACGGTTCGATTCGATTTGATTTGATTAAATGAGTGATTCCTCACTTTAGCGGCTGGGTAACAGGAGGAGGCAAGAGGATCCCAAGGGAAATTGCGCGGGCCTGCAGCTGGTCTAGCACGAACCCGCCTCCGCCAAGCACAAAGTTGCCCGTGGCTCTGCCCCCGCACTCTCTGCTGCGCAAAGACAAAAACAATTGAGATGCCAGATCAAGCAACTCACTCACCCACCGCCGAATGTACGGCATGGTCATGAGCTCGCGGCGGTCCGCCGTCGAGTTGGTTAGGTAACCCCACTCTCGCTGCAGCCTGGCGTAGGTGAAGTCGGTCATCATGCGACTGGTTGTTCGGGGGGTATCAAGCCAGAACCCGTCTCCTTGCAGCATGCTGCTTTTGTGGAGCAACGCCGACCACACCTCGTACGCGGGCTCTTGATCGGCACTGCTTGCCACAAAAACCACTTGCTTCTGTTCGACCGTGTCCACCAGCAGCTCAGTCGCCAGCGTCACGGCCGTGGCGCGCGAAGACCGCATGAACACGTCGTGCTCCTCGGCGCTGTTCCGCCGGTCAGGGTAGTGCTCGTCAAGAAACTCGAACAAAATGGTTCGGTACCTCTTTGTGGTCGCGTAAGTGCGTTCCAACGCCGCATCCGAGAGCACGTTGGGCATAAACCGCGAGGTTTCGGCCAGTTTGCGCCGGCTGCTGGCCAGCTTGACCAGCCCGGCGGCGTCTTCCGTCTCCATCTCGGCTGCCGTTCGCTTTCCTGCCATGCTCCCCTTTCGATTTTTTTCCGATTTGATTTATGGCGGATATTGAATGCGTACTTAAAAATAAACAACCAGTCGCACGACGCTGATGCTACCAGTCTTTGATGTGGTTGCGCATGAGGGCCTTCCATTCAGCGGCAATAGCTAAATCTGGCTGGCGGTGTGTGGGGTAGTGGTCGCACAACGGCACAAACGTGGCTTCTACTAAATATTTGGAGCACGTTTTGCCGTAAATGCGCTTGACTTGGTCCAAGTAGTAGAGCATGTACGGCCACCAAAATGTAGGAAAAGAGAGTTGTAGGGTGCTGTCTCGGCCAAAGGTCCCACGCCAGTCCATCACAAGGCTGTGTTGGGGAGCCAAGTATTGAAATTCGAACATGTCCTCTGGCGTTTTGTACGCGCCGTACCGATTAAAGTCGGCTAGCCAGCCGTCTTGCTCTTCGTGTGTCAGCTCCGTTGCAAAGTTTTCACCAAACAGCATGCGCAAACCCCCCTCAAGCAGCTGCAACCTGGCTTTAAACGGCTGGCTGTGCCTCACGGTGAAGTTGAAACTGGTCAGCTCCGCAATTTTCCTCCAAGCTTTGCGATTTTCTTTCGTCACACCCTCGTCGTCGCCAACAAACCACCTCTTTTTCGTTGGATCCGCCATGATTTGGCCCCACTCCTCCTGCATGTCGAGTCTGGCCACGTTTTGGGCCCAATCGTCTTCGCAATTCACGGTCGGATCGTGAAATGCGGGCAAAAGTGGCTTCCACAGGTAGTCGCTGGCGCTCTCCACGTCGCGTCGGTCGAGCCCAAGGTCCAGGTCGACCCAAGGCAACAGGTTGGTCCATTTCAAATGCCGTGAGCGGCGTAGCAAGTACTTGGCTTGGGTCGCCAGCAACGTCCGGTTCTTGTAGATTGCGGTGCCAAAATCCATCAGCCAGCTGCTTTCCGCGTGGGGGTGGACGCCGTTGCCGATGAGCCGGAACGCGTCTGCCTTCAGTTTGGCCACAAACATGTCGTAGTAGGCGGCCAGCGCCCAATCGCCCACCTCAAAAAACACGCGACGCCAATCCTTGTCTTCGGGGTGGGGCCGGAGCAGGCTGTCGCACCAATCCCGGTACCCGTCGGGCTCCGGCCACCAGGTTAAGGTTGGCCCCTTTTGGTTGTCAAAGATGCCCTTGCAATCGCGCAACACCGTGTTTACGACCTTGTAGTCCGTGCTCACGATGAACGATTTTAGAACGCACTCGGCTTTCGCCGTGGTGTGCTTGGTGAAATCTGGGCCTTGCAGGGTGATGATCTCGACCGCGTCGCGCCAATCGACCAATTGCACGTCGGACACCCACTCGGGGAAGTTTGGCTCGCTCTTTAACAAGGCATACACCACCCCAACACGCGCGTACCAGGCTTCGTATGGTTTCCTCGCCTCGGCCAGCAGGGCTCGGTACTCGCTAGGCTTTGGCCGGGCCAACGCTTGGTCAATAAACGCGTGCGTTTCGCCGCCCTTGTGCCGCTTGGCAGCAGACGCCATGGCTGTCGTGTCGTGTCTTGTCGCTTTTTTTACGTACCATATACACACACACACACACACTCGCTCAACAGAATCAATCGACTTTGTTCTTTTTGGCGCGGCCAAGCAGTAGCAGCCGCAGCCAGGCTTGTTTTCCGGCGTTTACTATGCGTTTGGTCGTTAGCATGGCGGTGTATTGTGCAAGAATGACCAAAAACGTGCATATACGCAACAAACAACAGAGCAATCACTCGCCGCCCTGGTGCGCTAGCTCCGCCAACCCCAAGTACCGTGGAAAATCCTCTGCCTCCTCTCGCGAAAGTGGGGGCAGCACGTCCAAACTCGTCGACACGCCCGCAGTGTAGCCCCGCACCACCTTCAGGTAGGGCATGGCCACGCTCGCACCAAGCGCAACACCTTCTTCGCGCGTAAACGGCAAGGTTTTGTAGTTGGGCCACTTAAACGCCTCAAGGTAATTCTGCTCGAGCCACAGTGCAAAGGCCGTCTGGTGCAGGTGGTCGTCAACGTGCGGCATTTCTCTTTTATGCTACCAAAAAAGTGGCTTTTATAAACAATCAGCAGGGATCGGCATGGCTTCTAGCTCCGCCACCAGCTCTGGGTAGTGCGGCACAACGGCCCCGTCGGCCTCGACGTTGCAAAACCGGGACAACTGCACCAAGTCGTGGTACCGCACCCGTTGCATGGCCTCCTCGCGGGTGGCTGGCGGGGCCGGTTCTAAGTTGGTCGACACGCCGGCGGTGTAGTCGCGCACCACTTTTAGGTAAGGCAGCGCAACGCTGGCGCCCAGCCCAACCATCTCGTCCTGATCAAAGCGCTGGCCCCCAACACAATTGTGGTTCCACGCTTCTCGGTGGTTCTGCTCGAGCCACAGCGCAAAGGCTGTTTGGGTGATGTGGTCGTCAACGTGCGGCATGCCTGCTTGCTTGCTTGCTAATGGGTTGTTTTATACACAAGAAGGCACGTTTGTTTTGTCGAATGGGTTGTTTTATTGCTGACGTTGTTTTATTGCTGACACAACAAGAAGCTTACTCATCGGATTCGGGGTCGGCGTCAGGGGCGAGGGCGGCAGCAATGATTAGGCGACGCACGGCAGGGTATTCGCCACGTGCCATCACCTCTTCCACCTTCTCCCCGGGGAAGTGGCCCTCAACCACGTCGTTGAGCGTTTGAATCGAGCGCACGTATTCCCCAAGAATCTGCCGGGTTCGCTCGGCAATGTCGGGCAAATCAAAATCCCAGTCCGAGTTCAGGTCAAAGTCGTTGGCGGCAACGCCAGGCTCATCTTGCACCTCCAACGTTCCAAGCAGCTCCCGGTTGATGTTCACCCGGGCAATCACGTACAGCAGCCACGCACGCTCGAAGTTTGGCGTCCCGCACACAACGTGAACCGACATGGCTGGCACACAGGCGTCCAGCGTCGTCCCCACGTCTTGCTCGCCCACGTCCAGGACAAGCAGCTCCTTCGTGTCATGGGTGAGGCTCTGGTTCACTATGGTGGTTGCCACCGCGTAAAGGTGGTCGGCCGTCAACAAATCGCAAGGCTTCCCCTCCATTGTTAGCAGTGTGTGTGAGAGTGTGCGACAATGCCACAAAACTGACAAATCAGAAAAGAGCCACAAAACAAGCGTCTTGCGTGTTTCGTGGCAAAACAAAAACACAAATCAATCAATTCAAAATGGATGTTGTTCGTGCGTATAAAGGCAAATGGCGTTTCAAGGCCAAACCCAAAGGCAATGGCGCGCCGCCGCCGCCACTTGGAACCCGTGGCAGGGCCAACAACCTTCCAAAATCACCGCACAGGCCAGCCATTTTCGCTCATGGCGTACCGGTCGGGCATCCACATGTACCCCGATGTCAGCGAAACGGCCGCGTTCGTCCCCGTCACCAAGGCGCAGGCCGAAAAAAACAAGGTCGATCACGAGGGTCTCATGGCCGAGCTGGTGCAGCTGGCCAAAAGCATCGGGGCAAAACGGCTTCATATCTACAACTTTGATGGTCGAGACGTCAAATTCGAAACGTACAGGCGGTTCATCATCAAAGGCTCCGACAACACGCCCTACCCGGAGTTCGACGTGGCAGTCCGCAACAAACTCTGCAGCATCGACAAAACAAAGCAGCCGGGCGACACGCTGGTCATGCTAGACATCTCGTACGTCGTTCACGGGTATTCCGCGGCCGAGGCAATCTTCCCATCGGTGCCCCTCTCGCCGAGGATTGTGGCGCTGGTCGATGAAAACAAGGCCATCGCAAGCTTCGTAACGGGCATATTGGCCTGCAAGTACGTCAACCTCGACAAGCACATTACCGATTGGGAGCAACACCACCCAGCTGAGGCAGCGTCAATGAACTACGAGTATCTCATCGGAGCGCCAGTCGATTTTACCGAGCCTGCCATCTCAAGGACGGGCAGGCTCGCCATTCAAGAGGCAAGCTTGCTTCCGCAGCTCAAGGGCGAAGCTGCCCGGCGCCAACAGCTCGAGCACGATGCCGCCCAGAAAATCGCAAAAGAACAAGGGTTTCCCGTGCACTGCCACTTCGTCCCCGTCCCAGATTGGAACAGCGCATCGCCAGAGCAGTACCAGTCGGTCGCAAGAGACGCAATGGCGTGGGGAACTGGGGACTTGGTCGCAATGCACTGCGCGTCCTCGTACGGTCGCACGAGCGGCATGCTCCAGGCGGCAGTGGCAGCCGTGTCGCCTGACCCCTTGCGGCTGGGCAGAAACACGCGCGCCATCACCGAAGCCATCGTCAAAATGTACGAGCGAGAGTCCAGCGAGTTCTTCGATTTCGACAGGCCGAGAAACGCTCTCACGGCAGCGCAGCATGTCTTCACTGACCACGCAAAAGCGCAGCCGCCGCCGCCGCAGGAAAAATAAGCTGTTTTGTTTTGTTTTGTTTTGTTTTTCCCGAGGCAAATAAACAGACCACAAAAATGACACACTGCACCACAATCACAATCAACACAATACAATGCTTTCGTACGAAGAGGCGCAGGCTTACGTCCGGCCGTTGAAAATAGCAAGGACAAAGGGGTGGCGCAGGTGGCGAGCTAGGCCTGCAAACATCCCGGGGCACCCAGACAGGGCTTACCGTGACAAGGGGTGGGTCTCGTGGCCACACTTTTTGGGGTACGAGCCGAGGAAAACCGCCGCGCAGATGATGCCTTTTAGGGAGGCAAGGGCTCACGTTCGCAAGTGCAACATCACCAGCTACAACGCATGGAAAAAGTTCAGCAGGTCAAAGGCAAGGCCAACAAACGTCCCGTCACATCCAGACGCCATCTACAGGGCCAAAGGGTGGGTCTCGTGGCCAGACTTTTTGGGCACAAGCCTCCTCTCGCAGCGCAGGCCGGCCGAAGTCGACAGGTTCACCTACCACCAGGCTAAACGGTACATCACACCGTTCAGAGTCAAGGGGCCAACAGACTTTAGGTTGTGGAAAAGGCACCACGTCAGGCCACCAGAGTTCCCGTCGCACCCTAATCGTTACTATTCCGACAGGGGGTGGGTGTCGTGGGATGACTTTTTGGGCATTGTCCCGCCACAACATAAACGTCCCTTTCAAGAGCTCCTAGACGCCATCGAAATCGCCACGCGTCCGTAGCAAAAGCAATCAAATCATCATGGATCAATCAATAAATCGTGTTCAAGCCATCGTCGACCAGACCATCAAGGATTCAAAGCGGCAAGGGGGGGCCGAAACGCTCCTCAAGGTTCTCGAGGTGTTGCGCAAGCATGATGTCGTCGTCTCCCCGCAAGCAAAACTCGCCATTCTCCTCTGTGCAGACTACTAATTTTTTTTTTTTTTTTAAACAGCCAAGCACGCACAGGCCAGGCCAGGCCAGGGGGGGGGGGTCCCCTTTAGTTTTGCTGGCAATATCCTCCTTACGAGACTAGTGGATTCATGAGCAAGGCACCCCCTGTCGCGAGGGCCCTGCACATTCTGCTTTTCTCCTATGTAGGTGAGGGGGCCTTAGTTGTGCTGGACGAGGCTTGGTTCGGCTGCAACTCGGCGTGAACCATCTAGTTTTCTTGTTGTCACTAAATACAAATGGCTCGTTTTAAGCGGTACTCGATTTTAAGTTTGACGCAACATCCTCCAGAAAAGTGTTGCGCGGCCGATGGGTGTTGGGGTGTTGGGAAGCAGCGGGCGCAGCGGGACGGGTTGGACGGGTGGTTGCCAATGGCTACAAAGAGGCCTTAGGCACAAAAGAAGAAGAAGGCAGCGACGCGTGTGTTCGTGTTCGTGGTTGTTGGTGACAGCAATTTTATGGTTTCAGGAAAGATCCAAAAGAAATCATGTTTGGGGCTGGGTGTGGGCGTGTGTGTAGGGTGGGCTGCGCGCAACCAGCTATGTGCAGCACGCATCGTCCACGCGACGCGTGCCTGGTTTGGTTCCCGACCAGACGACAGGTTCAAGGGAGTAAGCGCGTGTGCCAGATTGGCGAATTCCAGCAAAATGCAAAACGACTGTTTGGGTGGGGTACATTTTGGCTGCGAGCTTGGCCATGAGCCGGGCAGAGGTGCGCAACTTGCACGCGGACGTGGCACGGTGGCGGTGAACAATGCGGTTGTTCCAAAAGCGGATCTTGGACTTGTCCAGCAACATACGGTCGGGAACTGCCATGGTCCTTGGGTCCTTGTGTTGATTTCGAAATGTTTGTGTTGATTCGCACGTTTTGTAGGATGCTGTCAATATTATTTGGATGTTGGTTAAAATCAACAATCAAAAAGTGCCACAAAACAAGCGTGTTGAAACCCACACGGAACCCACAAGGAACGCTCGGCAAACCATTCGTGACACAAAAGAGCGTTGAGCAACAAAGCATTATCAGACAGAAGCACTTGTGGCTGAGTGGTAAAGCGTGGAACTATTATTGATATCTCCCTCTTTGCGCTGGCATTGAGCACAGGAATTCCAAGATCCCGGGTTCGAACCCCGTCGGGTGCTTCTTTTTTTTTTGCTTTTGCTGGCTGTGGGTCTGTGGGTCTGTGGCCGTATAAACACACCACGCAACTCAAACTCAAACAGCATTCATTGCAAATGGAGAAACGAACGGCAGAGGCGGCAGAGTTGGAGTTGGAGTTTGAAGACTTTGACGATGTGTATGGTGATCCAGACGAAGCCAGTGGTTTTGGTGGTGGTTTGGGTGGTGCCAGCGGTGACGAGACACGCGAGGAAGCCAAGGAAAGGGTGAGGGCTTCTAAACGAGCCAAAGCAGCGTTGGATCGTGAGTTGGAGCAAGAGCTTGAAAGGGAGACATCGTTGCAATTTGATCAAGAGCCCAATCCAGACAGACAGTGGGATTACGTTGAGTATTCTGATGACAACGACGACGATTGTGGCAACGACGGCAGCGACGACGATGATGATGATGATTGCGGCGACCAAGAGCATTGGTTTGCATTTCACGACGATTCAAGAGAGTGGCATGCATGGAAACGTGGCGAATTCACCCCTGTTGATGCCGGCGATGCCGCCGAAAATGTGCTGGACAAATGGTGCCATCGGTTCCTTGAGTTTTGCATGGTTCAACGTGAAAACCAAGATCCGCAACGAATCATTGACGTGTCGTACATGATGTTGCTGGCGATGCAAGTGGAAATGATGGCGATTTCCTTGGAACATTCAATTGACAACAAAGAAGAAGAAGTCACTTTGTTGTCGGCTTGTTTCAGCCGTACCCCAACGTTGGCAAACGACTTCTTCTTCAAATCAAACGTTGCGTTCGAAACCATTCGCACTGGCACTGGCACTGATGGTTGGTTCGATTACTTGACGTTCACTGGGTTTACAATTCGTAGTCTCATGGACGCTTGGATCAACTTGAGGCACCACTGCGCCGCCGAAGCCCAAGCCGAAGGCCAAGCCGAAGGCGGCGGAGCCGCAGGCCAAGACGCAGACAAAAGGATGGTGGCGCCACAAAGAGTTGCAAGTGACATGTTGACAAAGCTTAGGACAATTCAAGACCTTCCACAAAACAACAACGACCCAAAGTACAAAACGTTGGCCCAAGTTGAACAAGCAAAACGGGCGGCACCTCCCTTAAAACCAGAAAAACCAGAAAAAGTAAAGAAAGGTGCAAGAATGGCCATGCCGATGAGGGCAAGACACAAGCAAAGAGAGTCAGTTCGCCAGCTAAGGGACGAATGCATTGATTGGGCAAAACGAATGGGAAAATTGGACAAAACCGTTCAATTTCAAGTTCGTCGGGGCACAGGCATGTTCAATCCACAAGATTGGAACAAAACGTATTGGACAAGAGCAATGGTTGAAAAGGCAAGACGAATCGTTACCATATTGCCAGAACCACTCAGAATCTATTATCCGTCTCAGTTCAGGCCTCTTCCTTGGTTGTCCATCACTAAGGCTGACTTCAACGATTCATACGTTCCTACAAGAAACAGAAACGAGTTGGACCAAGACCAAGCCGGCGGAGGCGGCGGAGGCGGCGGAGCCGGCGAAGGCGGCGACGTGTCGAACATGACACCCGACGCGATAACGAGAGAAACCGATTTGTACCGCATTTATTCCGGATATTTGCGTCGCTTCCTCAACAACCCTCCAAAAAACCAAGTCACTCGCGAAAAACCAACCGAAGACGTTCTGTACTACAGGTCACGACTTCTCCTAGTTCAAATGCAGATGATGATCTTGGTCAAAGCTTGGAAACAGGCCCACGAACTCGGTTTGCCCTTTGTCCACGTCTCCAGCCATTTCTTCGTTCAAAACTCTCAAAACGCCATTCTCTTCGCTACAAACTGCATGGCACCCTTTGTTCTTCTCAAGTGTTCAGCGTGGACAAAGGAGGCCATCACGTCCGCATGGGCTCATCTCAAACCATCTGGGCCAAGTCAAACAGTCAAGTTCGACCTGCTTCACGTCGCAAGGCTCTTGGATCGATGCATCAGGTACTCGGCACACTTCGAGTCCATTCTCACAAAGGCCAAACAACCCGTTCACGACCCAGCCTACCCAACACACAGAGACATCGCTCAAATCGTTCTAACAGACGCAAAGAACATCGTCGTCCTAGCGCCAAACAGGCCTCAATACCCCGCATCCATGTTCGGCGCCAAGATCAGAGCAAAGAAAACGAGGCGTTATTAATTATTTTTGAGTAAACAACATCCCCCCCCCCCCAATCAAAATGAGGGCACCAACCCTTTTCAAACCGGCCGTTTTCGGACCCGAAACGGACTAGGACCGACAACACCGACACCCCTTTTAACAAAAACGACCATTTTAAACCCCTCGAGACCTTTTCGATAGCGAACCAGCCGCGCGGTTGTGATTCCACTATATTTTTCGGGCTTCTAGGAGGGTTTCCCAAAAACTAGCACCGTCGCGGCTTGGCTGGCGGTGTGGCGGTTAGGGCTGGAGGGGTGCGCCGGCCCTTGCTTGTGGGATAAGCGGATAAACGAGAGCCTAGCGATTGCGAGGCGCAGTGGAGCACGGGGAGCGTGTGGAGTTGAACGGGCGACGCGGTGTCTTGCGTGTTGGCGCGACGCCCCACGCAGCTTTGGCACCGATTTGGGGCACCGACCCTATTCTGACGTTTACGTCGGCACCGCGAAATGGCCTCTGCCTGGCAACGAGAAAGCGGGATGTTGGTTCGAAGCGAGTCGCGATCGAAAAGAGGTGCCACCATAGGTGTTACAAGAACTATCTCAATAAAAATATTGATACTTTATAATATATAAATACATATGTGTGTGTTTTGGTTGACCCCTTTTTTATTTTTGGCCGCTGGCTCGTCTTCTTTTCCGTGGGAATTTCGCCGAAAACGGATGACTTTAGCTGGCTTTCCGCCCAAACTTGTCGATAAAGGTCAAATAATCTCGCCTTTTCGCACTTCGTACTTCTTTGAAGTTCGGTGGGATGTTGAAAAAAGCGCCGGTCCCCCTAACAGGGGTCGTGAGTAGTCATGTTTCACGCCTATGGCGCTCCATATGCGTGTATGACATTTTCTCCTTCGCCTTTTGACCGAGTCGTTGTTGCTTGATCGACCTGACTCCGGCTGAACGGCGGTCTAACCCACGCGTTTGCCCGGGCAAAGCGAGCGAGTTGAGCCGATTGGAGCCTTGGAAAGCCCCGAAACGGACCGATTTGCTTTTTCAGTCGATTTGGACGGGAACATCATCTTTTTGGGATGTTGGCCGAGTTCAGCTGTTTGGGGCTGAGACCCTTTGAAATCGTTGAGCGCGGCGGGGCACGAGCCAAACAAATGCCAACGGGCTGTTTGTGCTATTGTTTGCTCGATCGAAAGGGGATGTTGGCTCGAGCCAAGTCGCGATCGAAAAGAGGTGCCACCATAGGTGTTACAAGAACTATCTCAATAAAAATATTGATACATAATAATATATAAATACATATGTGTGTGTTTTGGTTGACCCCTTTTTTATTTTTGGCCGCTGGCTCGTCTTCTTTTCCGTGGGAATTTCATCAAAAACCATCACTTTTAGCTGGCTTTCCGCCCAAACTTATCGATAAAGGTCAAATAATCTCGCCTATTCGCACTTCGTACTTCTTCGTACTTCATAGGGATGTTGAAAAAAGCGCCGGTCCCCCTAACAGGGGTCGTGAGCGGTCATGTTTCACGTCTATGGCGCTCCATATGCGTGTATGACATTTTCTCCTTCGCCTTTTGGAGCCGAAGCCATGGCCTGACGAGCGGGTCGTGGGCGAAATCGGACGGCAAACTGCATCGATTATGGGGCAAAGCGAGCGAGTTGAGGCCAAAAGCTGCCTGCAAAGCCTTGAAACGAACCGATTTGCTTTTTCAGCCGTTTTGGACGGGAACATCACCTTTTTGGGATGTTGGCCGAGTTCAGCTGTTTGGGGCTGAGACCCTTTTGGTACGGCCGGGGCCGGGGCTCAGAGCTCTGGGCTCGGGTCGCCGACTGTTTGTGCTATTGTTTGCTCGATCGAAAGGGGATGTTGGCTCGAGCCAAGTCGCGATCAAAAAGAGGTGCCACCATAGGTGTAACAAGAACTATCTCAATAAAAATATGGATACATAATAATATATAAATACATATGTGTGTGTTTTGGTTGACCCCTTTTTTATTTTTGAGCGCTGGCTCGTCTTCTTTTCCGTGGGAATTTCGCCAAAAACCATCACTTTTAGCTGGCTTTCCGCCCAACCTTAGCGATAAAGGGCAAATAATCTCGCCTATTCGCACTTTGAAGTTCTTCGTACTTCATTGGGATGTTGAAAAAAGCGCCGGTCCCCCTAGCAGGGGTCGTGAGCGGTCATGTTTCACGCCTATGGCGCTCCATATGCGTGTATGACATTTTCTCTTGCGGCTTTTGCCCCTGACGCCTTGACGCCAGCCAACCCGAAACGTGGCCGAGGGTTGGCCCGTGGCATTTGGTTGGGCAAAGCGAGCGAGTTGAGGCCAACGGCTGCCTGCAAAGCCCCGAAAGGAGCCACTTTGCTTTTTCCGGCGATTTGGACGGGAACATCACCTTTTTGGGATGTTGGCCCGTTGTGGCTCACTGGGGCTCGTACCCTTTGCGGATTCCCACCCGGACCGGAGGATGTTGGCCTGGATGAGCACGACGACGACGGATATGCAAGGACGCGATGGGCGATTGGAAGCGTATAAGACCCTTTGGAGTTAGCAGAGCATTACGATCGCTTCGGTGCTGCCATGGCCGGTAAGGCGCCACGAAAGGAACGTCATGTGATGGACAAGGTTGCACCGCCGGACCTGTTCAAGGCGTTACTAACTCTCGGCCAACAACGAAAGTGGACGAACTATTTTGGTCCAAGTGAAGAGGGTGAAACTGAAGCGATGCGCTCCGAAAAGATTGATTTGGTTGCCACGGTGTCAAAAAGCTGGGGAGACCGCGTCGTCGACGAACGGTTAGCGCCGGCTTTTATCGGTGCCATGAACTCAGCGGTAAAAGCTTACAACGACAAGCAAAAGGTCGCACTTTTTTTGAAATCACCGGCATTCAAGGCCGCGATGCTGGCGGAGGCCAGTTTGTACGTGAGGAGATGTATCGAGCTGGCGGCCGTCATAGACAAGCTTGCGAAATCACAGAAATTGGGAGCGGACGAGAAAACAATGAAGGCGATAGAAAGCATTGTGTATCCGATGTACAACTTGTGCAAAGGAAATTACATCGCGTGCAAGGCGGGCTTCGGCTTAGCCGAAGCCCAAACCCTGGAGACTACTGCAAACTCCAAAGAATCATCCGCGACTGAAAAGGGGCTGTACGCCCTCTCGCTGTTGTTTGCGGATGCCATGTTGCGCGTGACAACGCTCGTGGAGGTGACGAACGTGTTTGCCACAAAACTGCCCGCCGCCGGGACTAAATTTGTATTAAGCGACGACGAACTACTCCTCATCAGCGGAGACGAAGACACTGGCGAACGGCTGGCGACAACGTGGATTGCGACGTTGCGGGCGCTGTGGCTCCGGAGCCTTGCAGCCGCCGCTGGTGCAGTTAGTACAGCTTACGCCGTCGACCCTATGACGATAACGCAGGACGACGACCTAGCCTTCTCGTGGATGACGACCGCCTTAGGCGACTTGTGCAATCGGGTCGCGGCCAAACAGAACACGACCCTCGCGGCTGCTTACGATCATGTGAGGACCACCCGGAAGTTTGACGCTGCCGAATTCAACCTCGATGCGTTTGTTGTGGAAAATGTGGACCCCGCCGCCGCCGCCGACGCCGAGCACAATTACTTGGTGGCCAAATTGGACGAGCTAGTTGGAGCCGGCCGAACCCAAGGTTCGCGAGCGATCCGAAGCCTCGTGTTCCGCGCGCTTGAACAGATGGCAAAAAACAAAATCGGCGAGGGCTTTCAAGGAGCGATGTGGGAGAAACACGAGGACCAAATAAACTCGTTTCACACGTGCGGCACCGATGTTCTTCAAGAGCGGATTGAAGAACTGTTCTGGGCCATAACGACCGAAGTAGTCCAAAAACACGGCCGCGAAGCAATCAGCGACGCCAATATCAGACTGAAAGACTCGAGACAAAGGTTTTACGACATGTACGCGCTGTGTCAACCCGTTGGCGCGAAGGAAGGTAACGGCCCCTCAGAACGCGCAGGTACAGACCTCACAAGCTTGGACGATAGTACATTCGGACCGATGGCGACGTCAGCCTTTGGAGCGGTCGAGAAAAACCAAAAAGCGCTCGCCACTGGGCTGCTTGACGCGATCAAAGCCGTGAACAGAACACTGACGGGCGCCGCCGCCGAAGCCCCGACGGACGGCGGCGGGAGCGGGGCGGCGGCCGACGCCGACGCCGCCGCCGACGCTGAACCGGACGCCGCCGCCAGCGATGCGTTGCGGCTGGGGATGGTAAAGCGCGTGACCGACCTCAACGCGACGGCAACCGGCGTTGTCGAAAAGGCCACGAACCTATCACTAAAACTGTTTAATCTGGTGCGGCTTGAGCGAGGAGGAGTGGAACACAACTTTGAAGACGCTACCGCAATGGCGCTTTTTGACGCGATTGACGTTGCCACCGAGGGCCTGCCTACACTGCCGGCTTTAAACCAGACTGTGCTCGAAGAGTACGAAAAACTCACTGGTGCGCTTGAATTTGAGGCGGGGATGCCGAAAAAAACAACGGACGACACCGACCCCGCCGCTTTTATCGCCTGGTACCAGGAGGCGATGGCGGCCGTTACGAAGAAGGAAACCGGTCTTCGCGAGACGTTGATTGAGCAGCTCAAGACAACTGCCCCGACGATGGTAAGAGACACAGTACTCATCGAGCTCGCCGACGAATCCGGATCCGAATCCGGATCCGACGCCGGATCCGACGCCGACGCCGGTGGCCCGGACGCCGGTGGCTCGGACGCCGGTGGCGGTGGCGGTGGCTCGGACTCGGACGGCCCGAGGGAACACGCCTTTGCCGCCCGCCACCTTCACCTGGTGACGCAGCTGGCCGAACTCGCCGATCAGCGCGAAGAAACGGCCTATGGCGACGCCGACGTGCTCATTTGCAGCGCGTGGCCGTGCAACACCGCGGATCCTCCCACACCCGACAGCGGCGTTGCCATGACCCAACAACAGGTGGTGAACTGGCGCCTAGAACAACTTATGGACAACCACAAGACGGCTCGCAAAACCCTGGTGACGGCCTACACCACGATGTGCAAAGACACACACAACCCGATCGCCGAAGACGACGCCCTTTTACGCGAAGATGGAGCCGTTGGGACGATGTTGGGCGACAACGTTACCGACGTGACCT
>Ga0307980_1000166_pt1 | contig 32953 bp, 20 predicted proteins | sample OrgLakmetage1060_FD_201817 | JGI IMG/M metagenome (GOLD analysis project Ga0307980, IMG submission 201817) | Saline water microbial communities from Organic Lake, Antarctica - #1060 | ecosystem: Environmental > Aquatic > Non-marine Saline and Alkaline > Saline | place: Antarctica: Organic Lake... | reverse complement strand
TTGATTTTTTTTGTTGGATAAATTTACACGGGGGTTTTCATCCAACAAAAATATTTTTCCCAAAATCGACATTTTCTCCCCAAAAACGACATTCGCTTCCCGATTTCAAACAAAAATGGAAAAAAAGCGTTTCCCAGTTGAAAACGAGGCGTTTTCATCCAACAAAAAAATTTTTCCCGGAAACGACATTCACTTCCCAAAATCGACAGTGGGAAAAATATTTTGTTGGATGAAAACCCCTGGGTAAATTTATCCAACAAAAAAATTTTTCCCAAAAACGACATTCACTTCCCGGAAATGCGTTTGGGAAATGGAAAATTAAAATAATTTGTTTTTGTTTATTTATAGTAAATCAGGATATTGAATTTCGTTTGAACTTTCTCCTGAGATAGGATTAGAAGATCTGATGTGTTTTAGTGGACTAGAAGGTGTGTTTGTTGCGTATCCGTCCCCGTCTCCCCCACCTCCATCACCGCCTTCAGTGCCATCTCCTTGCTTTTCTTCCGTGTCGCTTTCGCCGTCTTGCGTGTTTAGTAAAAGATTTCTTATTTTCTGAAGTCTGCTCTTAATTTCTGTTGCGTTGAATTCGTTAGTGTCCTGTTTACATTCGTCTAAGAATGCGTCTATTTTTTCGATTGCCTTTTTATGCTTTTCAGACAAGCATTCCAAGGCTAAAAATACATCTGATGACACTGCGCAGAATTCTCTTCCCTCTTTTTCCTCATTGTCTATGACGTCCATTACCTCTGACATTGTTATTTCTTTTGTTTCGTCGCTTACGGCGTCTGCTACCATGTAATTGAATTTTTCTTGAACGTCTCTATACAATTTTGCAGCTGGGTGTGTGGAGCGCACATACACCACCTCGGTGAGTTTCACGATTTGCTTGTTTTTGCCCACACTCAAATAAGGGAACATGGATAGATAGCACGGTTGTTGACTGGAGCTTTCGCTGAGATTTTCACAACCTCCCTCTTCCAGAAGCTCGTTTTCGGCCTTCTCTATGAATTCTCTATCTATATTATAGGCCGTGGACACATCACCCTCTTCTTCCAGTTCCATTTGGTTGATTTGAGCAGTGAGCGTTTTCATTTCGGCCCTATTCAATCTAGAAACTTCTGCGTACGTAGAGTTTGCAATCTCAATGCACACCACTTCCGAATTTTCTCTCTGTAAATCGTGTAGAAAATCATCTTCGTTTGTGTATCCATAGTCCATCAAATCACTCATCTCCGACGACTCCTCTGTTCCAAACAAAGAATCGAAAAGGCCGTCTCCGCCGCTGCCGCCGCCGCCGCCGCCGTCTGCGCCTTCTGCGACTTCGTCTCCCTCTATATTAATTACAACACTATCATCCATGTCACTTGTTGAGCATGTCCCGTTTCTCTTCATAATGGTAGATTTAACTGAAGGAGTCTCTCCGTATTGCGAAGAGGCGGTCTCGTTGCCTTGACCCACGCTCGTAAGCGCACCGTTTACAGCCGACACGGCAATGTGAATATCACCCGATCCTGTATTGTAATTGGAAACATCCTTGTCTTTGCTTTCCGCTAATCCCATTTCTCTACACGACTATTTTAAAAGTTTGTAGAATTTTATTGTGATTTTATGGTGGAGACGGTGCGTCGCCGTATATTTTAATAGACTGAATGGTAGTGACGAAAAAATAAAATACTTGATAATTTACTGGCTTTTTGGGCGTAAGCACAATTGATGAAAAAGTCTTTTGCTTTGAGCGTCGATTTTTAGTCGAAAGCTCTCTTTTTCCTCGCGTCTTTCCGACTGCGTCTGCCTATAATAATTCATGTAGTGTTTTTGGCAAAAGCCTAGTTTGAATCGCTCTGCTCGTTCCGCGCAAGTCTTGACGGCGCAAATGTGCAGAGCGAATCGCTCCTTTATGGAAGAAGGGTTATTGGTTGGAAACTCGAGCACTTCGTGTTTCTCGTGTAGCGCGCATTGGCGAGAGTAGTGTTGGACAAGGGCGGCGCGGGATATTATATTTTCCATTTTCGGTGGCGCGGCAGCATTGTCTGCTAATTCTTTTTTGTATTGATTCCACAATGAAACGCATTGCCTCAGATAGTCTATGTTGACTGGAGCTTGGCGTGGCTTACTTTGTGTGTATAAGTTCTTCTCTGAAGTGAATTGGATGCTTTTTTTGTTCCTAATTTGAGAAATACTTCTGTGCGCTTTGTGCGCGAGTCTCAGTACACTAGACCTTTCGCCATAATCTTCTTCATTGTATTTGTCGCTGCTGTATGAGTGCTGTACGACGTTGGGTGGTAGAACTCGAGGCTGAGAAGACCACAAAAAGTCCTTCTCTTTCATCTCTTGCGTCAGAATGTCCCGTATGTGAATCTTTTCAGATTTATCTTGAATCGCAGGCGGCAGCGGCAGAGGCAGGAATAGCGACTCCTCCTCCTCGGCGGCGGCGGCGGTGCGAGACTTTTTTTGTGCCAAATACCTTTCCGTGTCGTCACTTTCACGTGTATTACTTGAAGACCCGTCCCTTATACCCCCATCACCTTGATTACCATTGCATGAAACATCTTCCACTTGCGCAATATTATAAGTTGTATACCTTTTTCTTTTTCGTCCATGTCTCCGTGCCTCTTCTTCTTTCTCTTCGCACTGTCTTATCCTTTTTTCAAACAAATCAAGAGACAGTGACATGGAGTCCTTCACTGAAACGTGATTTGGATGAATAGAAGACGAAGTGTGTAGTGGCGAAAAGGATGAAGACGACAGCATTTTACAGATTTTGCAAAAAACAGAAAGCGCAAAAAAGTAATTCTGTGCTGTTTTCTTTATATCCAAAAAATAGACTTGGAGATTTTCAAGATTACCAATCTGTCACGTGAATAATAAAAAATGTGTTTTCAAGTGGCTGTGTGCAAGAGAGCGAGAGAGAGAGGCGTGTATTCAACGCTGTACTTTTTCGGGTAATGTTATTGAATAGTAAACTTTTCCATCGAGAATGGGTTATGGAGTTTGGGTTCCAGCACGACAAAGGTCGGTGTGAGTGTGGAAGAGTAAAAGTATCATGCTAAACCAACGGTTTTTATCGATCTGACGAAACTGATTCAAACACCGTGTGACCGTGAATAAGAAATACGTTTTGCGTCATTAAGCATTTCAAATACTATTTTTTTATTACACTACGAGGAGAGTTGGTTAAAAACTATAACGCTCATTCTCTTTTTGCTTGTTTGTATTTCGTGATCAGGAGATTTAGATATCGAGCTCTTCTTTTTTCTGAAAACACACAGCAGCACGACCACGAAAGGCCGACAAGAGACACTACAATGTATGTCATGTATAACAAACTCATCTTATCAAACGTGTCCAAGTGTTTCATCGTTTCAGTGTCGGATTCGTCGCCCGTGTCTGTTGGCGCACCGTTTTTTTCAATTTGAGGAGGGGGCGGCGGTGGCGGCGGCGGCGGCGGCGTCGCTTTTTTCTTGTTTGTCAGCCATTTGTGCACGTCTGACCCTTTTTTAATCTCCTTGTCACTCTCAGAAGAGACATACACTGCTCCTCTTTCATTCGTAATGTCTGCGGAAGATGGTGAAGCCTCAGCTGGAGCTACCACCATGAAGGATAGAACGACAGACAAGGTCACGGAGACCGCGACGACGGTGGATACGGCCGACGCCAAGCCCGACGAGGACGGAGACAATCGCATTTGTATACAACGGAAAGTCAAGATTAGCGAAATAGGAAAGTGTTGTGGATTCTGTGAGCGCGGTAGACCGATAGACTTGTGGTATATCAAAAGAGTTGGAGGCGCAGATGAAAAAACGGATAGAGAGAAGCGCACGGGATACGCGGCGCCGCTGGTGTCGGAATTGTACTCTTTTTGCACGGGAAACGCGCGGCTTTTGATTCCTACTGAAAAGTGGTGGAACAGTCGCCGAGAAAGTAATCCAGCCTTGTATGTTTTGGACATTTCAAAAGGCAAGTACTGCGTGGTTAGGCGCATTGTTGGCCGCGACGTACACGAACCGAGTCTTCTGCGAGACGGTTGGCTGCTGATTTGCGATAAGGGGCAAAAAAAGCCGAGCTCTGAAATGTACGCCGCTGCTCACTTCCTGATGGCGTGCAGCGAGCGTCCCGAAAAGTCGTGGTGCGATATCATGAGTGTGGCGTTCAATGAAAAGTCGGGCCTATTTGACTACTCGGACGCATTCGATTTGGCCACGCCAGTGGATCGTGCCATCCACCTTACCCGTGTCTACTACAATGAAAAGCTATGCAAAGTGGTGTCGTTGAGGATGATGCAGTTTGGTGTGATGAAGGACGCAAAAACGCAGTGCAAAGAATGGATGAAAAAGATAAATAGCCGCGAAGAGATTGAGATAAAGATGAAGGAACACGTGAGGGCAAAGAAGACGAGCGAATTCTTGTGCAACGGCGAGTATGAGAGTATGACTACGTGGGAAACGTGCCTTTCCAGGTCTATTTCAATGTTCAAGAGGCGAAGAAAGAAAAGCGTCGACGCCACAGGAGGACGCGACGGCGATTCGTCGTTTCCTAGCGCAGAGGCCAAGAGACGCAGGGTAGATTATAGTTCGGCAACGCCCGTAGAGACTTTGTTTCGTGGAAAAGAATCTCTAGGAAAGCCGTACTTGTATTTGGCCAAATAATATAATAAAGAATTTATTCTAATAGTGATGCGGAAACATGCAATTGAGAAATAGCGACGTCCTGGCGCTGAGTGCCACAGACTTTCCACGAGCCAGCCACTCCTTAATCTCGTCTCGAATATTGTTCATCTCCTTTCTCTCTCTCTCGTATCGCTTCTTGAGTGTGTCTCTTCTCTCATTGTACGCGCGGAGTTCGTTCCACTTGTAGAATGCATTCAACTCTCTCTCGCTCATTCGACTCTCCTTGATCAAGAGGTTTTTGACCAGTGACAGCAAGGTACTCCCAGACACCGTCTCGTAGCGTGGGATACATAAAAGGCCATTGGAATCGCGAGAAGGCGGGGATTTGCTGGTCGAATATCCGTTTCCTGACCCTTCGCTGAAGTAATCGTCGCCGTCCTCTTGATCGTCTTGCTCTGCATCCTCCTCTTCCGCCGACGAGGCTCTGGCCACGGCGTGATCGACCATGGCTTGTTGAACGCAACGAATCAAGTAAAGAAGAGTCTCGTTCGATGTGACGTGTCTACCAAACGGGAGGTGGTTAGCGGGAAGAGGCTTGTTTTCCTTCTCCCACTCATCGCTCTGCTTGGGTACCACTGAGAAAGGTTCCATCTTCTGGGCGATAATCGCCTTCTTCTCGACCTCTAGAATTTCACCTTCAATTGTCTCAATGGGATGCGTGAACATTGCCGCAATGCACAGCATCCAGTACTTGAGAGCCTCATAGTCGTACATTGGCGTACCGTCTGGCATCATCTGCCCTTGGATTAATCGAATCTTGGAAAGAAGATGAGACGCAGTCGTGCGCATCGTGTTACCGTCACTGTCGCCCGCTCGATTGCTCGACTTTTCCAATTCACACTTCATCTCGTCGTACTTGGCTCGCAACTGATCGGGGTTCAACTTGTCGTCTCCCTTGGCACTCTTGAGCTCGCTCATTTTCTTTTCTAGAATCTTGCGCTCGAGGTCAAGCGTTCCGAACGTTGCACTGTCAAGTTGAGGCGCTGCGTCGTAATTGCATCCAGCCAGAAGAGTGTTGATCGTGTTCAACACTTTGCTATCGTTCTGTGCTCCGAATTGCTGCTCGAAGAACAAATAGTGAGTGGCTTTGCTGAGTGCGGCCACCACTTCGCTGCTCGACATCATCAGGTGAAAGCCATTTCCCAATATCGACACTTCGTTGATGACATTGTACGAGTGGAGGTTATTCTTGGTTCCCTTGGCACTTGAGAGACGATGCTCCGTGTGCACGTCAATTGTAGAGACTTGCGTCCAGTCTACGCACGTCAGAGCCTTCTCCGTCTCAATCTGCCACGCGTTGAACGATCTTGATGACGACGTGCCATTTTTGGTGGCAACCTTGGAAGTAGACGTGCGAATCTTTGGCTTTTCCTTTTCCTCCTCCTTCTTCTTTTTGCTAATCTCTTCGTCGTCTTCGTAGTCTACAGCATTGTTCCCTCCGCCAATTTCAAGCACGGGCAAATTCACACTCAACGCTTCTCGCAGTTTATCTTCCGTTTTCGATTCCACCTTGGCCTTTTTCGCCTCTGGCGCTTCACTTTCTTCCTTTTCTGGTTCTTTGCGCTTGCGCGAGTCGTTTGCTCCGCCAGCCGCAATCTCATTCTTCATCTTGGTTTTTCCTCCGCGACTCTTAATCTCTTCTTCGTACGGCTTGAGAAGTTTAACAATCTCTTCCTTGTTTTCGCGACCCTTTCGGTTGTCGGCCAATACTTCTTCTCGCTTCGCTTTGCATGACTCGATGGCTCTCTCAAAGCTCTTGATGGATAGATTGCACGCTCCGATTGATCTTTCGATTTCTTGCAATTTTTCTTTTCGCTTCTCGACCAAATCCATGACGTCCTCGTCCTCCTTGTCGGTCCCATTCTTTTTGATCCACTCCTCGAATTTCTCCTTCTTCTCTTCCAAATTCTTCGCTTCTTCCTTCTTGTCCTTGAACTCGGCCGCCATCTTTTTGCGTCGATCCTCCAACTCTTTTGAAACATTCGTTTTCTCCTTGAGTGTTTTCAATATCGACTTTTTCACGGCAAGAATGGCCTCAGACCTTTCCACGATAAGACTGTTTCCCATCTCCTTGATTTTTTCCTCGTCGATTCCCTCTTCCTTCTTTTTCAACTCTTCAATCTCTTTTTTAGCCTTATCTTCCTCTCCTTCTTCCTCGCTTCCACTTTCAGAATCCTCTCCCTCTTCGCTTTTTTGATCGTCATCTCCAGTGTCCATCTCTTCCTCCTTATCTTGGCTTTCACTTTCAATGTCCATTTCTTTCGTATTCTCCGTTTCCGTTTCCATTTCAGTTACAATGTTTTCAGCGGCGGCGTCGGCGGTGTCGTCGGGGTCGTCCTTTTTGAAAAATAAATTATCTTCTTTAGAGAAAACTTCAACGGGCTCTTGCTGTGGATTTGTCTTGTTAGTTTTTTCGGGAAGCGCGTCTTGTTTTTTTGCAACGGGCGCCTCGACGACTGCTGCAGCGGCGGCTCCGGCGCCACGATCAGAATCGGAAACTACCACCATGGCAAGAGTGGCCGCAGTTAAATCTGCCGCGCTCGTCTGCTGTGGACTATATGCTTTGTCGAACTTTCCACACGACAATTGAGTGCACCGCAGAGATTCCTCGTACTCTTTCCTATCTTCGGCCAGAGCACCCGTGAACGCCTCGCACGAGACCATTGTACCGCTTCGAATGTGTTTCCCTGTGATTGCACAATTCGCCTGCTTGTGCGCCATCTGCCACAGAATGCGAGCCTCTTCCTCGTTAATCACCCGCTTCACCCCCATTCTCTTTCCCACGAGTCCGCGACTCAACCTCGACGACAAAACTGTACTATCGTCGTACAATACACATTTGACTTCGTCGGCTCGCAGCAAAGTGTATACCATGTCAACGAGGCGAACCCCTGGAACACCGCTTCGCTTCTCCGACTCTGGCTTTGGCGTCAACCAGTTCTTGTTGTTTCTGCAAAACACGGACAACGGAACCTTCTTCTTCTCTGCCTCTGAAAAGCGAGGCTTTAGCTTCGACGCGGACTTGACCAGCGTTTCGTAGAGAACTGGATAGTCAATCGCCAAAACATTAATAAGAGACTCGCTCACGGCACACAGAGCCTTCGTCTCAACTTTCTTGTCACCATTCGACTCCTTCTTGATGATATTTTCAATCTTCGAGATCAATTCTGCATTTAACAATCTCCGATGAACATAATCCGCCGATGAAATATCATTCTCGCAACCACCATCTGCCTCCGCCGCCGCCGCGACCTCTTCTTCCTTTTCCTCTTTCCCGCAACCACCTCTCATATCCTCTCTATCTACAGGATTGATTAACGGTACTTTACACGAACTTTTTTTTTTGGTGGTGGTATCTGAAGTGGTCGCGGAGGCGGATGTGTTTTTGAGAGCAGCGAGGCCTTTTGCCGTTTTCTTCAGAGATTTTTTCACATCGACTACTTTGGTTTTCTTCTCAACTTCCTCATCAGCCTTCGACTCTGTTTTTCTACGCTTAGAAGAAGAGGAAGAAGGCGAGCGTTCGATGAAATCTTCCATCTCAGAATCGTCGTCGCCGTCGTCGCCGCCGCCGTCGTCGCCGTCGTCGCCGTCGCCGCCGCTTTTTTTATCACGGCGAGCTTTTTCCCTTTCCTCGAGCGCAGAAGCCGCGAAGACGGCATCTTCATCCTCCTTCATGGCCTTCTCGTTTTCGTACGCCATAATAACAGCGGCGTCCGCCACATCGTCATCGTCCAAATCCTTGACAAACAAATCAGAATCCACATCAAAGTCTGGGAAAAACAATTCGACCATTGACAGTTGCCGGTCGGTTAATTCCCCGTCGCCGTCGCTGTCTTCATCTCCCCCGTTAGCAGCTTCAGCGGCGAGTTGATTGATCTTGTCTTCCACTTGTCGAGTAAAGTCTTTGAATTCCTCGGCGCTCATCAAAGTCTTTTCGCTGGCGCCAGTCTTCTTGAGTTCCAAATACTTTTTCACTTTGCGATCAATGATATCTTTAATATCACCATTGTCCATGTCGCTGTCGTCGGCGAACTTGGTACGAATCTTCTTCTCAATGCCTTGCTTCATGATCTTGACTTCGACCTCTTCTCGCAAATCCGCGTCGTCGGCCTTATCCTTTTGTTTTGAATCGCTGTGCATGTACTTTCCCTTCTTGAAGCGCACCTTTTTCTTCATGGCCAATTCATAGCACCTTTTTACAGTTTCATCGGACGCCTCCGCATCCTCGTCGCCTGTTTGCTTACGTTTCATGTAATCACACACTTCTCGGATTTCATCGTGAAGCGCATTGTCAACAAATATATCCGACTTTGATTCGCCGTCGCCGCCGCCGTCGTCGCCGCCGCCAGACTCGGAATCGGCATCACTGTCGCTGTCCTCGATTTCACTCGATTTCTCACCCTCATCTTCTCCGTTTGCACTCTCTTCAGAGTCGTCAATGTTCATGGGGCTGACAGGCTTCGCATGAGAATCTGCGACGGCCTTGAATTCGTCGTCGCCGTCGTCCTCGTCGCCGTCGTTTTCGACGTCGTCGCCGCCGCGGCCGCTCGAAGCGCACCGTTTTTGTTTTTCTTTTTTTTCTTTTTTTTCTTTTTTTCCACTCGTTTCCTTCTTCGACGCGTACTCTTTTCGCTGTTCGAGAGGAACCTTTTTCATGCGGTCAGGTGAACCGAAGTGTGGATGGGACTCGTCGTCTAAAGGAGGAATCCAGCGCACAATAGTTTCGGACGCGGCGGCGTTGCCGTTGGCTTTGCCGTTGGCGTTGCCGTCTCCGCCGCTTTCTTTTGCAATTTCATTGCCATTTGAAGTGTTCATGTTGAATGATAGTCTTTGTATAAAATAAATTTAAAAGTTGGAGAAAGTCCTCATCCGAACCCTTAAACACAATAAAAAAAGTAAACAGAAATGAATTCCTCGGCGAATCCCTCGCCGTCTCCTTATACGCCTATTGCCACACAACCTCGAGTGAATCTGAGTGAAAAACACGTTGATTTCACTCAAAAGTATTTTGGCGTTGCGTTCCTTACTCAGACACAGCAACGGGAGATTGAAGAGAACCCAAACGGAATAGATAAAGAGGAGAACTGGGATGGAATTATCCCGTACATTAAGAAAGTCGTGCAAGAATCACTCATAGATGCTTACAAAAAGTCTAGACAGTACGTTCACGCCGAGGTGTGCTTTTGGTGCTCTCCTCTAGCAAAGGAACAATTCAAGTCGAATGAAGTCATGATCGCGTGCGGTACTAGAAGTCAAGGCACGTCGATGACACTGCGGAGGTTTCATCCAGCATACAAGTGGAAATGGGTGTATGCGAATGAACAAGAGCAGCGCACCATTTTTAATTTCTACAAGAGGCAGATGGGCAAAAAATATGATTTTTCGGCGTCTCTGAGGACGTTTACGAATCCCAGACAACGAACGGCTCGCAGTGGTTGGTACTGCACTGAAATGACATTGTCGGCTCTTCAATTACTACCCGAGCCGACATTTCACGAGCACCGAGCGAATTGCATAGAAACCGACGACCTCTACGATATCGTGTGCCAATCTCCTCGATGCAATCGAACTGAATACATTGTAGACCCAAAGAGTATGAACAAAATGTGGGGAAATGACATTGTCAGAAAGAATAATCTCCAGTCTTGGAAAAAGTCAGTCAGGAGTAATAATAGTAAATGAAAGTCGGCACTTGTTTACTCGTACTATTCTTTTCACAGCAAAGCCTGTCTATGGGATTTTCACGACGTAGGTTTTCAGTGGTTTAGATAGTACGGCGTTTAGTCTGAAATTTGCCAACATTGAGTATGCGAGTACGGTGGCAATAGCAAGCCAGATACTGTAAAGAGTGTAAATGATTGCAGAAATATACACAATGTCGTCGGTTTTGCTGGCAAAAATAAAGAGGAGAATGGTAATGGCGATGGCTGTCAAGAATGTGGCCAATGTTTGACCGAATGCCAAGCTCGCTCGCAGTGGCGACGCTTCTCGAACAATCACGTCCCACAATCGATTCAAAATGATGTTAATCAAGATCAAGCACCACGTCACTGTCTGTAGATTTCTGTCCAATTTGGACGGGAGGCAGATTTCTTGCGATTGCTGCTGTTCATAGAGACCGTCGCCGTCGCCGTCGCTGTCTCCGTCGTCGCCGTGAGCGGCTTCGTGGTTTTGATAATAAACGTAATCGCTGTCGTACGGAGAAACGATTTGGTGTGCACCTGTAATGTCAAATTTCAAGTCTCTGCATCTGCATGTATCGTCGTGGACATACACCAGAAAAATAGCCACAATGAGAAGAACGTAGAGAATGCTCCACACAAGTCCGAACACAGAAGGCCTTGGCATCCATGCCCTGCTTTTCTGTATGCGATCGTAGATGGCGTATAATTGTCCATTGTTTCGACCTCCAAAGAAGAATGTTCCAAGGAAGATGAAGATGAGGGACAACAGGACCATGTAGTCCTGGGAGCAAAGGTGCATGGTGATCTTTCTATCGAGTGTAAAAAATACCTTTAATTATTATACGAGGCGAGCCAAGTACATGCGGCGGAGTACAAATAATATTATTTTCGCCAGTTTCGCATGCGCCATTGGTCTTTGGAAACGATAAAGTATTATATTTTATTTTAATGGACAAGTATCTTGATTACACCAAGAACTCTTCCGATTCTTCTAGTAAGCGGTCTCCCATTTACGCGTTGCTAAACACGGAAACTGGGGAGAAACTTATTTACAACACTGCCGAACTGAAGCGTCAAGCGGAAATCGCAAAACGAGAGGCAGAATTGGCAGAGAAGGAGGAAGAGGAAAAGAAACGAAAGAAGCCCACTGAAGTGACGAAAGAGTCTCAAAAAAAGAGAAAGATTCAGGAAAAGGAGGAGAAGATTACAAAGACGCAGCAGCGAAATGGCGCCAAGCTTTCCGCTGATGGCACAATCGCCAAGGTGGAAAGGCCATGGAAAAAGTACACGAAACGAAGTGACCTAACCAAATTGTGTAACAATTCGGCGGAATGTGACGCTAAAGCGGTTCATGCGCACGAAAAGGATCGCACGTTGATTGGCCAGTTGGATCACAACGCCGAACGCATCGCGCAAGCGTCTGTTAAAATCAGCCCTATTGCAGAAGTCGAACGAACGAGGAACCATGAGAATCCACCCGAGATTCTCTCTGTCCAACCTTTCCACGATCATCACCCCTTTTTGTGTGCCACCACACAGTCTCTTCCAGTGGAGAAGCAGAGTTCGGATATCGTAAGCGCAGACAATGAAGCCGAGGCTCTGAAGCCGCTCGCCGACTCTGAGCTCAAATACGCCGCGAGTGATTTATTTCATTTAATGCTTCGCCTTACACGGGAAAACGTCAATGCATATCACGCGTGTGTATCTCAGAGAATTCACATTAAGCGGTGCCACGAAAAGAGTGTGGCCGAATTGATGGAAAAGGAAAACGACGCAGAGACGACAGCGTCGCCTAAGCGCATCGTTTCTGAAATGAAGGAAATTCGCGATAAGCGCTTGATGCAGTGCGAGTCGGACCGAGTTGAGATTGTCAATGTCATTCAAGAGTCGTTTGAACAGAAAGTGTCAGATGTGGTGCAACGTTGTGTGGCAGGCTCTCTTTTGCGCCCGTCTGCGCAAGAGGTGGTTTCTCGCGAACTCTACGTGCACTACAAGAATTTCTCCAAAGACCACAGCGAAAGTGGTCTATTGGCTAATCTGGCCTCTCTCCTCAAAAGAGAGAAGTGTTGAGTGGCAAAAGCAGCGCCGCTGTGCAGTAAAAAAATGAAAGTGCATTTATTCGTCCTTGTTTTCCTTGATGGCTTTGCAGAATTGATTGACTGCGGCTGTGGCTCGATCTGCGCAGTTTTTGAATTCCATGGGCTGGATTGTAGAAGGCAATTGAGCCAACACGAGAGCGAAAGAGCGCATGCATTTGCAAATGTGCTTGTGCGACAAGCGGTACTCTTTGCTGGGAACGCTCCAGCTCTCTTTTTGGCATTTTTTGCTGCAATAATAGGAGAAGAAGCACCCACAGCAGCGCAACTTGGCATCCGACTTTCCACACACTGAACACGCTGCGATAATCGTGGACGGGCTGAGGATGATTCTGCGCATCGAAATCGGAGTGGGCGGCATCAGGCTCTCATTTAAATGGAAAATGCGAGAAAATGTACTGCTGATAATGTTATCCAGAAAGCCCAAATCCACATTGGGGGCACCCTTTCGCTCCTTCATGTTGTTGAGTTTGTCACTGGTGAGCATGGTTTCGATAATGTGATCGCTGAGGAGAGCTACGGTGTGGTCGTATTTAATACACGGCGCGTCCTCTTGATTGTCTACTACCATTTTCACCACCGTATTGCGAACACTGTACTTTTCAGAGTTCTGGAAATCCATTACTCCAGCAATCACATTCAAGTGTGTCGACTTTTCGTAGTTTTCCATAATCTCTTGGATAATCTCCCATTTGTCGGACAAGATGATTCGCGCAAGAGGCGCCATGCTCGCCGTCACGCTGAATCGTGTTTCGTCGTCGGCCTCGCCGCCGCCGTCGCCGCTCTTTTCCTTTTTTACCTTGGTTATGTGCTCGATTAATTCGTCTTTGAACTGAACCGCCTCTTCCTTGGTGATAAATCTACACGCAAGAGACCAGTCTATTCCCATGGGCGTTTGTGTGATCTTGTCCAACAAGTTAAGCGCAAACGGCTCTCCGCGCATCATTTGATTTTCGATGCGCTTAGCGTTGGCGCCGACAAATGCCTGCATTTCGTGTGTCGCAATGGAAACAATCCACGCCCCTTCCCTTTCCTCTTCAATATTCAACACATTGAAACGATTCTGAAGCACGGTGATGGCCTTTCGATTGTTGAATATGTGTAAATTGATCAGTCGCAGCACATCGGCGCAATCGTTTCCGTCTTGGCCAACAATGTCACACATAACTGGTGGTAGTAGTAGTAGTAGTAGTAGTAGTAGTAGCAGCCTACTACGACAGAGTGTAGAGTAAAAATACTATAATAAAAATGTGAAGAGGTCGAGTCTCGTGTCAATGGATCAAATAAAAAATTAGCAAAAGAGGGGCGTTTTTATTCAAGCGGACACAGAGAAGACTTGGCGTCCCACTTCATAAGTTCGACAAAGTCATCGCGATTCACAATGCCCAGCGCTGGGATGTGTGCAGGTTCCAAGTTCAGATATCGAATCCACTGGCTTAGAGTCATGCGAAACTTTGCCGTATGCTCTTTTCGTATTTGCAGTGAAATTAATTTAGCAGCCGTGGTGCCAATCAGAGCCCATTCGGGCGGCATCATGTCTACAAAATCAAGTACGTCTCGAATAGGCATCGCAAATCCTCCATTCTCTTCTTTTCCTACTAGATGATTGAATGTGAAATCGTAAAGATCGTGCAATTGCCACGCGGGCACTTTTGGAGTCTTGGCTCCTAGTAAGTGCAGCACGGGATTGAATCCAAGAGCTCGCAAATCGTCGTACGACTGTACACCGCAGCGAAATAGCTGCAACAGATTTCCATCCTCCAGAGCCAGAACGTCGTCGAATGTCCGATTCCGCGTGAACATCAAGTCTACAAATGCCGTTGTCCTAATCTGGTAATCAATGTCATCTTCTCCCTCTCGTACCGCCGTCAGAGGCTCACTGTCGCCAACTTCACTTTCTTCCATGTTTTCTATCCTCTTCATTCGCAAGCGACTCGCTATATTCGTGAGGTGCATTGTGACTCTAGACGGTACAAGACTGGAAATGGCCGCGCTCGCCATTTTGCTAGCCGCACTGGCGCTTTTGCTGGAGCTTCGATTCGGAGAGCCGCACAAAATGTAACGTTTCAAATCATGTGAAGCCATGCTGTCCCGAAACTTGTCGTAATCCTGTCCATTGTGCATTTTAGCGAAACGAACTTTGAATGATTTCAAATACTCCTTACAGCGCTCCTCGTGCTCGTAGTTGAGGTATTGCTCGGAATCTTTTGGTGCAATGGCAGAGCTGCCACCGCTTTGCTCGCTGTTGATCAAACAATCGGCGCACGTTTGCCTCCACTCGGACTCGCTGAAATCTCCTTCGCCGAGAATCTTAATCTTTGACACCACGCACGACAGATGCACAACATGTTTACATTTCGAGAAGACGACTAGGGAGTGGTGGAGATTCTTGTCGCTGATCAAGAGCTTTTGGTAACAAATCGAGCACACCTTTCCTTGGAATCCGTCTATTTGATCGTCTTTGATTTTCACCTTGTCACTAGTCGCAACAACTTCCTCGCCGTGGCTTTCGACTAATTCCGGAGCCGACGCGGTAAAGGTGTTGGGTGGGTTTTCTTCATTTTCTTTACCGGGCGTGTAGCCGCCTCCGTTGTATTGAATGTTTTCAATATTGTCCAATGTAGGATAAATCGAAGACGACATTTTGTTTTCAGAAAAAAATACACTTTTAGGTTGCGAAGATATCTTTACACTAATGCTTTATTTCACGTGGAAACGCTGTGCTCAGACATGCTATTTCTATGTATCATGAACGACGTCGGGAGAGTGATGAAAAGAAAGCTGAGCGCTCGGAAAGGTCTCAATGTCGAATACTCTTCTCCAATTGAAGAAGAAGAGATGCGCCCACTGTTATGATAACCGCCGATTGCCCTGGTAAAGAAGCGGGCCAGGTCAAGGTGGAAATTTGTGGCGCTCTTTGGTCGATGCGACGCAGACGGGCCTCCCTTTCCATCTACGGATATTATTTTTCTTGATGTAAAAGTATTGTATTTGTCTCCCATGGATTCAGACATTGAACTTTCCAATTCGTCGGCGAGCGTGGGTGTTTTCGATCTCGGGGGTGTAGGAGAAGACGACTCTTCGCTGCCATTTCGTCCTCCGTTCGATTCAGGCGATAGTATGTAAAGATACAGAATCACAAAGAAGAACACCGATAGCGATGTGCCGCACACGAGAATCCATAGATTTGTTCTCTCGGCTATTCCTTCGTAGTGTCCGTGCATAATTCACCACTACACCTCAAAGCAGATCCGTCTCTTGTTTCCTCGAGTTCTCTAAAAATATGCACTTTTAAGTTGAGAAAGACCCAATGCTCCTCTGTCGCTTCACAGAATTAAAGGGTAAAATTATTTTAAAAATGAGCGATTCTGAAACTTCGTCGTCTGACGGAGAGTCCACAAGTAATGCTCCTCCTTTGAGGAACGACAGTGAGCGGACTAAAAAGAATAGCAATGCCGCGTCTCCTTCTTCAAAAGCAGCACTCTCCACATCTCTCGGACAGAGCAAGGCGACGCCGTGGCTATGGAAGATTTGGATGATTGTCATTTTCATTGTATGTGTTATCATGCTTGTTTTTGCCATTTGGGACGTGTCCGCGCAGTTCAGAAAGCCGGTTCGATCTCGATCGCTGTCTCTCGACGAGAACTACAATGTAGAAGACCTCAACGACGACGACCCGAGCAACGATGTCGAGTACGACACTGAAACTCGTTACTCGGCGTCGTACATTTTCGCTGGGCCTCTCAATTTGCCGTCCTATTTTTTCCTCGGCGTGGTGCTCGCCTACTTGGCCTCGCGCAGCTATAACCTTCGACTATACTACGCCAACGTCAAGGTCAAGGACATGACCGCCGTATTCCTGAGCTCGGCCGTCGCTCTTCTTGCCATTTTCTGGCGACTCGCGTATGAACTCAAAGTTCGCAGTACATTGGACAAGATCAATCACATAGAGAGGCTGCTGGACCCGCAATACTCGGAAATTCCAGACACTGAGACGGTGGCAGAGTACGACATTCCGTATGTCATATTCTGGGGAGCGTCTCCGTACTCGGAAAGGTCTCAGTACCTCTTTATGTCCATGATCTTCATCATTGCTTTTGTGTTGTTTATCGCGGCTTCCTTTTTCTTCTTGTGGCTGCAAGGAGACTCGGTTTTTCCTCCAGAGAAGGTGGACCCTTTCATGGGAAAATTGAATCGAAGCGAGACTGTGGCCTTGTCGGTCTCTGCAATCAACCTCTTTCTATCTGCCGCTTCTCTGTCCCTCTACGTATTCGTTGTTCTAGCTATTCAGGTTTCTGGCACCAAGTATTGGCTCATCTTCAACAATACGCCGTTTCTGGTCTTCTCGTTTATTTTCGCTGGATGGTGTACGTACTTGGTTTTTGCAGGCGAATGGTGGATAAAAACAATCCGATTCACCGATCTGCTTCTCCGAACCAGTCTATCGCCTTCGAAATTGGACAAAACCCGAGAATCCATGATAAAACGAAGGAAAATTGAATTAAACGCAGAGAAGGTCAAAATATCGAAATCAGACTTGGACAATGAAATCAAACAATCTGAATTGCGTAACATTGATAACGAGATTGCCAATGTAAGCTTCACTGACGACGAAGTTGAAAAGGAAGCCAAGAAGTCAGCGAAGAGAGCTCGTTTATTTTCCATTCTCACCTTTGTGGTGACTTTTTTGGTTGGCGGCACGGCTGTCGTGTTCAATACATTCCACTTGATGAGGCTCACAGAGGATTGCAGTGACGATCCATTGGACTCTTCAAGCGACCTCAAGCAAGGCGTGTGTCAAGCCATTTACCGAGAACGGAAAGAAACAAACAATGTCACCCACGAGAAGAATACGGGAACCATCAATACCATTTATTTTATTCTTTCTATTTGGCTCTTTGTGAGCGTTATTTTGCAATTTATCATTTCCATTGTAGTCACGATTCTAGTTTCGTGCACAGCGAAAGAATATAGAATCAAGAGGCTCGGCTCTTCCATTTTTTCCACGTCAGAAGGCTCTACTACTCGTCCCGTTTCGCTGAGTCGTCGCTTAGCAGAAATTCCGTTTACGGATTCCTCACATCTGTCCAAATCTTCCATTACCAATAGGTTTAGGCGAAGAATGCAATCAAAGGCCAAGTAAAAGGAGATTGTTTATTGATGGTGATGCTGCTGTCTTTTCTCTAGCTCAGACCTCTTGCTTTTCGAGTAAAAAATTACGCATTTCGACTGCTCTGAATCTGGCCCACTCTTCTCTCCACTCGGAGCTTCGCGCAATGTTGAAGTTGTAGTTGCTTTGCACTCCCTTTTCGTAGAACCACTTGGTGCATCTAACAATGCTTGTAGCCGATATTATACTCAGTGCGGTGACAAGAAACAGTAGTGTAAAACTCAAGTCCAATATAAAAAACCACACGAGGGATAGGAAAATATTCAGTGCACACAACACTGGTGCTGCAATATAGCCAGCCCAAAACCACCACGCCAGAGTTCTACAGTCGCATACATATGCTATCTGTCTGCCCACCCGAGGTGCATTGGACATTTTGTCCACTCGAACATTCTTCGGGACTTGAAACGAAAGTGTCAGCCTCATAATCGAAAGCGAAAGAGACAGAGAGCTAGTCAACAAAAGCAACATCATAGAAGACGCTGGAGAGTCTCCGAATGATTTCGCAGTCTTCATTCGGATGGAGTATGAAAGTGGCGGCATTACAATCAGAATAAGCCACGCAAACGAAATGATGGCATCCGTCGCGCGGCACCGGGCGAGTTTTGCGTGAAGTTCTCTAGAAGATTCTCTTATTCTTTCTTGCATAACGAGTGAATAAAATGTATATATAAAAAAAAAGACTATTCTTTTTAAATACTATTCAAGCAAAGCGTTGTTGCTTTTTCGAGAAACAAAAAGAATGGGAATTGAAAGATCATTTATTGCTTCATTTTCTGCCTGAACATGGCCTTGCTTGGTGCTAATTTTTTCTTTAATTCGTTATACATTTCATTTTGGCTGAAGTAATTCTTCACAATCGCCGCGATGATTAGTACAAGTACAATGATCAAAACTTGAAAGATTAGGCACCACAAATACAGGCCAGCGTCCACGTCTATTAAATTTCCAGCTCGAGAGCAGTTTGCGCTCGTCGAATCCACCTCGGTGAATAGGCAGTACATTCCCGTTCGGATGAAATCCACAGTGGCTTTGCTGTGCGTCCAGAAGAATAGCATGTAGAAAAAGTAAAAACCTGAAACCGATAGTGCCCAATTCTCAAAATTGCACTTTCTTTGCTCTGTGCCCTCTTTCCTTTCGCCTGTTGTGTATTGTTTCGAAAAAGTGGCAACAGTCATAAGACCGAGCGTTCCAATTCCAACCTCGACCAAGGCCGCAAGATGGTACTGGGTTGAGGTCGTGTCGCCATTTCCTCCTAGAAACTGAGAAATGCCAGTCATGCTATTATCCGAAGCCAGTGCATAGACCAGAGCCGCTCCTAGCGCAGTTCCTAAGAGCTGTGAGAACCACAGCCACAATAGACTCATGAGAGAAAAGAAAAAGGTCGAGTTTTCGTTTTTGTCGTCAGTATAATCTTGCGCAACAACGACAGTGGAAATGAACGGGTTCAAGTGCAGGTGACGTTTAGCCCAACGGGAGCCAATTCGGTACACCAAGAATAAGCCAATGAAAACCACTACAGATTGCAGCCACGGGGGGAATGCAGAGGTTTCGCTCATGCTGTAGTAATACTCGGAGAAACCCTCTGGCAAGTCTGCTGGCCGAACAAAGTTTCGATCGATTCCTGAATTGTAGAGTGCGATTACACCAAAGATGTGCGCGAGCAAAAAAGTGCCCAGCACCTCTTGGAAGAACACACCCCACACGCTTGACATTTTTACTATGCGTTTAAAAAGGAACTTTTAAATTCAAAGCAAGCACCTTGTCAACAGCCTGCTTGCTAAATAAAGATTTGTATTTTTAAAAATGAAAACAAAGTCACGAAGCTTGTCCATCTTGGCGTCGGCGTCTGCAGCTGCAGTGGGAGAGCATCACGATCACCCTCGACGCGGTCAACACACTAACGATCTCGATCACACCGACCCTCTTTTTGCCAAGAGAGACGGGCCCATGAATCCAAGCGATCAATACGTGGAGTTTGTTATTACGCCTCCAGCTCGAAACGACCGTTTGGCGGAGGAGACTGCTTTTGTCACCGTGGAGGACATTGAGGAGATTAGCCACAAGGTAAAGGGCGCGCCGCTCATCAATGAGCACTTGGCGGGCGAAGTTCTAGGTCGCATTGTTTCAACTCGAATCGATGACCAGAAACGAATCGTTGCCAGGGTTCACATGGAGGACACGGTCGGGGGCTGGAACGCTTTGGATGACATTCGAAGTGGAAAAGTGGCAGGCGTTTCTCTTGGGCAGCGGTTTGCCACGCAGGACACGGAGGATATGCCATTGGCTGTCACTGCCAAGATGCCGCTCGAATTAAGCTTGACCACCGACCCAGAATTCGACGAGCACACGTGGGCTATTTCATCTACGAAAAATAGCGAAGAGCACGAGAGAATCAAGGAGGAATTATCGGCGAGCAAACATCCAGACGAGGAGGCTATTCTTCAATTTCACGGTAAGACTTTTTTTCATGTTATCACTACCAACCAAAAGTAACTTTTTTTTGTAAAAAAAAATACAAAAGCCGCTGCAAGTAGCAAAAAAAGTATGAGCCAACAACTGAGCATGACACGGTCGTCGAACAAAGACGGTCTCGAAATTTCAGACGACCCTAGCATCAAAATGAGCCAAGCCGAGAACCGTGCCGCACAACTGGCCTCGATTCGAGAGGAGGAACGAGTGCGTGTTCAAGAACGCATGCAAGCCGAGGCGGAATTCAAGGCAAAGCAAGAGCAAGACAATAAGGAGGCAGCGGCAGCCGCCGCCGCTGCTGCTGCCGCTGCCTCTGCCGCCGCTGCGGAAAAGGAAGCGTCAGAGAAGGAGATGACGGAAGAGCAGAAGCGCTTGAAGAATATCGAAGACTCGATTTCTAAAATGACTTCGGCCTTCCAAGCCCACAACCAGCAGATTCAGGCGCAAAATACCTGGATGCCGGCGTCGGCAAATGCCCATTTGATACCGTCGCAAAGCAATGTTAAAAGTAGCCCATCACAAGCAAAACCTGAATTTTCTTCACAAGCTACAGACAACAAAAGTGTCAATAACATGCAGCAGCAGCAGCAGCAGCAGCAGCAATCGCCCGCCAGCGAAACGGCCTCGGCCCCGACGACAATGGGCGCGGAAACGTCTACTTTCACCAAGGAAGACATGCAAAAAATGTTTGCTGAGTTCGTGAAGAGCCAAGCGGCCAGCAAGTCGAAGCAAGACGGCGACGACGACGAGGGTGAGCAAGAGGAGAAAGAGCCAGCCCAAAAGAAGCGAAAGGCCAAGAAGATTGAGCAAGAATACCTCGATGAAGAGGACGACGCCATCAACGACGCCGAGGAGTTCGATTTGGACATGGACTTTGACAATGAGACTGGCGGCAACGTGAAGCAAGAAATCTCGTCGGTGATTTCAGAGATTGACAACCGCCGCAAGCAGTACAACGAGGTCCGTGAGAAGCTTATTCGCGACATTGAGCGTTACAAGAAGACGCGCGGAGACATGGACGAGGAGAGCCGCGTCAAGCGTGGCGGAATCCTGGAGAAGCGCAAGGCCGAGTTCAAGGACTTGACCAAGGGCATCAAGGACTGGTTCAGCTCGCAAATGTCAAAGTACGGAAAGGACGCCGACGAAGACGTTCGCAAGGTGTACGCCGACGTCGTGGGTACATTCAAGGCCAAGAACGGCATGTTGCGCGAAGACGACTTGAACAACATGAAGACGCAAGTGGTCATGGCCGCGGCGTCGTCAGGCCGTGCTCGTCAAAGCGCGCGAACGCTCACGTCTCTCAACAAGCAACTAGAAGAAACCCGCCGAGAGCGCGAAACGGCTCTTTACGAGGCCGAGCAGCTTGGCATGCGCCGTGAAGCCGCCTATGGCGTTTCGTCCAATGACCCGCGCAAGCGCGCCAAGTTTTCGTCGACTGCCAATGCGCGGTCGTCGGCTGTTGCCCTCAACAACTTGAGCCAACGCGATCAAGAGACATTCTTTTCCTTGTCAATGGGCAGTGACGCCTTCAACTCGTCCAACGCCAAGCTGATCTCGGCCGCGTCGTCGGCCAAGTTCTCAGGCGTGGATGCAGGAAATGAAGAGATTAACAGTTCGTTTTTGTCTGCGGCGTCTTCGGCGTCGTCTGGTAACGCAAACGGAGGCTCCGTTGATCAACTCCGCTCCATTCTGTCGGAGCGTCAATCGTTTAGCCCGAAAGACTGTGACTGGGCCCAGAAGCGTCCAGACATGGACGATTTGCAAGTCACGTCGGCCTCTGGAGCGCCTCTGTACTCGAGCACTTACCGACGAGGCAGTGTCCTTCACCCGCCGCGTCGCCTCAACGGCTTGAACAACCCGCGCACGCCAGGCCAGGCTTATTTGTATAATAAGTTAATGGAAGCTCGCGAGTCGAATCCTGCCAAGTCGGTCAACTACAACATCTTCACGGAGGACGACGATGTCATTAAGCGCGTTACGCAGCAGGCTGAAGCAGGATCTGGAGGATCGTATTATTAAATAAATCAATCGTGAATATTGAATCGTTCGTCACTTGCTTATATCAGTATTTTTTTTCTTCTTTAAAAATGTCCAGTTCATCTGCAGCTGCAAACAAAAAGAAGAAGACGACGACGAAGAAGGCGCAGGAAGAAGCCGATGCCGCAGCCGCAGCCGCAGCCGCAGCGATTCCAAAGCAACTCAAGATATTCGAGTTGACAGGCACATTCACACCAGAAGAGGCTCTTTACTTGAGAAAAGCTTTTCATTGCACTTACATTGACGACGACACATCTGCTCAACTTCATCGATTTTCGGAATTGTCAGACCATGTGCAAAAAAAGGTGTTGTCGTTCGCTATTACGCACAATTCTGATAATACCCCTGTTCCTCGCAATGATATTGGCATACAAGAAATAACAAATCAAAATGCAAATACGGGGGAATCGGTAGAAACTAAATTCTCAGATCTAGTCAGGCGACTGTGCACGTACAAAACACTTTCAAAAGGAACAAACGGGTCATACTTTATTGGAAAGAAGCCTATTATTTCCGCTGATTCGTTTTACAAAAAAAGACAGAAACTGCAAGTAGAGGGCGCGCCCGTGTACTTACCAGAAGAGAGAACGGGATTTGTGGCTGAAGAGACCTACACTATCAATTTCAACCCCGTTGAAGAGTCTTCAGGGTCGTGGTTATTAGAATACGACTTGGATTTTTGGAACGGATCAAATACGCCGTTGAATCCGTGGCCAAAATTGTACGCTGTTTTGAGAGGAGACGGAAGTCGGCGAACGGTCATCCCAGACCCTACGCTGAACAAAACGGAGCGAGTTCACGATGTGTATATCCTTTCTCTCCCCAGCGACAAGCCAGACGTCAAGTTTACCAGAGACTCTTTCAAAATACTAGTGGGGAAAAATGGACAAAACTTTACAAATCGATCACTTCAGAGTAGAATGCTTCTAGTGGGTGAAGTGGCGTCTCAGATTCTTTCGGTTCTTACCATGATCAATTTGGCCTCTTTTTCTGTTCTTTTTTCACCAGAACAAAAAGATGCATATCTCGGATTCATTATCAATCAATTTAATAGACTGTCAGATTCCCCGTTTAACGTGGGATCTGTGGAGTTTAGTGGATTTGAAGCACTCTCTGTTAATCGAAATCCAGAAAAAAATGCAGCCATTACATTTTATAATCTAATGGTTTCTACATACGGAACTGTCATCCCTCAGAGGTCTGTGGATAACTCTAACGAATTGTCAATTCAATTACGGGTCTTATATAACAATGCCTTAAGACGAATTGTAGAAGATCAGATAGATTTCATTGTCGGAGTTTTTTCAAAAAGAACAGAACCACTTCAAGTTGTATCGTTATACAAACGATTATTAGAAATTGCAAATTTCAACGACGAGGCAGCTTTAAACAATCCTGAATATGCAATTGAATTGATACGAGATGCTACAGAAAAATCAAATGCAAGTCAAGAACAAAAGGCATATAATATTAATATTTTACGGGGAAATATTTCAACTTATCAGAGTGACCCTGACACAATCGAGTACAAAAAAATTGCATTTAAATTACAACAAATGAATCAATTGTCTACGACAGAAAATATAGAATTACGATACACTTCCTATAAAGAGAGTATAGATTATATTGTCGACATGATCAATGGTGTATATAAATTATACAAAAACAAAACGATCCAACCTCCTGTTGAAGATAGAAAGGCGTCGAATAAGAAAAAGAAGAAAGAAGGACAATTACAAGCCCCCAGTGAAACAGGATTAAGTATTAATATAGACGATTTTAATCAAATGGAGACTTTCATTGAATCTGTTTCCCAGAAATTATCACACAAGACAAAGTTTGATAAGAAAGATGACACCGTTCTTCAAAATATTCAAAATCAAAAGCTTACAGAGTTGGCTAATAAGAGTGCATACGAAGAATTCATTAGAGAACAAGTCGATATTATTTCATCAAATGAAATTCAAGTTGGTGATATTATGGAAAAATTGTTAAGTCTTGGAAATGAATCAGTTAAAAATACACAATTTTCAAATCGACTGAAAAGCTACAATGTCGAAATTGACAAGCAATTTGATAACTTACAATCTAACATTGAAAATATACAAACCTACTCCATTTCCGATTACACTAAGTATAACAAGATAACTCGAAATGTGGCTTCTTCCTCTAGTTCAATTTATGAATTCAAAAATAGTATAATTTCAAATTTAAAAAATATCAAGAACAATATACTTGTTATATTTAAAGCTCTTTCAGATGCTACAGAAGGTGATAAATCTGTGGGAATGCTTGATTCCAACTATATTTTTATACTCGACTCGTTACAATCAGTCGTCTCAAAATGCAAAGACGTAGTGGAATCTATGGATCTTGAAAATGTAGAGGACAATATCAATTTTGAAAAAATGGGGGAAGTCTATGATAATATGATAAAAGCGATGAGCACTAGAAAAAACATTTTACCAACTTATCCTGATTATGATCAATTTGAACTTAATAACTCTAACGGGGGTTTTTTTGAAGTCGGCGAAGAATTATTTTTGTTCACTGAGGCGAAGAAGTCTAAAAAAATAACAGACGAAAGTGATGAAAATTACAAAAGGAGAAGGACTGCAACATCAGAAGATGAGGAAAGGTCGGAGGAGGAAAAAAGAAAAAAGTTGGAGGATGCAACAAGAAAAAGGTTGGCTGAACAGAAAAAAAAGTCGGATGAAAAAATAAGATATGATACATTCAAAAGGAAACTGAAAAAATCAAAAGAGGAAAGAGAAGAAAGGTGGAAAAAAACACGCGACAGGTTAGATAACTCTAAAAGACTTTTGGAAAATGGAAAGGCCTCCAGTGAGAGAACAAAGATTCGTATTCAAGAAGACGTTGCACTGGTTGCTTCCAGTGAATTGGGGAAGAATATTTCTAAAGCAGCAGAGAGTGCTTCTAAAGTTGAAGAACTCGAGGGAAACCCAAAGGTCGCACAATCTGTGAAGGATTCTATTACTAGTGGAATTCAACAATCTTCTGATGAAATTCGAGATTCCGTTTCTTTAGTTCTTGTTGACGAGTTTCGAAAAACGGAGTTACTTGAGAAAACTGTAACTGAACGTGTCAAAAAAGAATTGGGGACTGTTAAGGATGAAGTTTCTCAATTAATCGGTGAATTCAGCAACCGATTAACACTGAAGGACGGTGAAAATGAGAAACTACAGTTACAGTTGAAAGCTATGCAACGAGAAAATGAAGAATTGAGAACGGGTCTAAATTCTATCGTCATGGAAGACGAAACAGTGTCGATTCAATGCATAGACAAAAACGAGAACGAGACAATCAAGTCTATAGAAGATAGATACAAACCTAAAATTGACGAGTTGGATAAACGTATTCAAGGTTTGATTTCATCTTCGTCTACCCAGTCTGCCAACGACATGAACACTGCTTACGACGAATTGGAAGCAATACGAAAAGAAAAATCTAGAAAGATTGAAGAATCTCGTAGATTGGCAGAACAGAAGAGGTTAGAAGCAAGAGAAAGGATTCGCATTGTCAAGGAAAGGCAGAGTGAATTAAAGAAGGAAACGGAGGAAGCAAACAAAAAAGCTCAAGCGGCAGGAGATTACGCAGATGAACTAAACAAGGAAAGAGAAAGACAGCAAAAGGAAATAGAAGATGAAGTCAGAAGAACTCAGGATGTGACTATAACTGTCATCGACGAAATTCAAAGAAATAGGCAAAGGGGCGAAAACTTGGAAAACGTCATCAGCGTAGTGCAGAATCAAACAAGGGCGCAACAAGAGGAAATTGCAATTAGAGAAACAAAAGTTCAAGAACTAATTGAAAATTTTAATAAGGCGATAACAAATAAGAAAGGTGGTCGTGGTGCTGGCGGTGGAGGTACTTTATTACAACAACAACAACAACAACAACAACAACAACAACCTGGGATCTATGGAGGATATAGTGGAGATATATCTTTATTTCAACAAGTTGATGGATTTATACAATACATAAACCAATCGGTTTTCGCCTTTTTATTATCATCTAATCCAAGTGAACAATGGAAAGACGAAATATTGGACTATATCAAACGATATATAATAACTATAGAACAATCGCAGTATAAAACTGCAATGAAAGAAAAAACAGCAGAACTCAAAGAATTTTCTAAAAGAGTTAGAAAAACAATGACCGATGAGTTAAAGAAAAGGAAAAAAAAATAAACAATGATAGAAGCAGTGGTGACTTGTGCGAAAAGTAAACAAAATCTCTTTTTTTTAGAAAAAAAATGAGCGCTTCTACCGCAGCCAACGAAAATGAGCAGAAGGCTCGCGACATTGCAAAGCGTAATCTGTCCAAGATAAAGTTAGACGACGCCAAAGAAGCGGGTGCCAAGGTAGACGTATCAATGACTCGAAAGCTTCTTCGCCTCATGCATAATCACGGAGAAGATGCGATCAAGTCTGTCGAAATCATGCCAAACTTTGACGATGGAGCCGCGCCACACCGCTTGCCGAGTGGGTACAGAATGCTATTTGACGCGTCCAAGTCTCCTGTAATCGCCGAAGCGTACCCTTTGGAGTCCATGTACGCGGGAACCATGGCTTTTCGCATTCCGCAATCTGAACTTTCTTCTTCTCCTCTGAGTGTCGATGGCCCCAAGGTGACAACGCTCGAGTTGGCCAAATTGCTCGAGGGTGTCCAGAAGAGCTTGTCAGTGTCGGGAAGCGTGATGCCAGATTCGTACACGGGCTTATTTTCGCACGAGCGCTTGAATAACGACGAAGACTACGAGCAAGAATATTGGCTCGTGACTCGCTCGGTAAAGGCTAAATTCAACCAGCCGCTGGCCACAGCCATCACCAGCGTTGACCGCGATCCTAAAATCACCCTCAAACAGATGTTAAGCGACACGGAGCAGATTCGCCACGAAACGTACTCGGCTCAACGACAGGAGCGAGCTAAGAAGGTGAGCGCGGCGCTATCTGCTTTCCACATTGACATTAGCGCCGATCGCATTTTGGAGAACAATCGCACGCCGCCAGTCATCGATAATGTATTCAACGCACTCGAGGAAGACGCTAGTTCAAACGGAAACGCGGCTCTATATTGCAACTCGGTGCCGCTGTTTGACGAGAATTTGAGCAACGGCATTGTTGTGACGAACACGATGCGAGTCGGTCCCATCATCATGCAAGGAACTCCGTTGGGACGCGGAGAGAATGTGGCCATTTCGGATATTGATGCATTCCCCTCGTCAATTCCAATGAACGTGTCGCCGTGGAAGCTAAACAAGGTCAATTCGTCTTATTTGGACGCAAAGTGCAAGCGCGGCGTTTCAAACTCTCCGTTTACGTGGAAGGCCGGATCGAGTTTTACAGACAGTCATCCAATCTTGTCCAAGAATTTGTATCACAAGATAAGCTCAGAAGGATGGCAAGCGTTTCAGAAAAAAGCAGGATTCGAAACATCGCGTTCCATTACTCTACGATCGCTAGCGGTGAATTTGGCTTCGTCTTAGGCTGTGTGGTGGTGACGATTCATAATAAATTCTCTTTATTCACTTCTTCTTCCTCTTCTTCTTCAACGGGCGATTCTCGTAATTGAAGCACGTTTTCTTGCTGATCTTCAGCAAACGGTTGTTCATCTCTCCTTTTAGCTGGCGCTCTTCGTACAGAATGTTTCCAAAAAAATACGAACGGGAGAAAAAATCCAATTGCGGGTCTCCGCCTGGCATTTTCGAAGTGTCGCTCCATTCGTACCACACTCTCTGTACCGTTTCCTTCCGAGCCACGTTGAATAGCATCTCTGCCAGTGGATAGCTTTCGGCAAACGCGTCGACGCCTCTCTGCAGTAGACTTTTTTCGTCTCCGTCGGCAGCCGTGCCAGACGTGTCGCATAGTTGCACAATCATAGTCGATTTCCCGAATGGAGGGTTACAACGAGCAATGTGCTGCAGCATGGTCTCGCAAGACTTGACGGCCACTCTCATCTTTCTATTCACTTCCTCTACTCGAAATACTTGCGTGGTGTCTACCATGAAAGTCGAGGCATTGAATTTGGCCACGGCCTTCACTGGAATGTCCCTTGAAACGCACCGCGCGTACATGGCATTGCATTGCTCTCGAACAGTGTTTCGACTTCGCAGAACACCGTACACGTGCGGCTTCTCGGCGACCCACTTCTCCACAATCTCTTTTGTGATGATTTCAGTTTTGCAATTTTCAATGCGCTTTGCCACCTTGTCGGCAAACTCCGTCAAATTGTCGTAGCGAACGTCATTGACCAAATGATCGAGCGCGTACGACACTTGCTTTGGCGCAAACCACACGCCCAAATTCTCCATGGGCAGCCAATGCCACTGAAGGTCTACCACGTACACCATGCCCGTGCTTTCGCCTAATTTTTCGCACATTCTCTTGAGCACGCGGCCAGCGTAGAGTTGAAGCTCGCCGCCCAAATCTCGAAGAGGAGCACACCGAATCACCATGGTCTGGTGGACAACAATGATGCCGTTCACCGCACTGTTGTTCTCTTCATACTCTTGCTGCTGTTCTCTCAAGAATGTCAAAAAGAAACGGAAGATGGCGGTCGCGACGGCGATGAATAGTCTCTCACTACAATCCTCGTGCGCGTCTTCGACAAAATGCACGTGCTTTTGCATGTTATGACAGTAGTAGACGACGGCAAGTGCATAACTACGCTCAGTGGGCCCTGTGGTACTGTCTGTTGCGCCATTCCACAGATCGGCATTCCCGTTTTGAGGAATGATTGTTTCGCATACGCCCACTTCCAGAGACCAAGCGTCATTCTCTGTGGCACCCGCTTGAATCATTGCGGAAGAAGACGACAATGTCAATGATTCGATGAGGCGCTCTTGCGCAAAAGAGGCCGCCACGTTGAATACGCTGTGGAACACGGGGTCGCACAAAAAATCAGAAAAGGAATTCTCTTGCCACTTCTTCTTTTTCCGAATGTTAGTCAATTCACACAGCGGAGCATTGGTTTCGATTGGATAAAATGTGAGATGTCCATTGAATGGAGACTTGGATGCGTCATAGCAAATCACTCTGAGTTTGGAGCACAGCATTCTCACTTTTCCCACGTTCGCCGTGCTGTTGTCTCCGAAGAATGCATGGGCTAATGCATCCACGCTGAATGGAGCAGGAAGCCTAGAGAATCCATCTGGTCCTCGATAAGAGTCGATTATGGCATGCGTTTTCATGGCCAAGGAAAGCATGGAATTCATGTAGTTTTTCTTTTTCTCCACGTCGCCATCGCCGTCGCCTGTTGCCTCTGCCGCTTCGGATTCTCCCGACTTTTGCTCGTCTAAAAACAACACTGGAGTGTCTTCTCCTGGTTTATCCGACACCCAATTCATAGATACTCCATCACTGTAAAAGAGTGCCGCATAAGCGGAGTTGTTGTGCTGTTGCGCGCCGTGTCTCGAGTAGTCAATGTTTTGCTTGTTCGCGCGGCGCCTCTTGTCGTCGCAGCGGATATCGGCAATTGTGTGCGCTTTGATCTCAAAATCGAGTAGGTTGTAATCACCAATGGTGACCCCATTCTTATCGGCAAGCATAACCAATGAAGAAGTGTCAGAGTTGTTGTAGCGCTGCTTGCTTCCACCATCCTTCTGTAAAATGTAACGCGCATTGTCGTTGGCCGTTGTGCCGCACTGAATCGCCTTCATGTTGCGGATCGCAGACTTCAATGATGCCTTCTTGATTCCGTAAAAATGCGCAAAATACGACGAACACACCAATAATGAATTGTTTTCGCTTATTCTGAATGAATGAACGCGATTTTTACGGGAGCTTGGCACAAAAAGATTCTTTTCCTCGAGGAAAGTGATAATTTCCTTTGGTTTTTTAAGTTTAGGAATTTCTCCGTCGAAATCGCAATTAACAGTCTTGAAACAATGATTAGGACAACATTTTCGATCAGTTGTTTCATTGTTCTGTAATTCTCCATTCGAAATCGCTCCCGCTGCCAAAGCCGAAGCCGACGACGACGCCGACGACGACGCCGACGCCGACGCCGACGACTCTCCTTCTGGCTGTTTACGTTTCTTAGCAGAAGAACTCATGAAAAGTGTCAAAGTGCCTCTCTTGTCTTTTATATATTAAAAATACTTTTAAACTTGCACTGGCTTGTAGTGTTCCCTTTTATTGATACAATGTTTTCAAACCAAAACTTTTCCACCAAGCGCAATTTTTTCTTCGGCGGCTCAGCCGCAGCAGAGGCAGCGGCGGCTTCGGCTTTTTCTACAAATGGAGCAAAACGAGCAAAAACGAACTCTAGACATTACATCTTGGATTCTACAAAGGAGTTGGGGTTGCATGTGGCGTGGCTGGTGTCTTACTCCATCTCTGATTTGAAAAAAGTGGATTTATGTGAACGAATTGGCGTTAAGCGCACCGATTCAGTCGAGGACGTCAAAAAAGCATATCGCCTCTTGTCTCTTCGCATTCATCCAGATAAAAACAAAAATGACAAGTTAGCAGGAGAACGATTCGCTCTTATCAATGAAGCCTACGAAATACTCTCCGATGACGTGAAAAAGGCAAAACATTACGGAACGGGTACTGCAGGCGGTTTTTATTTCGGCTCAGCGTACGGTTCTTCTAGACATCAAACCACTTCCTTTTCAAACATGTATGAACAGATGTTCGGAACCACGATGAATAATCCCACAGAAGTCCGAAAACAGCGAGCAAAGCGTCGCTCTGAGATAAAATGTAAATCCATCGTGTTGCAAGTCAACTGCACCCTTGAGCAGTTGGCCCTTGGAGCCACAAAATTAGTGTCGTTCAAGAAGGAAAATACAAATCCTTTAAATGGAGTTGTAGAAAAACAAGAAAAGATTGAATTGTGTATTCCAAAAGGGTCCAGAGACGGGGAAAAGGTCACAATGGAGGGAAAAGGAAACCACTACGGAGGAATGAAGCCAGGCGATATCATTTTCATTCTTAAACAGGAACCGCACAAGTTCTTTGTCCGTGACGGCGACAACGTCAAAGCTCGCATCGATTTGAAAATGAGCGACGCCTTGTTTGGAGGAACATTCAGAGTCATGACGTTGGAGGGGGAGCCTTCTAAATTAACTCTGCAAGGCCCGGTTTTTAGCAATTCGACTTACGCACTCAAGAAAAAGGGTGCATACACATCTCGTAATTCCGAAAATAGGGGAGATCTCATTGTGCACTTTTCCCTGAGAAAACCAGTCAAGCCCATTCAAACAACACATGAGAATGAAGACATGATCAGAAGAGTTCTCGACCAAATGTATGACGATGAAGATGGCGACGGTGACGGAGACGTGAATCGATTCAAAAATTTATAAGTCCTTTGCTCTATTCTTCTGTAGTTTTTTTGAATACGAGCGCATAGAAGAGAAGATGTTCTTGTTCAACAATGGGGATATTTCATCGCCGTCGTCGTCGTCGTCGTCGTCGTCGTCGTCGTCTTCTGTATTTCTTGAAGAATCTGACGTTTTACGGAAAAAATATAAAGTAAACGGAACCAAAACGCATGAACTTAAAATCAACATGATAAAGTAAAAGAGTGGAATCTGAAACCTCACACCGTCATCTATTTGCACTTCGTGTGCTCTTTCTCTAAGAATCGGGCAACCACTACCGTAAGCGTTGCAGTAAAGAAACCACACCCAGATGGAGAAAAACAATGCGAATGAAACGATTGTAAAGTATCCACAGCAAACAATTCCCAATATATCTCCTATTCCAAAATCCTTTGACAGTGAGTGGACAATTCCGATCAGAGCCACGCCAAATCCAAACAAGTGATGAGTCTGTATAAACCACCAATCAAACGAGAAGCGGTTCATTGGAGAGTTTAAGATGGTTCCTTCTGCGAAATTATACATGTCCGCTGCCTCGTCGTTGTCTCTGGGGAACCTCAGATTGCTGTGCACAAACAATTCATAGTAGAAATACACACCCAGTAAAACGATTGTTGTCACAAAGATGCAACAAGACCCTGCGGGATTTATCGATCTCCTCGGCATTTTGAATGGTAAAATGATGATTTAACTATGACTCTTTTCGTCTTTTATTATTTAACACTCTCTTTATTATTATTACACGGCTTGGTCAAATGGAATTTCTTGATCTTCTATAGCCTTTTTTCTTCTTCTCATGGTCGATCCGAATGAACTCAACGAAGAAAGTGCTCCTTCAGGCCTCCTTTTCATGAAAACGTCGTCGTCGCCGTCGCCGTCTCCGCTTCCGCCTTCTTCCGACTCTCCCTCGTATTGATCAAAGTCATTTCGCTCTTCTCCTTTCTTTTTTTCACTCTTCCTCCTTTTTGGATCGTTTGTGTATTGAACAGTGGTGGAACGTCTCGAAAACGAACGAGCGAGTGAAATCATAAACACAATCGATAATACTAGCCATCCAAGAGAAATGTACCCGACTACAATAATTACAAATCCAGCCACCGCCAACCCCAATCCTATTGCACCGAAAAAGATTCCTGCTCCAATGTCCAGCGCAGACAGTACAAAGTAGGCGACGAAAAAGAGCGAAAACACCGTCCACGCTCCGAATATTGAACACACCGTCTCGAATGAGCTCGGTATGTCGTTTTCGTAGATGCGGAGTCTTTGCTCTGCATTTATGAAGAAGTCGGTATTGTCGTTAATAATCGAACTTGGATTTACGCACGTGTAAGGTATGAAGCACGGCCATTTTCCAATCCATTCTAAAGCATCGGCTATTCCAGAAAAGATTGGCGGCAAGTCAAAGTCCAGAGGGTCTTCGCTGAGGTCTGGAATGTCCACCAAGTCTCGAACAAAGTCAATATTGTCGCGGA
>Ga0307980_1000157_pt1 | contig 33874 bp, 42 predicted proteins | sample OrgLakmetage1060_FD_201817 | JGI IMG/M metagenome (GOLD analysis project Ga0307980, IMG submission 201817) | Saline water microbial communities from Organic Lake, Antarctica - #1060 | ecosystem: Environmental > Aquatic > Non-marine Saline and Alkaline > Saline | place: Antarctica: Organic Lake... | reverse complement strand
AAACACTCTTTAACAAATGGAAGTGTTTTACTTATCCTATCAAGTCTTATAATCGGACTTTTAGCAAACGAACAACAAGCTATGGATATAAAACCATTCACTACTGATATATTTAAAGGGTTCTTAGCTATATTCCTATTAGATATGGGAATAACAAGTGGCAAAAAATTAAAATCATTCTTTAAGAATGGGTGGTTTACTACAGCGTCTGCTATTGGGTTCTCATTATTTAATGGGTGTTTAATAGCCCTTTTAAGTGGGTTATTTATGGAGGATATAGGAAATAGGTTTTTGATCACTGTACTTGCATCAAGTGCATCATATATTGCAGTTCCAGCAGCGATGAAACTATCAATACCTAAAGCAAACCCTGGAATATATTTACCTATGGCTTTAGCTATAAGTTTCCCATTGAATATAACTCTCGGATTCCCCATATATTATTACTTATGTAATTTATAATTAAAATTTATAAACATTTGATTGAAAACCGCTTATATATTATGAGTGGTTTTTTTATACCTATACTTTTGTATAACCAACATTTTTTAATATTTTTAGGGTATAACAAAAACTTAATCTAAATGAGTAAATTGAATAAGAAAGAAATGAAAGAGGTGAAGGATTCCATAAAGGAAAATTTGGAAGAAGATTTTATTGAAAATTATAATATATGGAAAAGTTCTTTAGAAGATATAAATGGTTATATCAAAAAAGAAATTGAAGATCTATTATTAGTATCGGTTTTTGATGATAACTTATTGTATACATACGATGAACTATGTAAGAGTAGTTTATCCGCAGTTGATGATATTAGAGTGATTAATAAAAGAGATGCTGAACCAACTAAGTTATCAAGAATAATTACGAATAAAGTAGCAAAAGATAAAATTAGTAAAATACTAAAGACTTATATAGATGATACTAATTTTTATGATGATCACCGTTTTCAGAGTTAATATCCCATAATTTAACTTCTTTGGTTTTAATAGATTTTCGTATAGAATAAAGCCAAGCTTCATGTAAAGATTCTGACCTCTTATCATTCTGTAACTTATCAATAAGATCTTTACGAGTAGTATCCATTATTATAACAGATTTAATATCAAGGTAATCTCTTATTCTATCAGATAGTTCCCAATCTTTATTCACACGGGCTTTTTTACGCATATCAACTAATTCATCAACATAATAGTCTTCAAGATTTTCAAGACTTCTTTTATCGGTAAATAGTGATTCTGCTGATTCTAAAGCTTTCCTCCATTCTATGTTATTATGTTGAGCTTTTAGCTTATACCCTTCAGATACAACTCTCTTAATTATCTTCATAGTTTTTTATCCATTTTATTTCAATTTAAATTCAATTCCCCACATTTCACAATCTTCTTTACACATTTCAAGAGCCATTGATCTGACAGATTCTTTTCGATTTTCAATCATTCCTTTTCTTAAAGTTTTAATTGTTTTCTCGAAAGCACTATTAAAGGACATCCCTTTTTTAGTCATTTTATCTGAAACAGAAAAACAAACCCTTTCATCTGCTCTTCTCATCGATTCTCGTATTAAGTCATTTGTTTTACTCATACTACTAATATACAAAAAATACAAAAAATAAGTTAATTGGCAATGGTATTGTCTTGTTTTATTTTATATATACTCTATGAGATATTTACTGAGCAAAAATAAATTCATATCATATTATTCCTTGAAAGAATCTATGTTATATTTCTCTCCTAAGTTTAGAGATAGGATATCCGAAATAGACTCTGATATATCTAAAGAGTTATTAAAATCAGAATTTACAGACATAAAACCCGATATGACCTTTATTGATGTGGATGATAATAAAGAAGGATTTATTACTTTTACTCAAATAAAAAACGCACAGAAAAAATTTCAAGATCAGTTTCAAGATCGTGATTTAATATCTGGAAAGGGGATTGATAAATCACTTCTGAAATTTTTAAGTAATCTTTATGATCCTCAATTAAATAAATCAAATCCATTTGTTCAATCAAGAAACCATTCTAAACTTGGTAGATTTATAAATAAAACATTTCCTGGGAAATTTAAGGATAAAGAAGTAGAAGATTTTGTAAATAAATTTAAATCTAAATTTGAAAAGGAGGAAGAGCGATTTAAAATTGTAGATGGAGATGATATTTTATACTATTACCTTTGTGATAATTATTCAAGTACATATGGGACTTTGGATTCGTGTATGGCATCTGATGATGCTCAAGAGTATATTCAATGGTATGCTGATAATCCAAAGTCAGTTAATTTATTAGTTTATTTAGACAAAGATGGTTTAGTTAAAGGTAGAGCCCTTTTATGGAATATAAGTCACGCTAAAGGAGATAAGAAGTTTGATATTTTTATGGATCGAGTATATTATGATGAAGATCACCTTGTAGATAAATTTATATCGTATGCAAAAGAAAATGGGTTTGCGTATAAAGAAAGTCAAAATTTTGGAGAGTCGGTTATTATTTTCAATTCAAAAGATCATACACTTCCATATTATATAAAAATGAACGGAAATCCTGACGAATATTTCCCATATCTGGATACCTTTATGTACTATAATTCAGATACTTATACTCTGAGTAATCAACCTTTTGATATGATTTAGTTCTAAATAGTGATCTAGGTGGATCGGAAAGAGTTAGGGGTGAATATATCTGTTACCCTTGGTTTTAACCAAACCCTTTCAAAATATTCAAAAGTTGATTCTGTTCTTTTTGGAAATATTTTTGGCATTGAAGTGAAAGCATATTCCTTTTCTACCTTACCCAGTAAGAAAGAATCTGTAAGGGTTAACCACTCTTCATCATCCCCATCAGATATATCATAAGATTCAACTTCTAAAAATTGTGGGATATCATCATTTTCATAATCCTCAACCATCAAATTATCAATGATCCCATTATAATCATCCCATTTTTTAACCTCATTAACTTTTTCGAACCAATTATACTTTTCTAAAGTATATGTGTGTATAACCCATGATAAATAATGTCGAATCATAAGATTTTTAATCATGTCTTCAACTGTTGAATCAAGTCTGAAACTCTCACCATCTCTAAGTTTATCATCATCTCCTTTGTTTTTTAAGTTTCATTTCCTCAAGTTTATACCAAAACTTAGATTAATGACTGATGAGGGGGTCGTTATAACTTCCACTTATGATTCTAGAAAAGGTATGAAAATGGGGTAATTATTTATAATTATTATCATATTTTCTTATTAAATCACCAATATATCTATCTGATTTAAATGATTTAGATTTCCCATCATTGTCGTAGTAATAAATCATTTTTGTTACATCCCATTGAGGATCAATATGGAAAAATTCACCATTGTATTCAAATGATTTATATTTATACTTATTTCCAATTATATTTACCTCATCAAAATTATCAAGAATATCTTTAAATACTTTATCATCTTCTGATAAGTTATCCGAAAACATATCTTCTATTTTATTTAAAAAGTTTCCTTCATTAGTCTTAGTGAAATCTTTAAATTTCTTTAATCCCAATTTACTCCACCCTTTTCTCTCATCTTCAAAACTCCACTTTGTAGTTTCATAACCTTTAGCTTTGTAGTTATCTTGTCCATGAACATATGGTTTTTCTTGAGACATAAGTGGACCTTTACTTGATTTGGGTTGTGGAAGTGTTGTAAAATCTAATTTTTTTGATTCTTCTACTGTTGTATATTTTACTCCTTCGGTATCACCACTTAATCTATAATAGAAATCTTGTAGGTGGTAAAGTGTATTTTCATCATTCATATATTCTTCTAATAATTCTTTTTCTTCTTCACCACTTATTCTTTTTTCCGCTTGAGTTATTATTTTAACTATGTTTTTATCTTTCCAAAACCTTTTAAAGTATGTGATCTTATCTTCTACTTGGGAATCAAACTGGAGTTTTCTTCCCTTTAAATTGATACCCTTTAATAAGAATGCGTCTGGTTCAGATAACCATACATTATCATCTACCTCATATGTTCTAATTGCTAAAATTTTTGGTATGAAATTATCATCCTTATCTTTTGTCAATAAATCTTTAGATATATAATCTAGACCTTCCCATTCACTTTCAAAATATTTTAAGTATTTTGAGGGAATATTATCTTCAAAATCTAAATAGTCAATGTTTAAATCTTCTTCCCATACAAAACTAGTACGTTTCGCTTCACCTGAACTACCTATTTCAGTAATTGCTTCAAAAGATTCATTTGTAGGATAATACTCATCATCACGTTCTGAATAAAGAGTATTTGGTTTATATAACCACTCATCCATATTGTTATTATAAATGACATCAGGATGATCTCTAGGCATAAAATCTTCCCAACCATCAACTTTTAAACTTACTGCTACATCCCCTCGTATATAAGTTGATAAACGTTCTGAATATGTAACATCATAGTCATCTATATTTTCTCCATGCCATTCTGACCAAACTCCCCCTTCTCCTTCTGCATACCCTTCTTCTCCACGAGTAGAAATTTCAAATTCACCTTCTAAGTTAACCAATATGCCATCATCGGGATCATAACTAGCAAAAGTATCCATATATGGGTATCTATCATAACGAACTGGTTTAACATTAACTTCCATAGTAACTTCATAAGGTTTACCATTATAAATTATCTCAGTTAAATTCAGAAAACTTTGTTGAGCTTTATAAGCCCATCCCTTCGATTGTGCGAGTTTTTTAAACCTTTCTACATCAGAATCCTCAGTATGATAAATCCTATCCATAAAATATTTAACATCAACTAATTGTGGGTTAAAATCTATATCACCTTCACTTAAATTTACTTTCCAAACAAGAGCTCGTCCAATAAGTTCATCATCTTCGTTTTTCAAAATAACCATTCTACATACATCAGGATTACTGGTATAAATATCAAATACTTCTTCATTCATATTTTTCATACATGAAGAGTTTAATACCCCTTTAATACTATAAATATAGTTCCTACAATCATACCAATACGCAATATCTTCACCTTTAACGATATCAAATTTATCACTACTTTCAGACTCAGATTTAAATTTATTTACAAAATCTTCTACTTCTTTATCCTTAAATTTACCTGGAAAAATCTTATTAATGAGTTTACCAATTTTTAGTTGGTTTTTTGTTTTGACTTCTTTTGAAATCAATTGAATTAATTGATCAAAGTTAGCTTTTGGTTTAACTTCTTCACCATCTTCATTTAACCACTTTTTGGTTTTCAAATCAAATTTACCTATTTCTCCAGTATCTTCATCAACAAATTCAGTTAAATTTTTACCTGATTTTTCTAAGTTTCTAATAGCGTTATCGATTTGTGTAAATTCAACAAATCCTTCTTTATCAGAATTTTTAATAAAGGTCATATCAGGTTTAACATCAGTCTGAACAACAGATAATAATTCTTTTGAAATAGGAGAGTCAATACTTTTTAATTTATCCTTAAAATCATTTGATATATAAAACATAGACTCATTCAAATAATCATAATTTAAAAAACTTTTTGGAGTTCGAATATACTTCATAAACTATATATTAACTAAAATAGTTTATTTTTGATTTTGGTTAATAAAAATTAGAAAATTCACCAATATATTCACCCCTAACTCTTTCCGATCCACCTAGATTTATTTAGAACTAAATCATGATCAAAAGGTTGATTACTCAGAGTATAAGTATCTGAATTATAGTACATCTTTCCAAACAGCAACGTATTCTTCTTTATTTATTGGTTTATGGTTTACAATAAAAACCTATGAAATAGAAAGGTGGTTGGAAAATAAAATAAAATAATTAAAAAAAGAATATGTTTAATAAAATAGAAAGTATAAAAAGTAGTGATGAATTCTTTTCAAAGGGATACAGTAGAATCTTTATCTTAGAAAAAGATAAGAGATCAGTTGATCTGGTTCTTTCTATACTAAAAGATTTTGATCAAGAAGAATGGGAATCTAAATTTTATTTGTATCGATTTAGTAATCGTAATACATACAAGACTTGATTTCTTAACTTGTATTGTTTGTATATTGTTTGTATATTTTTTTGAATTCTTCTGACTCTCATATTACAAATATAATCATTTTATTAAGATTAATCAAGTTTTGGTATATGTTTTTAATATATATTACAATAAAATAACTATAATCATGAGGATAAAGAAGTATAACAATTTCAAAACAAACGAAAGTGAAGGAAAAGAAATAGATCGAATAGAAGTAGATGAAGATAATTGGCATTTTGATTATATATCTAAATACATAAAGAAAAGGTTTAACTTTGAAGGTGATGTTATAGATAAAATAGCTTTATACTTTTCCGAATTATTAAATGATAATAATGAAGAATGGTCATACATAAGAGATATGTTAGAAAACTTCTTAGACGCTTATGATGGCATTGGTAGTTTACATGAAACATGGGAAAGAATGTATAAACATTCTCTCAAGCGAGATGGGGAGCCTAACCCATTTAAAACAAATGAAAGTGAATCAGTTCCTTTTGAAAAGGAGATAGATGATATATTTAAATTAGAACCAAATGAGGTAGATGATATAAGAAAGACATTAGGTGATAAAGTGAATATTGAAACTATTGAGGATGAGATTAGAAATATTTTTGATGAGTTAGAGTCAGAAGATATAGACTATGAAAATATGACACAATCAGAATTTATGGAAGAATTTAAATCAAGAATAGATCTTGAATATCCTCAAAGTGAGAAGGTTTATATGGAAGTATTTAAAGATTTAATATCAAATCCTGACCAATTAGAATTAAATATTGAAAATAAAAGATACTCTAACCTTAAAACATTTAACGAATATAATAACACTGATAACTTAATAAATCATGCAGGTGATTATTTAGTTGAAGATAAATGGGAAGGAATGGTGCCAGAAAATATTAAGATTGATAGAAACAATGAGAAAGCTACGTATAACTTAAGAGATAAAGTTAAAAACATGAACTCGGTTATACTTACTTATGATCTTGGAGAATCTACTACAAATACATTCTCAAAAAACCTTACAGTAAATATTTCTTTTAAAGAAAAGAATAACCGAATAGATATGCCTTTGAGTGTTGAATATGAAACTGTAATGGAAATAACTTTAGGGACATTATATGTTCTTGGTGTTAAGATTTATGAAGGTAATAAGGTTATGCACTTTATTGATCAGAAAGCTGATATCGAATCAAAAGCTATGAATAAATTGATAAAGTTAATTGAATATATTACTGGAGTAAGTGGAATAAAAATAGATTAATTAAGTATTTTATTCAATCGATCTTCACGGAACTTAACCTTTTTTCTTCTTTGAATTTCTTTATCTGATAGAGGTTTATTTTCACTAAAGATAACTTTTGTTGAGTATCTAATTAATTCTTCTAAATACCTTTTTTTATCTAATTGTTTATCAGTTAAATCAAAAATATTAATAGATGATAGACTATCTAATCTCGAAGACCACTCTTCTCTTTTTTCTCTTAGAAATTCAATGGTTTTCCTTTTCGAATATTTAGACCTATCCATTCTAAGGTCGATGAATAACTTAGCTTTAATTTTATTTTTTGAACCTATACCCACATTTAGTTTTTCATATTTTTCATGGTTTCATAATCACCCATAAGTTTTATATAATTAAAAAACCCATAGTAAATAATTACTATGGGTTTCTGATTTAGGTTATAATTTTACTCTTTAGGTTCTGAATCATCTGATTCGTTAACTTCTTCAAAGTCAACATCAGATACATTATCATCACCATCATCAGTAGTTCCCTCCTGATTATCTTCTTGATTCTGATACATTTCTTGAGAAGCTTTACCCCAAACTTCATTAAGGTTTTCCAAACAAGAATCCATCTTATCGACATCTTCTTCCTTGTGAGCTTCTTTAAGAGATTCTAAAGATTCTTTTATAGATTCTTTATGATCATCTGAAATCTTATCTTCGTGTTCTTTAAGTTGTTTTTCTGTTGTAAAGATCATTGAATCAGCTTGATTAACCTTTTCAATTTTCTCTTTAGCTAACTTATCACTTTCAGCATTTGCTTCAGCTTCCGATTTCATTTTCTCAATCTCTTCCTCAGATAGTTGACCACCACCTTCAATTCGGATCTTGTTTTCCTTACCAGTTCCTTTATCCTTAGCAGATACAGAGATTATACCATTAGCATCAATGTCAAATGTTACTTCAATTTGTGGTACACCTCTTGGTGCTGGCGGAATACCATCTAAGTGAAACCTACCTAAAGATTTATTATCCTTAGCGATTGGTCTTTCACCTTGAAGTATATTCAAATCAACAGATGGTTGGTTATCAGCCGCTGTAGAGAAAGACTCCGTTTTTTGAGTTGGTATCGTAGTATTCGATTCAATAAGTTTAGTAAACACTCCACCCATTGTTTCAATACCAAGTGATAATGGAGTTACATCAAGTAACAATACATCTGATACATCACCTGATAAAACACCCCCTTGAATTGAAGCTCCGATCGCAACAACTTCGTCAGGGTTAACTGATTTGTTAGGTGATTTACCAAAGAACTTCTCAACCGCTTCTTGAATAGCAGGTATTCGAGTTGAACCACCCACAAGAATCACATCATCAATATCTGATTTTTTCAAACCAGAATTTTTAAGTGCTGATTCACATGGTTTAATAGTTCTATCTACTAAGTCTGCTGTCAATTGATCAAATTTAGATCGTGTAAGAGTTAATACAAGGTGTTTAGGCACACCATCAACTGGCATAATGTAAGGTAGGTTAATCTCTGTACTATTAGTTGTAGAAAGTTCTACCTTAGCCTTTTCTGCAGATTCCTTTAACCTTTGAAGAGCCATAGGATCTTTAGTTAAATCAACATTATTTTCCTTTTTGAATTCTCCAACCATCCAGTCGATGATAGCATCATCAAAATCATCCCCACCTAAATGGGTATCACCATCAGTTGAAAGTACTTCAAATACACCATCACCTAACTCTAGTATAGATACATCATGTGTACCACCACCACAGTCAAATACAGCGATTTTCTTATCACCATCTTCTTTGTCTAAACCATAAGCGAGAGCTGCCGCGGTTGGTTCGTTGATAATTCTTTCCACTTGAAGTCCAGCTATTTGACCAGCTTCTCTAACTGCAACTCTTTCAGAATCATTAAAGTAAGCAGGTACAGTAATAACTGCTTTGTTTACTTCTCGACCTAAAAAGTCCTCAGCGGTTTTCTTCATTTTCTGTAATATCATCGCCGAAATTTCTTGTGGTGTATATTGTCTATCATTTATTTTAACAGTTGGTACATTGTTCTTATCAACTATTTCATACGGTACATTTTCCAACTCACCTTTTATATTGTTGTATTCTTTACCGATAAACCTTTTAATACTATAAACTGTATTATGTGGGTTCGTAACAGCTTGTCGTTTAGCTGGTTCACCAACTTTACGATCACCATCTGTGAATCCAACAATAGAAGGAGTTGTTCGTTTACCTTCTGAATTTGAAATGATAGTAGCCTCACCACCTTCGATAACAGCTACTGCTGAATTTGTAGTTCCTAAATCAATTCCTAAAATTACTTCTTTTGCCATATTTATTTGTTTTTATTTTAACAAAAATGTTCAATTAATGTACCATTCTTAAAATATGTTATTTTTGTCATGTTTTTAACGTATATACCATATTTTTTAAAAAGTTTACTGAAATTTTGTCATGTTTTATAATTCACCTCCCCACTCAAAGGTTATATCATCAACATTGTAATCAATATTATAATCCCTTTTGAGTATTTCTATTATTCTAAGTTTTGATTCCTCTCTTGAACTTGCGAAAGGGTTTAACCCTAAATCGATTTCTTCACCATCAATTTTCATATGGTGTGAATGTCCAACTATACTACCGTTCCAATAAAATTCTGTTTCCATTTCTGTTTATATTTTTATGTTCCGTATGAAATGATCAAATAACCTATTTGTAAGTGATTATGGTATGTTTGTTAGTGATTACTCACAAACATGCTAACCATCATACCAATACTTATCATCATTATGTACTCGTTTAAATTTGAATTTTTTTGTAATAATTATAGATAAATGAGTATATCTCCATCTAAATATTTTACCATCTAAAAAATGATTAAAACCTCCATATTTTTTCCTCTTACTATCAAAAATAAGAATTGACCAATATAGAATTCGGTTTCTTTTCTTACCCATTTTTCATATTACTTTTTATATTTTTGATAACTATTCCAATCACCACATTGTTCACATGTGGAACTATCACTTTCTACTAAATCAAATTCTAAATGTTCTAAAAGATTTTCAAAAATTTCCCTCATAGTAATATCAGGATTGATATCATTTTTTAGAAAATCATCTATAAATTCTAATATTTCTTCTTTACTATAATCTTCATAATCTTTACCATTTATAGTTAAATGTTTACTAAAGCAGTAATCACCTATTTCAAATTCCTTTATATCACTTATAATCATTTATTTAATTACTATTTTTTAATTATAGTCTAAAAATATTAAGTAGTTTTGATAATGGTTTTTAAACTAAACTTATCTGGGTTTTTCTTATAAAAATTGATAAAATCATCGATATTGAAAAGTGTAACTTTGCTAGGGTTATTATAACTAATGTTTTTAACCTGTCGAGAATCCTTTTTATGAGTTATTATTTGGGGAAAATTATTTTGTGTACTAAGAATGAAAGAAGATTGACTATTTATTTTTTTTGGATCTGTTACGAACACTACCTTTTTATAAGATAGGTACTTGGTGTTAAATTTACCGAAGTCAAAAATCTCAGAATAAACTCCACCTCGCAAATTATAAATCCCAATCGCACGTCTACGTCCAGACATATCAGATGGTGTCAGGTAGAGATTCATATCATCTGCTGGTGTAGCTGATCTTAAACTTAAATCACTTAACTTATCACAATTCTTAATAAGTAACCTACAACTACTTCTAGAACTTCCTATATCTAAATTTTTAATAATAGTACTCATGGATTTAATATAATCATATTTTACATGAAGTCAAAATAATATATAAACTATGGAATATAAAGAATTTGAGTGGTCTAACCACAAGTGGATAGCAAGAGAAAGATGGGGTAGTTGTCACCCAATAAAACCTGATTGGTGGTATGATCCCGAAAGAGTCGAGATCGATGATGATGGAGTTTTACACTTAAAAACAAAGTGGAATCCAAAATCCATAGTTGGACCAGATGGTAATACATATGATTCTAAGTTAGGGGTAGGTTTAATATCATCAACTGAAAAGTTTGGTTATGGTGAATATGAGATTGAAGCTAAACTCCCTAGTGGTAAGGGGTTATGGCCTGCTTTTTGGATGTGGGCATGGGAATCTTACCCACCCGAAATAGACGTATTAGAAGCATATTCAGATCATCATAATTCATTATTTTCATATCCTAATGGGAGATTACTTGAATGGTTTGTTGGTAAATTTTGGAAAGTTGAAAGTAATGTACATTTAATCGATAATACACAAGAAGGAAATTGGACATTGGGAACAGAAAGAAATTATTTTGGATTTAAATCTCCATCTAAACGGTTTGTTAAATATAAATTGATATGGTTAAAAGATGTAATTGAAATTTATTATGATGATAAACTAAATAGAAGAATAACTGATAGAAATGTCTTGAAACAATTTGATGATGTTACTATGAATGTTATAATAAATAATGGAATGACAGGTAAAGCAAAAGCAGAAGATATTAAAGAATCTGACTTCCAAGTTAAGTATTTTAAATACACTCCTTTAAAATAATATATAGTATATGAAAAGTTATAAAGCATTTTTAGAAAGTATGAAAGATCAATCAATTGCTGATGGGATTCTTGACAAAATTAGTGATAAAGGTATAGAATCACTAACTAAACGAGAAAAAGAGATATTAGATAATTGGCATAATCCTCATTATGAAATACCTGAAGAGAGAGTTGAAAAGCCTAAATTAGGAACAAAACAAGATATTATCAATTATATAAAAGACCGATTAAATTATGATAGTCCTATTGAACTGCCTAATTTAGAAAAGGGCATAACATATAAAAGGTACAGAGACCAAATTCATATAATCAAATACTTAGATGGAGATGATGTTATAATTGTTCCAATTACTAAAGAAAACAATTGGAAATCAGATGAAAGTAAAAGTTATAAAGTTCCTTATGAAGAACTACATGTTTTAACTCTCCATAAGATAAATAACTTTTTAGATTAGATCTTCTAATTGACTCATAGGAACTAACCCTATAATCGTAATATTGCGATATGACAATACAATTGATTCCTCAGTAGGAACTTCACTTCTTAATTTACCATCAAGATATTTCTCATACTTTTCATAAATGTTCATTTATTTAGCTGATAATATTTTATTTACATTATTTGATATTCTTTTCTTTTCATCATCTTTGAATAAAGATGGATCTTTTCTAAGAATACTTAATAATTCTTTTGCTAACTTTTTAGTTTGTGGGATATCTTTCATATAAAAAAGTGAATTCATATGTAACTCTAAAAACTTCCACCTATATATTGTTTCCTCAACAAAAAGAAGTCTTTTCGGATAAGGGTTTTGATTGTGAAACTTACCATAAGCAAAACTAGAATAAAGAAATGCTAATCCCCACTCACCTATTTTTTGATAATACTCAATAATAGTTTTAATACTTTCCCCTCTAAGTGGATCTATTGAATATGCTTTTAAAAGTTCTCTTTTGGTTTCACTCCACGGTCTTTCCAACATTTTACAAATAACACCTACTCTATATTGAGCATAAAACCTTTCCTCTGGATAACCATCATTCATAGTTACCCTTTCTTTAAAGTAGTTAAGAGATCTTCTTAACCTTTCATCATTTTCCACTTTTGATTTTGTAGATGCTGAATCATGCCAAGATTGACCAGTGTAAAAAACCCATCTAGGGTTTCTATCTGTAATTAAATAATCTTCTAATAGGTTAGCGTGTTTTTTATACTTTTGGGAAGTATCTTTTTGCCATGAAGCTCCATCCATATGAACATTAACTAAAAGACCTTCTGCTACATCTGATGTTATTTCTTGGTTATTTGATGGTATAATATACTCGTGGACGGGTCCATACCACTTGAAGTCTTTCTTATTACTCCATATTTCATTACGAGTATATTTCATAGAACCAATACGGGTATTAACCATATAAAGATCTTTATTTAACTTATCTTTATTAAATGTCTTATCTATAATTAACTCTTCATCGGCATCAATCCATATACAATAATCTGTATGTGGTTTTGCTTCTGACATAGCATAATTCCTAGAGTTCTCAAAGTTATCAAATGGTCGATCTAATATTTGACCTTTGATTCCCTTTTTATCGAAAAAATCTTTAATGACTTTTTTGGTATTATCTGTTGAACCAGTATCAACAACTGTATAGAAATCAAGTATTGGATATATTGTTTCTAACATTCTCTCAATTACATGTTCTTCATCTTTAACTATTATAGATAGACCTAGTGTTTTGCCCATAGTATAAATTCTTTTTTAATTATAGACTTAACATTAAGGGTTGTTTTAAAATAATATATAAATTAGGACTTTTAATAAAAAATGTGTATAATTAACATAATACTTAAAGATGAAGAAAATTAAAAATATATATTTCTTTGATTTTGATAACACAATGGTAGAAGAGCCACAGTTTTATGAAAATTACGATCCTACGAGTGATGAGTTCATGGATTCATTAAAATCATTGAAATGCGATTTCGAACCTAAAAAAGAAATCAAACCTATTATTGAAAAATCACAGTCCTGTGATAAATCATTAACAGTAATCTTAACAAACAGAACCCAAAAACTTAAAGATAATGTAATTGAAATTTTATCCGATATGGGAATAGAATTTGATGATACATTATTTAGAATAAAAGATAGAAGTAAGGGAAATAGAATTAAGAAATTTTTAAAGGAAAACGATTTTGAAAATATTGAAAATATATATTTTTGGGATGATAAAGAAAAACATATTAAAGATGTTAAAAGAATATCAGATTTATTCCCACATATAAACTTTAAGGTTACATTAGTAGATTAATCAAATTTACCTATCCACATAGGGTATTCTATATACTCCTTATCATTTAAAACCGATGCTTCGTGGGATGGTAAAATTGAGCCATCTAAATCTCAAATTATGGAAGTTATGGATGGTAAATGGATATCTAAATCAAAAGTGAGTAGATTAATTATCGAAGATGAATCTTAAATTTCATTTTAAGATAAATATTTTGTATATTAACAGTAATAAAAAATAATTATAAATTATGAAAGAAATAAACAGAGGTAATACTATATTTTGGAATGTAGATACTCAATTCGACTTTATGGACCCAAAAGGTCATTATATGTTGATGGAGCAGAAGAAATAAAACCCACTTTAGCATCATTAACAGAATTTGCTGAGAAAAATCGGATAAGGGTTGTAAATACTATGGATTGGTATTATGAAGATTCGGAAGAATTATCAGAAGATCCAGATTTTGCAGAAACATTTCCACCTCATTGTATGGCTGATACAAATGGAGCTAAATATGTTAGAGAAACCGATCCTGATGTTTTTTCCTATGTATTAGATTGGGGTATAAACTTAGGATGGAAATACCTACCACCAGTTAGAAATATTATTATTAGAAAAGATAAATTTGATGTATTTGAAGGAAACCCTAATACGAATAGGGTAGTAGACCTTTTCAAAAAAAGTGGGGTTGAAAACGTAGTAGTATATGGGGTAGCTGAAAATGTATGTGTATCTTTTGCTGTAAGTGGTCTTTTAGAAAGGGGTCTTAATGTAATAGTTATAGAAGATGCAATTAAAGGCTTACCTAATGTTAAATCACCAAGAGAATTTTGGGAAAAAGAAGGAGTTGATCTAATTAGATTTGAAGAATTATCACTCTCATAAAAAATAAATAAAAAACAAAAATGAAACAAAACGAATTTATATTAAAAGTGGAAAATCTCACTCAGAAAATGATTGAGGATCAACCCTACCTAGTAGAAGATTATACAATATCAATAACTGCATGGGATATAGAAGAATATATTATGATTGATCAACATATCACCGGTCTGTACCCTCAACTAGAGGAAGAATTAGAAATTGAAGAATTATGTGAAGGTCAAATGGTATATGGTGGGGAAGAAAAAGTTGATTATATCAAAGAATTCTTAACCGATATGGGGTTTGTTATTTCAGGTAGTAAAAATCATGAAATATTAAAGAAAGGGGGAACAGTAAAAACTGTAATTGATCCTAATCAAGAATATCTTGGAGAACAAGATTTATAAATAACTAAATATTAAAACAATGAACTATAAAAAAGTAGAAAAACATATCACTAATTGGCTGAGAATTTATATTGAAAATAATCCAATTAAAGGTTTTGTATTAGGGGTATCTGGTGGGATTGAGTAGCTATTGTTGCGCAAGGCTGCAAAGGTATAAAATTATATAATACCACAATTCATCTGTTGTATCAACACTTTGTGCTAAAACTGGATTTCCAGTAATAGTACTAGAGATGTCAATTCATCAAGACCCAAAACAAGTCAATATTGCAAAAAAACATATCGAATATTTAAAAGATAATTTCGATAACGTATCTTCACAAGAAATAGATTTGTCCGAAACGTATGACAAAATGAAAGATACTTTAGGATTGGACATAAATATGGAGAAAGGTGAGCAGCAAGTAGGACTTGCTTTAGCAAATACAAGGTCTCGATTAAGGATGGTCACTTTATATTCAATTGCTACTATGAATAACTTCATTGTTTGCATCATCATGTTTAAAATCAGATTTAGTTAATGACCTACCTAATCTTTTTTCTAAACATTTTAAACACATAGAACCCTTTTGTTTATAACTTGGTACATTATCATACCATATCCTATCATTAACAAAAAAAGCTTCTGTATTACCACCACAGTCTACACATAAAGTATTAAACTTCCTTTCATTTACCTGAGTATCATATTTTAATAAAGCAAAATATTTACCATCATCACTGTAACCTTTTCTCACATGCCAATGTTCTAATTTATAAGGACTTAAATCTTCTTGAATAAATTTTTTAACTTTACCTTCTAAATCTTCACCCCCCATGAATTGTAACCTAAAACCATACTCACTTACTGAATCTAAAGAAAATCCATATGGTTCAAACTTAGTCGGCTCAAGATTGATATTATTCTTTTTAAGGAGTTTATCAATTCTTTTACTTAAATCTTCTTTAAATTTCTTTCTCTTTTTTTCGACTGGTTTATATAACTCTTTCTTTTTCGACTTAGAATATTCATCATATTCTTTTTTAGTCATTTGTGATAATTTTTTACGAATTTCCTTTTCATTTTCACCAACCTTCAAGTCATGTGTTAAGTCTTTATCATATTTAGATTTAACATGAATATATTTCTTAGTAGGTGGAACACCATCCTCAATACTTTTTATTGACATATAACCCTTATATTTCACATTCTTTAATTGTGGATATTGTTCTTGAAACTCCTTTATCAAATATTTAAATAGTGGTTTAATTACATCAGAAGATACTTTATATTCATCTTCTTTGGTTTCTAATCTATGTTCTTGACCTTTTACTTTTCTATTATAAGAGTAATTAGGGTATGATTTTTCAACTTTAATTCTACTTTGTGATAATTTCATACGTTTAGTATTAAAAGTTTTTTCTAACTCACCTTTTTTAAATTTAAAAAAGAAAGGAATATTAATTATTCTAACCCTTTTATCAAAGTTATCTCTATTTCCACTCATCACATTTCTTAGAACTGGATGGAATTTACCAAATACATAATTAATAGTATAATAATTACCTACTTTTAATTCTTCAAAATTAATAGAAGAACCTCAATCGTCTATAATCTTAACTTTCTTTAAGTCTTTATTATTTTCTTCGAAATCCTTAATTATTTCATCTATTAATTCTTCTGCTTTCTCATCATTCTTTTTCCTCTCTGGATTTAACCTAGATATGTCACCAAATATTGATTCGTTAACAAATGGATCATATTTCTTTAAATGCTTCATATCATTATATATTAAGTTTTCAGTGTAAACTCTTAATATATATACTACAATTTAATTTAAACTATGAGTAACTTAAAAAGATTTAATGATTATATAAAAGAAAAAGATCAACACAGAGAAAAATCTGATAAAGAAGTCATTTTGGACAAAGAAATAGAAGATGTTCACAGTGATGAAGTTGAAGTAGACGTTGATAATAAGACTGATAACGATACAGATAATTCAGAAATAAGTGTTGAAGATGTTGCAAAATTATCGGAAGTTAATGAAGGAGCAGTCAAAAGATTATCTTATGATATTCAAGAAATACTTAAAGAAATGATGGATGAATCAATTGATTCATATTTAGCATCAACCAATAATGCAAAAAACAGTGATGGTGACCATATTGAATATAACATGGATGAGATTTCTAAGAGATATACTGATAAAGTTCTTGAACTACTCAATGGTTCTAATGAAAGTCTTACCGAAAAGGAAGATGTTGATCAGGATATTATAGAATCAGACAAAGAGAAAAGATCAGAAAAATCTAAAGATGAATTAGAAAAAGAAACCAAAGATGTTTTTTATTCAACTAATCAAGTAGATAAAGAGATAGAACAAAACAAAGAAGTTAATGAATCAAAAGTTGCAACAGATGAATCTCCTTTGGGTTATTACCTTACGTGTAACGCTTTGAGTCCGAAAATGTTTTTCGAAAAATTAGAAGAAAAAGGAATTGAATATAAACACGATACGTACGCTAATTTTATTGAAGTGTTTGTTAAAGATATTGATGAAGCAAAATACGCTAGGGAAATAGCTTTAGATATGGATGTATTTGAAGTAGATGATATTGAATCTGATGACCTACCATATATTAAAGAAGATGGACCAGGGGATATGATGGAAATAAAAATGGTTAAATTAAATGAAAATGAAAGTGATGATGAAGATTTTGTTATAAACCCTGATAGTGAAGATTTTAAATTAATGAAAAAAATAGTAGGTGAAAAAGCTGACTATACCACATTAAGAAAAGTATTAAAAGAAAGTTTTCCTGGATGGGAAGGTCATACAGAAAGTATATTAGAAACTTGGGGATTGATTGGGAAAAATTCAACGAAAGACTAGATAGAGATACCTATATAAGTGCGGCAGACAAGATCGAAAAATATGGAGATTATGAATCTGCTAACAAATTAAGAAAGCATGCAAATGAATTTCCACATGAATTAAAACAAAAGGAATTTAAGAAAAAGAGAATGGAAAAATATGGAGATAAAGAATTCCACTTTTTGTTCCCAAATGGTATATCTTATGACCTACATCTATTAGATTCATCCCTTAAATTTCTAGGACATGATATGAATATGAGTATAGATATGTTCTTAGATGAAGCTCTTGATACAGATCCACAATTAGTTCCAGTAAGTATTGTTGCGTTTTTAGAACCATCTAATTCTTCTGAAAATTACCAACTGTTTATTTATTCAGATGATAGTACAGAAAAAATTGACCGTAAACTAAATGTTGATTTATTAGATGATGAAGGTGAGTCTGTTGAGTTTTCTTTAAAAGATAGAAAAGAAGCTGTTGAGTTTACTAATTTGTTAAAAGAAAGTATTATTAGTGAATTAGAAGATATGTCAGATGATCACAAAGGTCTAAAGCATTCTGCTCTAGAAAACGAAGATTATGGAATCGTAGATGTATTTGAAAATAAAGTTCGAAAATTAGTAAATGACCTTAATTATAGATTATTTATGTAATAATTATATTTCTTCACGAACTAACCAGTATACCAAATTTTGGATTTCATGGACATGACCATAACCAAGAGGTAGGAAATTTTTACCGAATTTAACTTGCCATAAACTATGATCTCCACCAATTTTTAGTAGCTTTATCTTGTGGGATTTAAGCTCATAGTAATCCTCAAATATCCAATCATCTTCTACTTTTTCAAATCCAAGTTCAAGTATCCATTCCACATTTAATTTTATGGGAGTCATGTTTTCAACGTTCCCATATATATCCTCAGGCACAACAGTTACACAATTACCATCAACATAAACTAAATTTCCACACCTTAACTCATTAACATTCATAATTATACTTCATTATATTTATTTTTTAATTTAGAAATATCCATTATTTCTTTAGGGTTTAAATTTTCAATGCCGTAATATGGTTCGTTTATTTTATACGAAGACTTAGCTTCTATATCACCCATACCCATTAAAGGTTTTAAACCATTTAAACTACCTTCAAATTCAAGGTAACCATCGAATTTTTCATTTAACCACTCTGATGAAAAGTTATGACACAAATCTTCATATTTGATTAAGATACATTTAGTATCATTTTTTATCATCTCATAAGTTCTTAGGTATTGGGAATACATAAGTTTAAAAATAATATGATTGCCATATCTTTTAACCTTATCTTGTGATACTTTTCTCTTCCAATCATTATAATTACTAAGTGGGTCTCTCAACATAAAAATAATAAAATCACTTCTACCAACTGAAGTATTTATTTTTTGATTAGTCCTAGATGGTAGAGGGGAAAAATATTCTTTTATTCCAAGTATCTTTTCATTTTTACTACTCTTAGCATATGTAATGTAACCATCCATAAAGTTAGTAATTGGTTTTTCAAAATTATCTTCACTTAATCTTTCATTCGTTAAAGTAGAAATCATTGATCGTAGGGGATCTGATAGTGATGATGAACCATCAATGGAATTCATAACCCTTGACATAAGGGTTGTTCCTGAACCAGGTAGTCCTATTATAGAATAAAATAGATTTTCATTATGTTTAGATATAACTTTCATTTTCCGAATTGTTTATAATTTGATAATTTTTTTGAATATTCTTGACGCTTAGGGGTTGGGTTACCTAATGTTAAATGTAAACCCCAATAACCTTCTCGTTTGTAACCAGCTTCTTGTCTGATATCTTTAAGTTTTTCTGCTTGAACTCTGAGCCACCAATGAGCACTTTTATTAGTAACAGTATTGGGAGTTAACTCATGGTTGAAAGTAATGATTTTTTTATCCCACTTCTTTTTAAGATCAAACCACCTTTCTAAATCTTCTTGGTTGATATAATTGTGTGCGAAAAGATATCTATATAGATCATCAGCGTTGAATTTACCTTTGTTTTCTTTAAAGTACCTTTTAGTTCCTTTAGTTATACTGTTATAGTTAACTGTAAATGCTTCACCCCTAATAAATGATATGTGAGAACCCCATGCTGGTCTTTGTAGTCTAATACCTCTATGTGTGTTGGTATAGCTAACACCCTCATCCTTTACAGATAACCATGTATCTAAACCATACTCTTTTTCAAAAAGGTGTTGGTAGTAAGTTCCTATATCACCTGAAACAATAACAATAGCCCAAAATGGTTTGAACATTTCGTTACTACCCATCAAAGGTAGAGGGTCAAATATTATCCTACCTTTAGATTCTAACATTATTTCAGCATACTTTTTCATTACATATAAATATAATTAAAAAAATCAATCTTTCAAAGTCCATATTTAATATATAAATTTAAGAAAAATATATTTTATGAGATATTTAAAAGGATTTAATCAAATCAAATCTATTAATGAGAATGAGAATAAAAAATCTAAAGAAGGAGTTTAAGATGGGATTTTCAAGAAAGAAAAATACTAAACACATACAAAAGTTTAATGAACATCAAGAAAATGTTAGTCGTAGTTTTCCTAGGTTTTTAACTGATGAAGATTATATAAAAACTGATAATATGGATGAACATTTAAAAGGTGATTGGTCAGTTTTTAGAATATCAAGTGGTAAAAAATACTACTTATCTTCATTATATAAAGAAGATTTAAAATGGAGTGAAACAAAACTTAAATATTCTGATGAATCCACATTAAAATTAACTAAAGAATTTGCGACAAAGGTAGCGTTGGTTAACAAAGAGCGATTTGTAACTCATATTGGTATAACTAATGACAAAGGTGTACAAGAAATTCTTTAAAATTAAGTCAGAAAATGAGTGTCGCTTACATCTCAACGTGTTAATGTAGAAGAAATTATAGGTTTTAAAACCAATTAAGGTTAGTAATTAATTCAAATTTAAGTTTATAGTCAAATACAGGTGTGCGCTTATAGGTGCAGCTTTCAAACCTTATACAAACCGTTATGCTCCATGCCTTAGTTCAGTTCTTCGATTTAACATTTGTGATGAAAAACAAAAAGATTTTTTTCCAACGTACATTTAATATAGATTTTCAATATCATCATCATTGAATTTATTAAATAAATCACTTGCATCCATAACACTTACAATGCAATCATTACTAATTGGATAATCCACATAAATCCCATGAGCAAATAAAGTATCTTCTTCATATCCAGCATCAACGCAATTTGATTTTACCTTTAAAATAGAGTATTCTTCATTATCTTTATAAGAACCAAAGTTTACTGATAAATCATAAGCAGCAATTAATGATGTTGCAAAATACAATCGGTTTTTAAACGGTTTATTATTTATCGCAATACCATCTTTTGGTACAAATCCATTTTTCTTCATTTGTGAAACATTACGTTTTGGTGTTATGTGGTATAAATATTCACCAATATTATATCCTATTGCATCACTTTGTAGGTGATTTTCGTTCACAAACTGCTTAAAGTTTTTAACTTTATCAATCATTTTTCTTATATCTTCACTCATAGCATCTTTATATATAAATATACAGTTTTTAAAACCGCCCAGTATATAATAAAGTATATAATTTATAGGCAGTTATGTTTATAATTCAATCTTTATCTCTCGTTTCAAAGTATGTAGGTAAATCAATATTAGTGGTTCGTAATGCCTACAAAATCATATACAAACCGTTAAGCACCATTAAAGTGCTTCGAACTCAATTTTGTGGTTAAATGGATCACTGTTACCGCTTACATGAATTGCCCATAAATTACCTTGTTTATCCATACCTTCGGCATAAGCTCCGTCAGTTAGTGTAATATCAAGTTCACAATATTCATGCAACCACTCTTGCATAGTCTGCTCATTATCGTTGTGAGCATATTCTGTATTCCAAGTAAATGTTTCCATACTATGTATACCAGAAAATGGTTGAAAATCAGAAGATTCAAACATTTCATCACTAGAAATTTTACCTAAGATATCTTTAGTGTTTTTAACATCACCTTCTTCAATCTCATTATCTAATTTAGATTTCCATATTTCTACCTTTTTACTTTCTTCATCACTTGTTTTTTGAAGAGCTTCTTGGTATATTTCATTAACAATACTTTTTAACTTATCTTTTGATAATTTAGAGTTTAAGCTCATATTCTTGATAGAAGTTTTAATGATTTTATATATCATACTGAGTCCTAATACACCTAATAGTACTCCCCCAGCAATAGCTGATATACTCTCATTTAATTCCTTATCCACAACAAATGATTCATAACTTTTTATGGACTTTTCCTCAGAACCTTTCTTTTGAAGATCAATTCTATCTTTTAATAAGTCAACGAAATCTTTTTGAACTTTTTTCATTATATCACCATACTCATAACTCATTTTACCTTTATTCTTACCCCATTTTTTAGCTTTCTTTTCAATGTTAAAATACTTACCTACGTATTCTTTTAATTTAGGGTGAGCATATGGGAAGTAATTAAAAGAAGATATGTTTGTAATTGATTTATGACCACCAGAGTTTTCTGTTATTAGATCATACCAACTAATTTTATATTTCTTTAATTCATTAGATTCTTCATAAGACAAATCACTAACTGGCTTATTCATCATTTCTTTAACATCATCTGTTAAATTATATCTTACAATTTTACCATTAACTACATGATACATTTTATCAGAATAAAATGCCTCAAGGTCTGTTGCTTTAAAACCAATCTTATCAGAAACATCTTTACCCTTTTCTTTCATTTTCACAATATCCATTTCAGCTACTTTTTTAACTGAAAGAATATCAATCCAAACTTTACTTAAAACAGGTTTATATGTTTCGAGTAACTCATTTGAGATTTCTCCTAAGTTAACATCTAATTTTTTTTCTTTAAAAGGGTTAGCTGAAACTTGTAAAAGTCCCATAGGCCAAGCTATTGAGTAGAAATTTAAATTTGGATTATTCTTAAATACAGTATATCTATCATAAGATCCTGGTTCAAACATTTGACCACCACCGTACTGTACACCAATATTATATTCTTTATCTACTTCAAGATCTTTATAATCTTTCATTGTGTCTTGATAATCAAATAAGTTTTTCTGTAATGTTTCTGGAGTAGCTAATTTACCATTCAGGTCATATCTTCTTTCAGATTTCAACCAATTTTTGGTAGTAAAGTTATTCACATAATGTTTGATATTATTATACATAGATACAAGAGAAGCAGAAGAATCTAAAACTAGACATTCTAAGAAATTTTTATCATCATATTTTATACCATCTAAACTTGTTCCTGATATTTTTTTGTTCTTATACGCAAGTAACAATCTATTAGTAACAAGACCCATCATAAATCTATTATCTTCTCCACTTAAATTTTTATCTAAATCAAATATACTATTTGAAATATCTTCTGGTTTAAGACCTCTTCTTAAAAAGTCCGCAGAATCAATAGTATTAATTAACTTGATATCAACTGCCGTGAATATATCAGTTGGTGAAATTTCACCACTAATTGTTTCAACATTACTTGGAGCCGATTTAAAGTGTGTAGAGTCGGTATCTTCCGCCCCTGCTTGACTATCATGGTGATCTGTTTGAATTTTAAACATTGGTTTACCATGAGCAAAATCAACAAGTACTGGCATTCTACCATCTTTGGTTCTTTCAATAGCAAACTCCATACCACCATATTGGATAATATGAGCATCCATACATTTAAACCCATAGTTATTTAAATAGGTTTTCATAGCTAATGCTGATGTTACACCATCAAGGTCTTGGTGAAAATAAATTTCAAATTCTTTTGATGGGTAGTTACTTAATATTTTCTTAATATCTCGTAATCCAGATTCAAATACTTGGTTGTAGAAATGTTCATATTTTTTTATCATGTCGTTAATTATTTGTTACACTATATATTAACTTTTACTACCACTTTTGATTGTTGGCAATACTTTTTTGACAATAAAATCACTTTTCGATAAGGTTAAAACTTAAAATATCTTCTTTAGGGTATAGCAATAATATATTTGATTCTGAACCACCCTCTATTATTCTAACACCTCTATAACCTTGTGAAGATATCCAACCCAGTACTCCTGGTGTTTGTTCTATTGGTTGCCAATTATCTGATGAATTCATTAATTGATCAACAGATTTTATCTCATGACCTTCTTCATCAATGTCATAATAGTTATCATACAATACACCAAATTCATCAAATAATTTTTCAAGATCTTCTTTGTTTAATGTGTCAAATATTTTAATATTTCGGATTTTAACTTCATATACATACTTACCATAACTACGAGCAACATTGATATCCTCTGCTAAAAATGTACTACCAGGAATTGTATCCCCACCATCTTTGAAGTTGTGTTTTTCATGCGTACCATGATATAATAAATTACCCTTTAAATTATACTCTTCAAATAATTTTATGTGTTTCATCTGTTTAGTACTTTTTTATAATCTTCCCATTATTAATCAAATAAACTTTAAGTCTATTAGATGGATTTTTTTGTCTAACTTTATCTGCCCATGTTTTCTTATCTTCATAGAAATGGACCTCATCATATTTATCTAATAAGTTACCTATAACATTAGCTTTCCAATTTGCTATATTATCACTACCCTTTATATTATTCGGACACATATAAACTCCCTTATTAGGATAGATATCCATTTTATAAAGTTGTTTTTCGATGAACCCCCTTAACATTTCTGATCTCCCTGTTATAATAACTTGGTCTTCAGAATAATCAAATATCTTTTTTATTTGACCATTGATTGTGTTTCCTAAACTTTCTTTAGTTTTATAATATTCATCTGGTTTTGGGACTATTGATCTACCATTTTTGTTTAATTTCCATTCGGGCGGAGATTTAAATGGGTCAGTGGTTATTCTACCATTTTCGATTTTAATATCATCAACAGATAAACCATAACTAGATAAGAAGTTTCTAATAACCTTACCTACTTCTGTTTTCTCTGATGGAATACCATTCTTTATGAAATCAGTATATAATGGAGATTCTATTAAAGTGTCATCCATATCAAAGGCATGTAATACTTTAGTTTGTGTTTGATTAGATTCTTTAAGTAATTTATATCCACCACTAGACCTTTTCATTAGTTTACCATTTTCATACCTATACCATTTTGGTTTCTCATCAACACCTCTATTCCATATTAAATAGTAATTATAAATGTCTAAATTAGAATAGTATTTAATTAACTTAGGTGATTTTTTATAAAGGTCTATAAGATATTCTTTATCAACTGGTCTTCCAGTTTTTGCTGCTCTTTGATTTGACATATTTATTTGCCAATCAAGGTTCTTCCCCATTACGTGAAGAAAAACAACTGTATAATTAAACTCATTACATTTATTGACAAGATATGTTAGTAGGTCAATATTATTTCCAGTACTATTATAAACTATATTAGTTTCTTCATGTAATAGAATTTCAAATTGTTTTTCTATCTCTATATTAAGATCTTCAATTCTTGGATAAGTTTCAATTCTATTTTTTAGAATATTAACATATTCACTATACTCTAATCTGGTTTTAAATGATGTCTTGACTTTATTTAAATGTCTAGTTAATAAATCAGAACTTTGATCGGGATCGATCACTTTAAAATGCCTGTTCTTTCTTAAAATTTCCTTTTCAGTGAAATAATTTTTACCACTAGCTGGAGCTCCAATAACAAAAAAAGCTGTTTTTTTATTATTATAAACTTCTGAAATTGGATCATTTTTAGATCGTTCAAGAATGAATTCTAAAAACTTTTTCATTTTTTAAAATCTTGCTTTTTCTTATCCATTCCCTCATCATCATCTTCATCTCCAACACTAAAGAAATTATCTTTACTATTTACCACTTTAGTTGTTGATGATAATGTACCGTATGGTCCTATTTTACCTGATCTGAATATACCTCCCGTCATAGATGTGTTCATATAACCATTAACAAATAAACTATCTTTAAGAGTTGAAGTTTCAATATTTGAATTAACTAATTTACTATCACTTACATGAGAGTTAGATATCTTACTTCTTTTTATTTCGGCATTATTTACATCAGTAGAAACAAAGGTACATTTATCAAATATACCATCTTCTATTTCACAATCAATAAAGTCATAATTATATAAATTTAAAACTGATTTAAATTCAGCTCCAATAATTTCCATTTTATGTTGCTCAGTAAAGTAATTTATTATACACTCATCTAATCCTTCTGTTCCCTCTATTAATGTATAGATCTTTTTATACACCTTATTGTAATAAGAACTTACTATATCGTAGTGATCTTGTTGATCAATCTGGATATGTATATTTGGGAACTCTACTAAAAAACTATCATAGTTTATAAAGTTCTTGAAATTAGATATTTTACCATCAAGGAATTCTGATAATTTTGTAATATCATCATTATCAAATTCATTTTCAATGTTATTTTTTACATCTAAACAGAATTTAGATAAAAGTTCCAATATCTCACCAGACCTTTTTTCATAATCTTTACCACCAATATATCTATATTCTAACCTTCTTAACTCAGGTCTTTCAAATACATTAGAGAAGTTAATTCCATAATATTTATCTTTGGGTATCTTGATGTTATGTTGAATAGTACCAATACTTATATTAGAAAAATCATACTGCTCAAACGGTATTAATTTTTTAATTGATTTTGCATAGATATTGTTCTCCCTAGATGGGAACACACTATATATTTCATCTTCATCAGTTTTTAATATATGTTTTAAAACATTAAGATCTTTTAATTCTAAGTTTGTTTTCTCTGAATTGAAACTGATATTTATGTGTAGTGAACACTTTTCGGTTGTATATCCATAATTTTGAATAAAATTAAGAATTTTTAAAAGGTAATGTCTTGATGTAAAGAAATCCATTGGTCCTGTTACAATCTCGATCATATTACTCCCCCCACTTAAATCGGGTTCTATCTTAAAATTCTTATCATCAGGGGTAAAAGATGAGTGGTATTTTCTAAATCCATGTACTTTAACAGGATCTAGTTTAATATTTAAAAGTTCTAGAACTTTGTAGTATGAAATGTCACTTGCATAAAACTCAAATTCGTAACCTACTTTCATTACGGCAAGATCTTTATAATTATTGATATACTTATCAGAAAATTTTTTCATGTCTTATATATTAAAATGATACAATAGAAACCAGTTTTGATTATTTAAACTTTTTTAGTATTTTAAAGTAAAAAATAATATGGATTTGATTACATTAACTTATATACTTTATGGTACGTTGGGAATAGGACTTGTTATTTTATTGATTTACCTTGCTAAATCTCAATCAAAACACGTATCAAGTTTAAAACCTGGCGATGTTATCGAATATAAAGGATTCCCATCAAAAATAGTTGAGATAAAAGGAAAATAAAGCAAAAATTGAAACCACAATGTATTTAATGAATGCTGGTGATAAAATAGATCTTGACGATCTTGAATTTGAAAAAAAATTATGAAATTTATAAAAGTTAAAAAGAAATCTAGATTTGAAAACCGATACCACAAAAGTATGGGTATGGTTAAGTGTAGGGCAACTAGGATAAAATATTATTTATTTGGGATTATACCTCTAAAAACCATACATTCGTATAGAGAAACTTATTATGGAGAGGTAAAAGATATTGAAGATTGTAAATTATCAAAATAATGGTTAGAAATAAAACTAAAATAATTTTTTACATATTTTTGATATCTCACCAAGAAGCAGAAAAAGATTATTATAGGTGGACTCAAAAACACCTTACTTTTAAGGATCTTGATGTTGATTGGTGGGTAAAACCAAAAGGAGCTTCTCATTTAGGTTTAGGATATCAAAGTATATTAAATACAAGTGATATTGAAAAAGCTAAGGAAATATCAGAGTCAATTTCAGAAATTTTTGAAAATGATTGTTTAATTTTATTAAAAAGAGGGAATGTTAAACAAGAACCTATTAATAAAAATAATGATAAAGTTTTCCATAGTATTGGTAACCTATTCGATAACCTAGTAAGAGAAAAAACTAAGGGTATATTTATAGATCAATCTATAAATTAAACAACTGAATATTAAACATATATAAATTAAATACAACTATAAAATGAAAAAAATATTATTATTACTATCATTACTATTCTTATTTGTGGTTAATACACATTCACAAGTTGAAATAGAAATTAATGACAGAACTTTAAAATTCGAAAACCAAAGAGAACTTGATCAAAGTAAGTTACCTATTTTCGAAAGTCGTTTAGAAAATTATTATGATATTAGGATTGAATATGATGAAACTGGAAACACTTTTTCATTATTTTTCAATGAAGAAATAAAGGAAGAAGAGTTAAATGGGATTTTATCTCACTTCAATGTTTATGAATACAAAATAACAAAACTATGAAATTAAGAAACTTTTTTATACTATTATTTAGCTTATTATTAAGTTTAAATTCAAATTCACAATGTAATACAAATACAACAATTTGTACACCAGGAGTGGCTGGACCATTTAATTTACAACCCGCATCAACAAATCCATCATCTTGTTTAGATTACTGGAATGGTCAAGGGTCTGCTAACTATGCGTATATAATCTTATATATTACACAAGGGGGAGATTTGAATCTTTTAGTTGATGGTAATTCAGTAAATGGTTTTTTAGATGTTTCAATATTTGATATTACTGGATCTTCTGACCCATGTAATGATTTGAGTATATCAACAGAATTATCGTGTAATTATGCTTCAGGATCAGATGGGTGTGCTCAGTTTGGTACAACCTTTCCATGTGGTTCGGATGCTCCAGCTCCTACCGTACAAGCAGGAGATGTCATAATGATACTTGTTGAAGATTGGAGTGATACTCAAACATCATTTACAATTGAGTTAGATGGTGGAGCAGGAAGTGCTCAAACAGGTCCACCTGACGCAACTATAACACCAGTCGGACCTTTTTGTGAAAATGATAATTCTGTACAATTACAAGCTGTTGATATGGGTGGTAATTGGACAGGTAATGGTGTTTCAAATACTGGAGTTTTTGATCCTGTGACCGCTGGTGTTGGAACACATACTATTGATTATACCATTGGTTCAGCACCTTGTGATAGTCAAGGTCAAACAACTATTGTTGTAAATGAAGTATTTAATGTAACTGTTAATGATGATATTTGTGATGGTGGTACATATACATTTCCCGATGGAACTTCTCAAACAATAAACTCAAACATTTCTCAAATAAGTAACTTAGTAACCACAAATGGTTGTGATTCTATTATTACAACTAATTTAACAACTATTCCTTCACCTAGTACATCTGAAAACTTTGATATATGTAGTGGATCTAATTACACATTTCCCGATGGAACTTCTCAAACAAATATTACAAATCCATTATCTTATACGAGTAACTTGGTAACTGCAAATGGGTGTGATTCGACTGTAATAACCAATTTAACAATATCAAGTGTAATTAATACAACTGTTAATGATGATATTTGTGAGGGTGATACATATACATTTCCCGATGGAACTTCTCAAACAATAAATGCTGATATGAGTCAACAATCAAATTTGATTTCTACCAATGGTTGTGATTCGATTGTAACAACCAATTTAACTGTTAATCCTACATATAATATAAATGAAAGTTTTACTATATGTAATGATTCAGATTATACATTTCCCGATGGAACGACTCAAACAAACATTATAACCCCAGTATCTTATACGAGTAACTTGGTAACTGCAAATGGATGTGATTCAATTATCGTAACTGATATATTAATATATCCAGTTTATAATGATGTAGAAAATGTGGATGTTTGTGAGGGTGATATATATATATTTCCCGACGGAACTTCTCAAACAAATATAACATCAAATACAACATATACGAGTAACTTGGTAACTACAAATGGGTGTGACTCAACAATTACAACTAATATTAATACTATATTAGAATATACTACAACTGTTAATACAAGTGTATGTGATGGTGATAATTATACTTTTTCTGATGGAACAACCCAAACTATAAATGGTCAAGTGTCTTATACGAGCACTTTAATTTCCAATGGTGGATGTGATAGTTTAGTTACTGAGATTATAGATATATATCCGACATATGATCAAACACAAACAATTGATCAGTGCCCTGGTTTAGATTATACATTTCCCGATGGAACTTCTCAAACAAATATAACATCAAATACAACATATACGAGTAACTTGGTAACTACAAATGGGTGTGACTCAACAATTACAACTAATGTTAACATCTATGATATTCCACCGTTTGATATTTCAATTAGTCCAAATGGGTGTCCAGATCTGGAAGTTGAAATAACAAATAATACTAATGGTGCAGATTGTGTTTGGGAATTAGATGGACCGTTATCGGAAGGAACATATACTAGTTGTGATTTATATGGTATATTTACACATCCTGGACAATATGACCTTACATTAACTATGTTATCTTCTGATGGGTGTCCTATGGATACTATAATGAACTCAACTTTCGAGGTTTATCCCGAACCTAATGCTAACTTTACATGGAGTCCATTCGAGGGTACTTTGATAGATAATAATATTACTTTTACTAATCAATCAATAGGTGGTAATAATTACTATTGGAATTTTGGTGATGGTGAAACATCTAATAATTTCCAAGACTCTCATACTTATCAAGATTCGGGAAGTTATGTTGTTGAGTTAATTATTGAAAACACATATGGTTGTAGTGATACAGCTACTGGTTTAGTTTTAATAAATGAACAGTTTTCGATATTTGTACCTAATACATTTACCCCCGATGGTGATTCACATAATAATACATTTGTACCTATATTAAAGGCTCACGACCCACAAAATTATGAACTCTTAATATTTAATAGATGGGGTGAAGTAATTTTTGAATCACATGATGCTCTTGTTGGATGGAATGGTATGTATGGTGGAAAAATTGTTAAAGATGGTACTTATATATGGAAAATTAATGTTAAAACTTGGGATGGTAAAGACAAGGAATATAATGGTCATGTTAACCTATTAAGATAAACAAAAAAGGGGAGTTATTAACTCCCCTTTTTTGTTATGATAAATAAACTATAATGTCTCATACTATATTTGAATAAACTATAATGTCTCATACTATAATGTCTCATGGTTTTCAGTCAATAAATTAATGATATATTCTAAGTGTTGGTGTCTCTACGGAAAATCCCATATTAATTATATGGGATTCGGTGGATAAGTTTGGAATATATTACAATATAAGTCATGTTAAAAATCTAAAAATGACTGATTATATAGATTCAATTTATATTCTCCATGTGGGTTAAATATCCTTTCTATTATATCACAAGATTCTTTTTGAATCTCCACCATGAAAATTTGATTCTCTAATATATGCTTCCACCTTTTCTTTGGATCAGTCTCCCAATCCTTCAGACCCCACATTAATTTTTCAATCAATACTATGGAATATGATCCAAATCCAGCACATGGATCTAGAAAAGTAGATGTTGGATCTTTAAACAATTCTACATCAATGTTAGAAACATGCTCTTCTATAAGATAGAAATCTGTGAAAACTTCCCCAAAAGTATCAGCGTGATCCTTTCTATATTTAGTTAATTTGTTTATTTCACTTTTTATCCTCTCAACTATTTTAATATTTGGTATATTCTCAAAACTCATCCTATCTTATTAATTTTAATCTTTCACATCTCTCTTCGATTGTTTGAATATCCTCATCCGTTAAATTCAAATATTTATAAATATTCTCATCATCAATTTTTTCCAATTTCGATAAATCTATTTGTGGGACTATTGAGAATATTGCCTTTGATACGTTTTGTTTATTTTTTAATAATGAAATTGAAAATCTAAAAACTTTAGTATTTAAATATTCGAAGAAACATTCCATTTCTCCAATATCATTGAAATTCCAACTAACCAGGCTTTGACTACATATTTCATTACCATCACTACATAATATTCTACCAAGAGCATATGGATTAGCACCATAACTCGATGTTGAAAATATCTTAGGTTTTGGGAGATCACTTTCTATTTTATCAGTAATTAAATCACCCGGTAAATATTTAATTTTACCCTTTTGTTGGGAAACATGACATTTTATGGAATTGTCAGTTTTTTTCTCCATTAGTCTAATATCATTAGTAGATATTCCATAATATCCCTCCGCCCTGAAATTAGATAAATCCAATTTTTCAAAAGTTAGAAATTTATTGAGAACCTTTAATTCATTATTATTCATTTCATATGGTAGGAAATTCAAAGCAACTTTCCTATCATATACGATGCCATTTAATTCAAATGTATCTTTCGTATTCTGATTATCAATCACAAAATATGAAACACCACCTGAAATTTGTGTTCCAATGAATGGATTTTCTTTATAATGGACAATTTTATCCACATTATATTCATTTATCATTCTCTTTCTGAATTTTTTCATAGATGGTTTATTCATCCAATGTGATTTAGTTATCATAATAACATATCTATCAGCTAATTCAAATGCCTTATCAATAAAATCTGGATAAATATCCAATGACTTTAGATTACCACCCTCTCCCCTAACTCCATTGTATGGAGGATTTGTAATAACAACACTAAATTTTCTTTTCAATTCATTAATTTCTTTTTTATTAACATCGAGGATGCTATAATTATATACTTTAAATTCTATAATGTTTGATATTTTAAATAACTTCTGAATCTTAATCATAGTTGATTTGGTAATATCTACTTGTGATATTGATTCATCATTTCCGGAAATCCTATCGAAGATGTATTTATTCTTTTCTTCTTTATCCAATTCTCCTAATTCTTCCCAAAATCTTAGGTAAAGACATAATAACATAGTCCCCTTACCACAACATATATCTAAATATGATAAGTTAATATGAAATTTTTCTGATATCATATTATCACAAACAGATCGGGGAGTCATTTTCGCGGAATCTGAACTTTCTAAACCATCTAATTGTTTAAATAAAATATCTATTTTTAATTTTTGTTCTTTTGTCATAATTCTTAATTATATAAATATTCATTATTAATATTAAATAAATCAATACTATCATTGATCTTTTCCCTTATGATGAATCCCTTATCTAGTAATATCTTAAAATCATCCACATTGATACCAGTTTGTGATTTAAATTGGTCACCATGTCTATAAATATCACTTACGCTCATAATATCATCAACTACATATAGGAAATTTTTAAATCTTTTTGTTATCAGTCTTGCTCTTATGACATAATCTTCTGTTTTTTCAACTTCTCCAGATGTCCCACTGATAACTTTTGTCTTTTTAGTATTCTTACCCCTTCCAGTCGATGATTTATTCGCAGAGAAACTTTCACTCTTCGATAAACTACCATCCACATTTGAAAGAATTTGTTTTATATCATCATCTATTTTATTATT
>Ga0307980_1000155_pt1 | contig 34162 bp, 29 predicted proteins | sample OrgLakmetage1060_FD_201817 | JGI IMG/M metagenome (GOLD analysis project Ga0307980, IMG submission 201817) | Saline water microbial communities from Organic Lake, Antarctica - #1060 | ecosystem: Environmental > Aquatic > Non-marine Saline and Alkaline > Saline | place: Antarctica: Organic Lake... | reverse complement strand
TAATTTAAGTAATGATATGAATGTATTTTTTAAAATAGTAGAACATAATTATTTGAAGTAATTAGATATTTTTTTAATATGATATTGATTATATTATATTAAAAAAGTTGATATTGTTATTATAGTTTAACTAAATCGTGCGAGATTATAAATACTTATCCGCAATATTTTTTTAGAACAACCTAGTGTACTTAAATTACGTAAGTTTCTTAAGTTAAAAAAAGCTTTTTCTGTGATAGTATATTGATCACAATCACTCATATCTAAAGTATGTAAGTTTTGTAAGTTAAGAAAAGCTTTGTCTGTGATAGTAGCTTGATTACATTTACTCATATTTAAAGTATGTAAGTTTTGTAAGTTCAGAAAAGCTTTGTCTGTGATAGTAGCTTGATTACATTTACTCATATTTAAAGTATGCAAGTTTTGTAAGTTTAGAAAAGCTTTGTATGTAATAGTATTTTGCTTACATTTACTCATATTTAAAGTATGCAAGTTTTGTAAGTTTAGAAAAGCTTTGTATGTAATAGTACTTTGACGACAATAACTCATATTTAAAGTATGTAAGTTTGTTAAGTTCATAAAAGCTTTGTCTGTGATAGTAGCTTGATTACATTTACTCATATTTAAAGTATGTAAGTTTTTTAAGTTCAGAAAAGTGTTGTCTGTGATAGTAGCTTGATTACAATCACTCATATTCAAAGTATGTAAGTTTTTTAAGTTCAAAAAAGCTTTGTCTGTAATAGTATTTTGCTTACAATAACTCATATTTAAAGTATGTAAGTTTGTTAAGTTCATAAAAGCTTTGTCTGTAATAGTACTTTGACGACAATAACTCATATTTAAAGTATGCAAGTTTTGTAAGTTCAGAAAAGCTTTGTCTGTAATAGTATCTTGATTGCAAAAACTCATATCTAAAGTATGCAAGTTTTTTAAGTTTAGAAAAGCTTTGTCCGTGATAGTAGTTTGTCGACAACCAATCATATTTAAAGTATGTAAGTTTTTTAAGTTAATAAAAGCTTTGTCTGTGATAGTTTTTTGTTTACAACAACCCATATCTAAAGTATGTAAGTTTGTTAAGTTCAGAAAAGCTTTATCTGTGATAGTATTTTGTTGACAACAACTCATATTTAAAGTATGTAAGTTTTTTAAGTTCAGAAAAGCGTTGTCTGTGATAGTATATTGTTCACAAAAACTCATATCTAAAGTATGTAAGTTTTTTAAGTTCAGAAAAGCTTTGTCTGTGATAGTAGCTTGATCACAATACTTCATAACTAAAGTATGCAAGTTTTGTAAGTTCAGAAAAGCTTTGTCTGTGATAGTAGCTTGATTACAACCTCTCATATTTAAAGTATGTAAGTTTTTTAAGTTTAGAAAAGCTTTGTCTGTGATAGTATTTTGTTTACAATAACCCATATCTAAAATACGTAAGTTTGTTAAGTTCTGAAAAGCTTTGTCTGTGATAGTAATTTGATTACAATCACTCATATTTAAAGTATGTAAGTTTGTTAAGTTCAGAAAAGCTTTGTCTGTGATAGTATTTTGTTTACAATAACTCATATTTAAAGTATGTAAGTTTGTTAAGTTCAGAAAAGCTTTGCCTGTAATAGTATCTTGATTGCACTTGCTCATATTAATTTCTTTAAAATATTCAAAATCGCTATCTTTAATTTTTTTATTTCTATTAAAAGATATGTTTTTAAAATTCTTCTTTATGTTTCTGGTTGGAATATTGTACATTATAAACTCTTGATAGTCTTCTATTCTAGAAAGAGTTTCATTAATACTTGAGTTGACAAGAATTAGTTTAGTATAAACCTTTTGATATGTATTTAAGAAACTAAATATGTTATTGAAAGAGTCTGGAGATAAGTTTTGAAGCATTTTTAATAGAAGTATTAAAAATAGCTTATTATAATGTATTAGTTTCAATTTTTAACTTTATGAAATATTAAATATATTCTCAAGCTTTGTTTTTTAAATTGCTGATCTTTATTTGTAAGTCTTTGATGAATTGTTTATTTTTTAAATTATCGATTTCTATTTGCATATTTTTAATAGTCAACTTATGTTTTAATGAAACAATTTTTTTTTCATAATTTAATTTTAAACTTTTTATATGATCAGAAACATCTTTATCAGAACTATCTTTGTCACAATAGTCTTTTTCGATTGCATTATATTTCTTTTTAATAGATGTCTTTAATTTTTTTACAGAAATAACAAATAATTCTTTAAAGATGTCACACTCAAGTTTTTTATCTGATGTAATGGTTTTTCTTATATCTTCAGTTGCTTCTTGTAAATATATATTGTCAATTCTTCTATAATATTTCAATCGAAGAGTAATATTTTCAAAGTGACTGCAAGATTTACTATGTTGTTTTGCTCTTTTAAATAAATCATTTGTGAAACCATATTTACAAACAATCTTATTATCTTTATGCTTATTATCGATTGACATTGACTCACGTAAATCACCAACAGTTCCTAGTGTAAATAAGTAAATACATGGTAGAGTAGTTGTTATACTAGATAGTAATTGAAGAGTGTCCAAAGAAACTCCAAATATTTTACTCGATAGCTTTTGTTCTTTATTTTCAATCTGTTCGATAGACATGATGTCTTCAATCTTGTCAAAAATATATTCTGAATTCTTTTTTGTACTATTAATAACATACTTATACAATCCTTTGTAAGTGAAGTATTTTTTAGTTTTAACAGAATTGTCTTGTTTTAAGATCACATAATGTGTATCTAACTCATACTCATCTGAATTATATAGCATTCGATTGACATTTTTATTATTTAAAATTTTTCCAATATCAGATGCGTTAAAATAAATTTTGTCAGGTTTTCTTTCACCACGAACATCTACTTCATAAATAACATTTTTGATTTTGAACTTTTCATGTTCCTCTAAAGAAATTTTTTTTTCACTTCGAATGTTTTCTAAATTTTTTATGTTCTTTAGTAAATTATTCTTGACATATTTTTTTGAAATAAAAAGTTTTGCTTTCGGATAAGTTTTTTTCTTAATGCTATATCCGTTTAATTTTTTAGACCAACGAAAATAATGATAAATTTCTTCACCATTAAATTTTTCTTTGATATCATAAATATCTAAAAATTTTCTTTCATTCTCTTCAATTTTTTTTGTAGAAAGATGACTGTATTTTTTTAATATTTTAGGAATAGAGTAATATAATTTGCTAATTTCTTTTTCAGAATAAGTTTTTGTCATTATTGTTTCTTTTTAGTTTCTTTTAGTTTTTGTTTTAAAGACAGATAGAGAAATATATCATTTCAAATTATTTATCAATTTTTAACAAAAACTAAGCTAAAAAAATTGAAACGTGAAAGCTTTTATATTATTATTAGCAACAATGCCAATTATTCATATTACAGGATTAACAGGATCAGGAAAATCATCAGTATTAAATGCTTTTGCTGGAATGTATATCAAACCTACTTTAACAAAATTTAGAAAAAACGTAGGTATTAAATCAGGATTAGAATTAACTACTAGAGTAACTACAACTAGAAAAGATGACAAGAATAGTTTTTCAAAATTAATTCCAAGAGCAAAAGAAGAAATGACTACGTTAGAAAAAAATAACCAATATGATAAAATTACTTTTTTACCGCAACTAAAATATGATCAGAAATTCTATTACATCATATTAGAAAATTTTAATCGTAGAATCAAGTTATGCCCAAAAGAAGATAAAGATAGATTAAAAAAACATTTTACAAAAGAGTTAGTCACAAATATAATGATTATTTGTTTGAACGATTCCGTTGAATACTTTAATTACAGAGAATATGCTTTCGATAAAGAATTTCAAGTATTGAAAGAATTGTCAAATATTACATTTAAATTTTTGATCAAAATTATTATTTATATATTGGTACAGATAGTAAGGTAAACGTCTTTCCTAAAATCACTAAAAGTATTACAACCAGTACAGAAAAAAAGATGTTGAAAAATCTAGATAATATTTTTGACAATTAAACAATTCATTTTAAAAACTTTTTGATGCAATATAATTAATATTGTATCAGAAATTTTGAGTATATAGTAATCCAATTTAAATACTGTTATTCTTAATATCTTCTATTATTTTCAAGAATAACTTTTGATTTTCAATAGCAGCTTTTCTAACAATGTAATAATAATTTTTTGATAAATCATGCATTGATAATTCTGGTTTTTTGAAATCTTTTGTTGAACCAACCAATGTTTTATTTATTTTAATATATTTCGATAATAATTTGACAGTATCTAAATGATTATTTTTAATTGCAACTCTAATAGAATAATTGTCACTATCACTTGGATCTACTCTCTTATCTCTTAATAACAATTCTACTATTTTTGAATGACCATTTGAACTTGCTATTTTAATAGCGTAATTTTTATTATCACTTGGGTCTACTCTTTTATCTTTCAATAACACTTTAACAACTTCAGGATAGTTATTTTTAGAAGCTAGTCCAATAGGTAAATTGTCATCGCTACCTGGATCTACTTTATCATTTTGTAATAGCAATCTAACCATTTCTACATTTCCATTTCTACAAAAATATTTTATGCTTTCATTGTCATTACCACTTGGATTTACCCTGTGGTCTTTTAATAATAATTTTACTATTGCTAAATGATTATTTGCAAAAGCAACATAAAAAAGATAGCTGTCATAAACAGCTGGGTCCACACGTTTATCTTGTAACAACAATTCTACTATTTTTAAGTGCCCGTTTTTAACTGCATTGATAATTGCATAGTTACCTTCAGCACTTGGATCTACTCTTTTATCTTTTAATAATAATTTTACTATTTCAGTATGTCCCATTTCACTAGCATTCTTAATAGCAAAATTATCATTAACTGATGGATCTATTTTCATGTTTTTAAAACATAGTAAATTTTCTGTGTTTTTATATAATGACATACTTAAATCTGCCCAGCAATTTATTTCAATGTGTTCATTTTTCATAGCTATTTAGTTTTTATTTAGTTTTTCCTAAGAAGCCTAATTTATTTATTTGATATTTCATTTTTTTAGCATTTTTAATAGAGTTATTAAAAACAGATTGTTTTTGAAAAGATTGTTTTTGAAAAGATTGTTTTTGATATCAACAATCTGATATAAAACACATATTTAAATTATATAAACTTAATACAATTGAGTTTAAAAAACTTTTTTTTGTGATAATAGTTTATTGATTACACCTACTCATAATTAAAGTATGTAAGTTTTTTAAGTTTAGAAAAGCTTCATCCGTAATAGTATATTGATTACAGCTACTCATATTTAATATATTTACCTCTTTCAAATATTCAAAATCACTGTCTTTAATGTTTTTATTTCTATTAAAAGATATATTTTTAAAATACTTCTTTATGTGCGTAGTTGGAATATTATATATTTTAAACTCTTGATAGTATTCTATTCTAGAAAGAGTTTCATTAATACTTGAATTAACTAAGATTAGTTTAGTATATACTTTTTGATATGTTTCTAAGAAACTAAATATGTTATTGAAAGAGTCTGGGATAAGTTTTGTAGCATTTTTAATAGAGATATTAAGAATAGCTCAATATACTGTTTTAGTTTCAATTATTTTATCAGATTAGGAATGTTTTTAAAATATTGTAATGTTTTATCAGTGATATTATTTTGATTACGCTTGCGTATATCTAAAGTATGTAAGTTTTTTAAGTTTAGAAAAGCGTTGTCTGTAATAGTATCTTGATTACAATAACGCATATTCAAAGTATGTAAGTTTTTCAAGTTCAGAAAAGCGTTGTCTGTGATAGTATCTTGACTACAATTGCTCATATTCAAAGTACGCAAGTTTTTTAAGTTAAGAAAAGCTTTGTCTGTGATAGTACTTTGATTACACCAACCCATATCTAAAGTATCTAAGTTTCTTAAGTTGAGAAAAACTTTGTCTGTAATAGTAGATTGATGACAACTACTCATATCTAAAGTATGTAAGTTTTTTAAGTTCAAAAAAGCTTTGTCTGTAATAGTACTTTGATTACACCAACCCATATCTAAAGTATGTAAGTTTTTTAAGTTTAGAAAAGCTTTGTCTGTAATAGTATCTTGATCACAATAACTCATATTTAAAGTATGTAAGTTTTTTAAGTTCGAAAAAGCTTTATCTGTAATAGTAGTTTGATAACAAAAACTCATATTCAAAATATGTAAGTTTTTTAAGTTAAGAAAAGCCTTGTCTGTGATAGTAGTTTGTCTATAACAACTCATATCTAAAGTACGTAAGTTTGTTAAGTTCAGAAAAGCTTTGTCTGTGATAGTATTTTGATTACAATGACTCATATTTAAAGTATGTAAGTTTTTTAAGTTCAAAAAAGCTTTGTCTGTAATAGTAGTTTGTTTACAAAAATTCATACTTAAAGTATGTAAATTTTTTAAGTTCAAAAAAGCTTTATCGGTGATAGTATCTTGATTGCAATAACTCATATTTAAAGTATGTAAGTTTGTTAAGTTCAGAAAAGCTTTATCTGTAATAGTAGTTTGATAACAAAAACTCATATTCAAAATATGTAAGTTTTTTAAGTTTATAAAAGTTTGGTCTGTAATAGTAATTTGATTACAAGAACCCATATCTAAAGTATGTAAGTTTTTTAAGTTAAGAAAAGCTTTGTCCGTCATAGTAGTTTGGCGACAATAACTCATATCTAAAGTATGTAAGTTTTTTAAGTTTTCGAAAGCTTTGTCTGTGATAGTATTTTGTTGACAACAACTCATATTTAAAGTATGTAAGTTTTTTAAGTTTAGAAAAGCTTGGTCTGTGATAGTATTTTGTTCACACCAATTCATATTTAAAGTATGTAAGTTTTGTAAGTTCATAAAAGCTTTATCTGTAATAGTAGTTTGATAACACTTACTCATATTCAAAATATGTAAGTTTGTTAAGTTCATAAAAGCTTTGTCTGTAATAGTAGTTTGATAACAATAACTCATATTCAAAGTATGTAAGTTTTTTAAGTTTAGAAAAGCTTTGTCTGTAATAGTAGTTCGATTACAAAAACTCATATTCAAAGTATGTAAGTTTTTTAAGTTTAGAAAAGCTTTGTCTGTAATAGTACTTTGATTACACCAACCCATATCTAAAGTATGTAAGTTTTGTAAGTTCAGAAAAGCTTTATCTGTAATAGTATCTTGATGACACCAACTCATATCTAAAGTATGTAAGTTTGTTAAGTTCTCGAAAGCTTTGTCTGTGATAGTATCTTGATAACAATAACTCATATTTAATATATTGATTTCTTTCAAGTATTCAAAATCACTATCTTTAATTTTTTTATTTCGATTGAGAGATATATTTTTGAATTGCTTTAGTATACTATTTGGAACATTGTACAATACAAACTCTTGATAGTATTCTATTCTAGAAAGAGTTTCATTAATACTTGAATTAACTAGAACTAGTTTAGTATAAACTTTTTGATATGTTTCTAAGAAACTAAATATGTTATTGAAAGAATCTGGAGATAAGTTTTGAAGCATTTTTAATAGGGATATTAAGAATAACTTGTTATAATGTTTTGTTTTCAATTATTTTATTAGATTAGGAATGTTTTTCAAATATTGTAATGATTTGTCTGTGACAGTGGCTTGATTACACTCACTAATATTTAAAGTATGCAAGTTTTGTAAGTTCAGAAAAGCTTTGTCTGTGATAGTAGCTTGATCACAATACTTCATAACTAAAGTATGTAAGTTTTTAAAGTTTAGAAAAGCTTTGTCTGTGATAGTAGTTTGACTACAAAAACTCATATCTAAAGTATGTAAGTTTTTCAAGTTCAGAAAAGCGTTGTCTGTGATAGTAGTTTGACTACAAAAACTCATATCTAAAGTATGTAAGTTTTTCAAGTTCAGAAAAGCTTTGTCTGTGATAGTATTTTGATTACAGTGATTCATATTTAAAGTATGTAAGTTCGTTAAGTTTAGAAAAGCTTTGTCTGTGATAGTTTTTTGTTTACACTGACTCATATTTAAATTACGTAAATTTTTTAAGTTAAGAAAAGCTTTGTCTGTGATAGATCTTTGATTACAATAACGCATATTTAAAGTATGTAAGTTTTTTAAGTTCAAGAAAACTTTGTCTGTGATAGTAGGTTGTCTACAAGAACTCATATCTAAAGTATGTAAGTTTTTTAAGTTTAGGAAAGCTTTGTATGTGATGGTATCTTGAAAACAAAAACTCATATTTAAAATACGTAAATTTGTTAAGTTTAGAAAAGCTTTGTCTGTGATAGTATTCTGATAACAAAAACTCATATCTAAAGTACGTAAGTTATTTAAGTTCAGAAAAGCTTTGTCTGTGATAATTTTTTGTTGACACCAACTCATATCTAAAGTATGTAAGTTTTTTAAGTTCAGAAAAGCTTTGTCTGTGATAGTTTTTTGTTGACAAAAACTCATATCTAAAGTACGTAAGTTTTTCAAGTTCAGAAAAGCTTGGTCTGTAATAGTATTTTGTTGACAACGACATATATTTAAAGTATGTAAGTTTTTCAAGTTCATAAAAGCTTGGTCTGTGATAGTATTTTGTTTACAATAACTCATATTTAAAGTATGTAAGTTTTTCAAGTTCATAAAAGCTTTGTCCGTGATAGTATCTTGATTACAGCGACTCATATTTAATATATTGATTTCTTTCAAATATTCAAAATCACTGTCTTTAATTTTTTTATTTTGATTGAGAGATATATTTTTGAATTGCTTTAGTATACTATTTGGAATATTATACATTACAAACTCTTGACGGTATTCTTCTATTCTAGAAAGAGTTTCATTAATACTTGAATTAACTATAACTAGTTTAGTATATACCCTTTGGTATGTTTCCAAGAAACTAAATATGTTATTGAAAGAATCTGGAGATAAATTTTGAAGCATTTTTAATAGAGATATTAAGAATAACTTGTTATAATGTTTTTGTTTCATTTTTTAAATAAGTATTTTTATCACATCTAACATATTAAAATTTTATTTTTGTCAAGTTTAGAAACGCTTTATCTGTGATAGTTTCTTGATCACATCCACTCATATTTAATTCTTCTAAATTTTCTAAATATGTAAAAGACTTGTCAGTAATAGTATCTTGATTACAATTATTGATATTTAATTATATCATTTTTATTCTAGAAAAGAGTTTAGTATATATTTCTTGATATGTTTTGAAACATTTGTAATAAAAGTATTGATTAATATTTTTTTCAATTTTTAGATAGTTTTAAAGCACAAATTGTTTAAGTGGTAGCAGCAATCTTTAATAGATCTATTAAGTATTGCTTATTTTAGTATCTGTAAACATTACGAATACATTTACTGTATTGTGGGAAGTCTTCTATAATAGATTTTTGATAACACTCATCAATATACAAAGTATCTAGTTTCGTCAATTGTTCAAAAGCTTTGCTTGTAATAGTTTCTTGATTGCAATAATTCATATTCAATTTGCACAAGCTTGATAAGTGTAGAAAAGCTTTGTCAGTAATAGTAGTTTGATCACAACCATCAATATCCAAGATACGTACTTTGCCAAGATTTTCAAAAGCTTTGTCAGTAATAGTAGTTTGATCACAACTACTCATTTCTAAAGTATGTAAGTTGCCAAGATTTTCAAAAGCTTTGTCGGTGATAGTTTTTTGATTACAATCACGCATACATAAAACACTTAAGCTTTTAAAGTTTGAAAAAGCATCGTCCGTGATACCTTTTTGATTACAGAAATCGATATTTAATTGATCCAAGTTCTTTAAATAAGTAAAAGCTTTGTTCGTGATAGTTTTTTGTAAACAGTTTCTCATATTTAGAAAACGTACTTTTTCCAAGTTCTTAAAAGCATTGTCTGTGATAGTTTCTTGAAAACAGTTTCCCATAATTAGAACACGTACTTTTCCAAAGCTCTTAAAAGCTTCATCTGTGAAATTAGTACAGTTGCTTACGTTCAAAGTATCTAAGTTTTTAAGGTTCTTAAAAGTTTTGTCTGTGATAGCTTTATGACTGCAAAACGAAACATTTAAAATAGTTAACTTTCCTAAACCTTCAAAAGCATTGTCTGTGATAGTATCTTGATGACAAGCTTTCATATTTAAATTAGTCACATTATTTAAACATTTAAAAGCATTGTCTGTAATAGTATTTTGATTGCATCTGACCATACTTAAAGTAGTTAACTTGCCTAAGTTTTTAAAAGCATTGTCCGTGATAGTGATTTGATTACAACCATCCATGTTTAAAGTATTTACTTCTTTCAAATATTTAAAATCATCATCTTTGAATTTTCTATTACCATTCAAAGAGATATTTTTAAAATTTTTTGATAAAACTTTAGTTGGAATGTCAATAATTTTAAAAACTACGTCATGATCTATTTCAGAAACTTTTCTATTCATTTCTTTGTCAACATATGTTAATTTAACGTAATTTTTTTGATAGTTTTCTTGAAAACTTAATATTAGTTTGAGAGAGCTTGATGGTATTTCGTGTAACATTTGTAATAGGTTCTTTTAGATGATGGTCTATCGAAACTATTCCTTTTTCAATTTTTATTTAAGTCATTGAAAGCTTTATTATCTATCAAGTAAGATAGCATAAGCCAATAGATAAAAAAAAATTGAATAATTAATTACCTGGCAGTTCCATTAGAAAATACATAGACCACTTATAATAATAATAATAATAAGGATTTACAAAATGAGAATTAACACATCAAGCAAATCAACAATGTCAAACACATCAACATCAACATCAGCAAAATGCAAATTAGGAAACTGTCAAAGACAAGGTTATAATGGATATGACTTTTGTGGTCGCAATCATAAAAATCTCTCCAACCAACTACCATTATGCAAATCATGTAGACAAACAAAAGTTACTTGCAGAGTAGAATCAGTCGCACCATTTACAGTCACAAACGAATCTTATTGCTATAAATGTATCCAAGCTTACAAAGCAAAGAAAGTAAAGAAATGTAGTAGACCAGTATGCAATGAACTAGCATATGTTGACAAATCCGGAAAAGTATCATCATTTTGCTCACACACCTGTAGATTAAATCTATGTGTTATCTGTAAGAAAAATGATAGATTTAAAGGATCAATGACATGTTCTAGAACATGTCAAGCAAATCTAAATCCAGTTAGATCAACTATTAGAAGTTCACCGAAGAAATCAGTTTCATCAGGAAACATTAAACATTTAGGTGTATCAGACGACACATGTGAAGCATTTAAAGAATATCTTAAAAATGGAAAATCCAATTTGGGAAAAAAATTCTTAAAAGCTATACCTCAACTCAATAATCAAAAATGCTTTGGGTTCTACAGTAAAAACTCTTACGGAGAGTTTTATCTATTCTGTAACTTTTTTAAAGTTGCTAAAGGTATCACTCTAGAAATCGATAGCAACTCTTATGAATTTACAAATGTTGAAGCTGCTTATCAAGCATCTAAGTTTTTAATTACCAGTGATACTAAAAGTGCTAAAAAATTTTACAACAGATTTAAAAATTTAAATGGATACGATGCATGGAAGTTGGCTAAAGATATCGGAGTTAAAGTTCCACAAATCTTTCATAATAAAAATTCAACGCATAACAAGTTTAATATTATGAAATCACTCGTCTTTCAAAAATTCGACTATGCTGTTAATCCTAAATTCGCAAAGTTTCTAGCGGCTACTGGATCTACACCACTAAAAGAAGTAACAACAACGGATACGACATGGGGAATTGGAACTAACGGAACAGGAGATAATTTATTGGGAAAATATTTAGAAGAAAAGAGAGCAGAATTACAAAAATACTTCAAAGACAACATTATTGCATATTAAATTATGTAACCTGAAAGCAACAGGGTAAACAGACAAAATAAAAAATAAGAAAAAAACAAATACATTTTGATTTTCCTTATTTTACATATTTTACATATACATTTATTGATTTAATACATTTAACTCTTTTGATTTTTTTAGTTCTCTATTGACAAGCCCTTGTACTCCTTTGACTTTTTTAATAGAAGAACGTTTTAAATACTTAGCTGTTTTAACTGCTACTTTAAATAATTTTTGAGATTTAGTTCCATGTTTATTACCAAATTTTATTACTTTAGTAATAGCAACGATACTTTCATCAGCACTTCCACCAACTTTACTAGTTACATTTTTAATAATAGTAATAATGTCAACCAATGAATCTAATGGAATACTTGACAATAATTTATTAGCCATGTTAACTGTGTCATCTCCATATTTAGCAGACAGACTAACAATTGTTTCAGATAATTCACTAGCAACTTTTTTCTTTTTTGCTATTTGGCTAACGACATCTAATATTTCATCGGGACTTTTTATCAATGCAGTAATAATATCATTAACACCATCACTTGATTTAGTAATTTTAGTAATATTTGTACCAAACTTCATTAGCTTCATTAAGTCATCTATACTATCAAAAAACTTACTTGCCCTCAGCAAAGGCTCTGTTATCTTGAGTAATTTTTGTGTCTTACTTGCTCCAAGACCTACTTTTTTTGCACCGGTAACAATAATTTTTCTTAATGTAGATGCAGCACTAGTAGTTCCTTTAGATAAACCTCTTACAATACTTCCCATAAAAGGAATTAGTCCAATGATTCCAAAAATAGATCCGATTATATCAAATCTCGCAATTGACAAGAGTAAAGTTATTACAGAGATAGTCAATGCGTATCCAACACCGACAGCCACACCAGGTCCTGATAAAATACTAAGTAATTCTGGAACCACGGTTAATAATATCAAAGTAATCTCAATGATTTCCAAAAATATGTACAACATCCATCCTATCACATTCCAAAAAGTAGATTTTTTATTGGCTTCATAAATATATTCTTCAATACAATAAATAGGAAATATTAAACACAACCAAGGACGGACCGCACACGAAACTGCGTTATTCAACCATTCATTATATTTGAAAGGAATTTGCAATGTTTCAAAAAAACCTTTTGCATCACCCCATTTGGGTAAATCATTATATGCTACAAACTCAGCGCATCTTTTATTGAAAGTACTTGGAAATCCTCCTTGTTGATTTTTTGCAGATTCTATTTTTTGAGTAGTATCATAAAAAGTTTTAATATGTTGGTAAGCTTTTTGTGGATCAATTTGTTCAATTATCTTTTTTTGATAAGACCCTTTTTCATTATTCATCTGATTCATTTTATATAAATTTTTTCTAAGAGCATCGATTCCAACTTTTTTCATTTCTGGATATGTTTTTTGTAGCTGAGTTACTTTATTTATAATGGAATCGATACGATCCTGAGAAGTTCTATTTGGTTTATAATAGTCCCATAACTCTTGTATAAATTTTTTAGATGGACTTTTATTAATGAGTGGACTCTTGTCCGTGTCAAAATACATTGTTAAATATATTTCTTCTGATACACCATCTACAAATTTCCACAAATGAAAAATATTCGGTTCTTGTAATTTAATGTTTCTATCAATAATAGTTTGAGGAGTATCAGATGATAAAAAAGTAATTTTATCATTGTGATTGATTCTGGTCTTTAAATTTATAAAGTATTTACTGATCATTACTTTTTATATTTCTTGATGAAAGCTTCTTTCGTTATAACATTTACTTTTAATTTTTTTGCTTTGGCAACTTTATTATTTGTTTTATCATTTTCGGCATAAACCAACAAATCTGTTTTAGAACTTAATGAAGAAACTACTTTACCATTATTATTTTCTATGTAAGTTACTAAATCTTTGTCACGAAAACCAGTAAATAGTATTTTCATTTCAGATAATGCTGGATTGGATAGTTTAGTTGTTTTTTTAATCTCATTCTTTTTCTTTTTTTTAATAATATGATCAATCTTGACATTATTTTCTTGTAACTTAGCAATAAATTCTTTAAACTGATCTATGTTTTTTGTGAATTGTTTAGCGGAAATAGTACTAATACCTTCTACTTCAATTAATTTTTCTTGCATAACTTCATCAGACCATTTCTTATATAAAATATTTGGATACATTTCAATAATAGGTTTAATTTTTCTTCTACCAAATCCTCTACCAAATGCCAAACTACTTGCCATCAGTTGTGGCAATGTTGCTTTTGAAAGAGCTTTGTTAATATTTTTCTTAATTTTTACAGCTATCTTTTCTCCCAATCCATCTATTTCTGAAAGATCTTCTATATCAAAATTAATAATCTGGTGATGATCTGTATATCCATTATCAATCAACTTAGCAATAATACCTTTGCTTAAATATTTTACCTCTAATATTTTAAAAAAATGAGTTAGTTTTTTAGCATTTACATCACTATCCATATCTTTCATATTTTTTAAAAAGATGTTAACTTTTGAATCTGTCCAACAATATTTTACCGTCGGCATACTTGGTTCTTTAGCTGGAGTAACTACTTCCAATATATATGGAATCACATCTCCGCTTCTGATAATTTTAACTACTGCTCCAGGACCTAAATTATTATCACATATATACTTTGCATTGAAAGCAGTTGCATATGTAATAGTTGTTCTTGATATGACAACTGGTTTTATTTTAATTTTAGGAATCAGATAACCATACATGGAAACATTCCATTCAATAGCTTTAATTTTTGATTCAGCTATTTGATAATCAAACATTTTTTTATAAGCAAATGCATGCTTAGGATTAGAATCTTTCAATTGATATATTTGACTACTATCATAAATAACAATACCATCTATTTCATATTTAGTTTCTTTTTTTCTTTGTGATAACATAGCATCCAGTCCTTCTGGTGATATATATTCAACTAAATTATTATTTACTGTTTTGATACTAATCTTTTTTAACATTTTAAATTGTTTTTCCATTGAAAGTCTTGGAGAAATAACTTCATATGCAAGAAAATCAATTAGTTTAGCTAATGTTTTATTGACTTTTTTAGAATTGACAGCACTAGCAACAGCACTTCTAGCTGTTGTGTAGTCATCTTTAATTTTTTTGTAATTTTTAAGTGATACAATTAACTCTCCACGAATAGCAGTTCCACGTGTTACACTTTTTAATTGTTCTTCTGTGAAAATATATTTTACTAATTTAGTAATATCTTGTCCGTTGACAGCATCTCCTCTAGTATATAAAAAAACTTTTTGTGAACTTGGATCTTTAATAATCATTGCTGAAATACCATCTAGTTTATCACTGATAATATAAGGGCCTTTGTATTTTTTAATAAACCTATCTATCTTTTTTTCGTAATCATCTTTTACTTTATTTAAACTAGGTAAAGGATAAGGCAATTTTACTTTAGTTCGACTATCATCAATAGGAGCTCCAACTTGTTTCAAGAAAATATTTTTAGGATCTCTTTTAGTCAAAACTAATAATAATAAATCATAAACACTGTCATCTACTAATGCTTTACCTTCATGATAATAATGATGAGAAAGAATTTTCATTACATTTACTAATTTTTCAATTTCTTCGTTTCCAGCATAAGTCAAAGGATTTTTGATAAGTTTTTTTACTTCACTTTCAATATTAATATTAATTTGAGTATTTTTTTCTTGCGATGATTTAGACATTTTTGATGAGTTATATTCTAATATTAATAGTATTTTTTATTATATTCATTTTTTTTTATTAGCAAAGTATATTTGCTTATCATGCTAAATTTTAATAAATTATCAAATGTTATCTTTAGAGAAAGCGAAAGTGCTTCACCAAGTGATAAAAAATCACAAGCATTTGATGTCATCAATTATCAGTCAGGTATATCAAGAAAAGTTATCAAACGAGAAATGGTACAACCTAAAAATCCTAAATTAAAACCTCGAGAAAAATTAACATATCAATATTACTATATTAAAAATAAAAAGAAAGTATCTAAAAAAGACCAAGAGAGAATTAATAAAATGAGAATCCCACCTATTTGGGATAATGTATGGATTTCTATTGATCCATCAACACCTATTCAAGCAGTGGGTATTGATGGTAAATATATAAAACAATATATTTATAATGCCCAACATATTGAGAATGCAAAGAAAAAGAAATTTTCTAGAGTAAAAGAGTTTATTAAAGCGATTCCTAAACTAGATCGATCAATTAAAAAACATAGTAAATTAAATAATTATGATAAAAACAAAGTTATTACTACCATATTAAAAATTGTTAAAAAATTACATATCAGAGTTGGTAAAGAAATTTATGTCAAAAGAAACAAAAGTTATGGTGTATCTAGTCTTAGAAAAAGACATGTTACGGTTAATAAGAATAATATTAGATTAAAATTCAAGAGTAAGTCCAACAAAAATGTTTCTTACACTATAACCGATTCTAAAATAATAGCAGATATCGAAATTCTTTTAAAACTAGATGGTGAAAAGTTATTCCAATATGTTAATGATAGTGGAAAAACAATTGGGATTAGATCAAAAGATATTAATGATTACATCAAAAGATATATGGGAAAAATGTTTACTGTTAAAGATTTTAGAAGTTATGCAGCTAATTATTATTTTGTTAAATCTTTAATGAAAGAACATTCTTCTCGATCTCCCAAAAATAAAAAAGCTATTGCTAAAAATATTAAAAATGCAATTGACAAAACAGCTTTTCAATTAAGACATACTAAAGCTATTTCTAAAAAATCATATATATTAAATTTTGCTATTGAAATGTACCAAGAAAACCCGGCTTATTTAGATAAATTTTCTGGAAAAAAAATAGATGATGTTTTGATAACTATTTTGAAAGACTATGAAGCTAAACAAAATATAAAATAAAAATATTAGAAGTAATTATTGTAATAAAAAGTAATACTATATATATTATATATAATGATTACTTCGTGTCAACAAGTTTGCGCAAAAATAAATCAATACAAAGATAAAAAAATATACTTAGTTTTTTATAGCCAGTGGTGTGGATATTCTAAAAAAGCTCTTGCACTATTAGAGTCAACTAAAACAGATGCCAAGTGTTATATTGTAGATAAAATATTAGGGTCGAGAGAAAAACTTCTTTCTTGTTTAATATCAGATGCAGAAAATACATCTTTTGATAAAAATCATAAAACTGTTCCAATAATTTTTTATCAAGGAAAGTTTTTAGGCGGTTATACTGAATTAAGTAATAAATTAAATGCAAAATAATTAGTAAAATTATTGTGCATTTGATGCTTTAAAATATCTGATTAATTATCTTTTTTAGATTTTTTCTTTTTCTTCTTTTCTTTTTTATCAGAACTTTTTTTTTCATCTTTAGAAGATTTCTTTGACTTTTTCTTCTTTTCTTTTTTATCAGAACTTTCTTCTTCATGTTTGTCTTCAGATTTTTTCTTTTTCTTTGATTTCTTTTTCTTTGACTTTGTTTTCTCTTTCTTAGTAGATTCTAATGGAACATCTTCAGTAGATGGTTCTTCTGTAGATACTTCTTCTGTTGTAGAAGTTTCTTCGACAACTTCTTCAACTTCTTCAACTTCTTCAACAAGTTTTTTCTTTTTTGATTTCTTTTTCTTCTTGTCCTTTTTGTCCTTTTTGTCCTTTTTATCTTTTTTATCTTTTTTGTCCTTTTTCTTTTTCTTATCTACTTGAATAATTTCTGCGACTTCTTCTTCTGATTCAATTGGTTTTTCTGTGACCTTATCTTTAGATTTTTTTGACTTTCTCTTTGTTTTCTTAACAGGTTTATCTTCATCTTGATCAGCTTCAGGAGTAATTGGATCTAACGTTTCAATATTCTCATCAGGATGTTCACAATTTTCAGATTGATATTTTTGAAGCCCTGAAAAAATTCTTTGAATGTTATCTTTGCAATGTTTAATTTTTGTACTTTCTTGAACAGTATATGATACAAATGAAATTAATTTTTGATGATATTTAGTATACTGTTCTTTCGTTTCAAATGTTAGCTCACCATTTTGATCGAAATCTTCAATAGTCTTTTTAATACTAGCGACTATTTCTGGATTAGAAGGAATGTCTAAAATATTTTTATTACTGTTGTTTTGCATTTTTTTTATAGGAAATCTACAAAACAATATCTTCATAATGTTCAAATATCAATTTTTATAATGAGAGTTTAATGTTCATTAGTGTATATCATAAAAACAAATTCTACTGGAAAATTGTTATTATTGTAAGTCAATAGTAAATCGTCCCTAATTTCCATATCAAGTGTATGTATTTTTAATTTTTTATGAATACTGGCTAAAATATTTTCATAGTCAGATACATTTAATTTATCTGACAATAAGAGCATAATATAATCATATCTTTCGTTATTAACTGTTGTAAACCCAATTTGGGATTCTGGAACATAGCATCTAAATATATCAACACATTTCAAAGTTTTAATTAAATTAAAATATTCACTATTGATATTGTCGTCTTTAGTTTCATTTATATTAAGCGATCCAAGCAATAAATGTATATCTGTTCTCACATAGAGTTTGTATATTTCTTGACTCTTTAGGTTGACTTTGTTTCTTAAGATATCATATTTCAATGTTTCCAATTCTCTTTCTCTAACTTTTACATTATCGATTTTAGCAGAGTTAATATCACTCGCTAATTGTAAATTATAAACACTAATGATATTTCCATGAATAGAAATATTAGCACATATTAATGTTTTCACACCCAATATATCATCAAAATCATGATCGTCGTCTAAATTAGAGAAAAAATAATCTACGATTGGATATTTACTGATGATAATATTTTGTGTAAATGCTTTTGCTTTATTTTTAGTTTCTATTTCGTTGTTTTTTATTTTTTTTTTCTTGAGTTCCATGTCTTTTATTGTTTTTGCATGTGAAGATATGTTTTGGATGTCTTCTATTTTTGGAGCATAATAATAATTTTTCTTTCCTAAATCTTTCATTTTTTTATTTATCGATGTCACCATTTTATTAGCAATATTACTATTACCAATTCCTTGCAAACAAAGAATATCAATATTAATAAATCTATGTGATGATATTAAATAATCAATTATTTTGTTGATATTTGAATTAAGAGCAACGGTAGAAACAATGTTTGTATTAAACGTTGCTATTTTAATCATTTGGTAACCATTGGGAGTTCTTATCATTCTCATATCAGAAATATATACTTTTTGATTTTTGTCTGCGTTTTTAAAATTATACTGTCCCATCAATAATATGTTATTAAATTGCAATTTTAAATAATATTACAATCTTGATATATATATTATGGTTTATTTTTTTTGCTGTAGGCATATTGAATCTGCTAGTATCAGAGAATGCAATAATGCAATCATTGATTTTAAAACAATTGGATTGGATTTTTTTGCATGTAGCAATGACACTCCTAAAAAATTTGAAAAAAGAATATCCGATGAAAATATAGTCAATACAACTAAGCAATTATTGCAAGTAGTTGAGAAAAAAAATGTCAATAAGTTTCAATATGACATTGATCAAATAGCTCCGGTTGTGTTGGCATCATATCAGATCAAATATTTTTCAAGATATTTCGCAGATAAAGAATTGTATACGAAAGAAATAATATTAGAAGCTACAAAGATTGTTCTTTTGCTGCAATCAATTGACACATATACTGACATCTCTATTAAATCAACTAACCTGATTAATAATTATTGTCATATATATTTTGAATGGAAATCTAAAATATTAAATGATGCCAATATTAAAGCAACTCGAGATCTAACTGATTTATTATTGCGACAAAAATATACTATTGTTAGACTTAATACTAATACAAAAAATAAATCATTAGAAGAGTATAATAAAGAGCTTCAGCTACAAAAAGTATTATCTTATATTTTTAGAAGTAAATTATACAAATCAATTACAGTTGCTTTTAACTTATATGATAAATTATCAAAAGATTCAAAGAATCATATCTGGTCTGAGATAAAAAAAGATGATTCACTTGATTCAAATATTTACATTATTATCTTGAAAAATATTAAAAATAAAATGATTAATATGTCTTCGGATGATTCTATTAAACAACATATATATCATAGTATTGATACTTATAAATTCAAATCAACTAAAACTATTTCAGAAAAAAGAAGTGTAGTAGAAAAAAATATTAAAATAATTATTGAATATTTTAAAACTGCTTTAGTAAATGATTATTTTGAAGAATGTGATATAAATCAAATAATGGAAAATAATAATAGTATAATAATTTTTTATAAAAAAGTTTTTCAAATAATATAATGAGTCATCCTATCTCTATAAAAACTAGCAACAGAAAAAAAAAGCCATGTATAATTGTAACAGCTGATCATAAAAGTATAATTTATCCAACTAATATAATTGCGTCAAGTAATTTGATTAATAGTTATTTTAATAAAAACTCCAGCCAATTCATTGGAAATAATATTGATTCTAAATATCTTGAAATAGTTATTAAATTACAACAAAGTGAAATTACTGTTGAAGAAATATCATATTCTGATTTATTTGAAGTATTATTAGTTATTGAAATTTTAGATATACCAAAATATCAAAAAATATTAGTGGATCATATTGAAAAAATAATTAATCAAGATAAAAACTCTAATCAAAATCTTGGTAAAGATAATTTAAATAAATTATTTATATTGCTAAAAGAGGAGACTGCGGAATTACCATAATAAATAAATATATAGCCAATATATAACAAATCAATGACATTATACAACTTATCTAAAAATAATAAAGTATTATATAGTTCAAATTGTGTTAATAATGTATTACATCATTTTATGAAAGAAATTAGAAATTTATTAGATTCCATTTTAGATTATCTTAAAATATCTGGATCCAATTTTTCGTTAGAATCATTTAAAAAAATGATTGCCATGTATCGTGTCAATAAATTATCATCAAGTTGTAAAAATTCCAATGAATCATATATTACAGATACTTACTTTTTTGACATGGAGTACTTTTTATTAATAGAAGAATACAGCCATTTAAGCATCAAAATACCTGATTCTGTAAATTTAAAAAAAATAATTAGCTTTATTGAATCACATCATTTTACACTTTTAACTAAGAAACCTAAAACATTGCAACAAGAAAAACTTCAAAAAGAAAAAAATCTTTTAAAACAAATGAATACTTACAGAAAAAAATTTACTGACACGTTAAATGAAAAAGCTAAAAAGGCTAAAAGTGAAAATAGTCAACCAAATGAACAAGTTGAAGAATCTGATATTGAAAATTATAAAAAGAGACTCAACTTATCAGTAGTAAAAGAAGAACTCAAAAGAGAAACTCAGATGAATCAAGAAAAAAAGAAAGAATTAAAAGTGAAAGAAAAAGAAAGAAAAGAAGAAGATGAAAAAAATTATCGAAAGTGTTTTAGTTTATTTGAAGGAAACCAGTCCACTTATAAATTAATGAAAAAAGATATTGAAAAAAAAATTATTGGAGGACCTCCTAAAATGTTCAAGAGAAGATATCAAATATTATCTTTTATGGAAAATAAAGATTTATTTCATAATGAAAATGCTTTAGAGATATTTAAAATATTGTGTAATGAACAAGAGTATATGTTAGATGACGTTGATCTAGAATCATTTTTGAAATTATCAGAAGATCTCCTTGAATCATCAAGCGCAACATATCAAGATATTGTGGATGATTTTATTGAATTTATCGGAGACACTGCTATCGAATATCAAAATGAAAGTGATCAAAATGAAAGTGATCAAAATGAAAGTGATCAAAATGAAAGTGATCAAAATTCTAAATCAGAACAACCATTAAGTTTACAAGATATGGAAAGTAACATCGACAATATTAAAGGAGATGTTTTATAAAATAAAATAATTTTTAACATAAATAACAAAATACAATAAACATTTATTGTATTATGTCATCATCAAATTCCGATACAGGCCAGAGTGATAATAGTAGTGATAACACTGACACAAACAGTTCTTCATCAAGCGAAGAAGAAGTAGAACCTTTTTATACAGGAGTATTGTTAGCAAAAAGATATATTTGTATTAAGTTATTGGGATCTGGTACTTTTTCGAAAGTATGGATGTGTTATTGTATTATAACTAAACAATTTTATGCTATTAAACTACAAACAGATGAGTATCAAGAACAAGTTGAACTAGAAATAAAATGTTTAAAAAAAATTAAAAAAAATAATTCTAAATATGGAAACAAATATATTAATAATATTATCAATGACTTCAAGATTGAAATAGATGAGAATATATATTATGGAATCGTAACTGAATTATTAGGAAAATCATTAGATCAAGTTTTGGAACAGCCCAGATACAAAAAAGGTATTGAATATAAATTAGTCAGAAAAATTATGTATCAAATAATTCACGGGGTTAAATCTATTAACCAATCTGGATTTATTCATACTGATTTAAAACCTGACAATATTTTACTGACACAATTAGATTCAAAAGATACAAAAATTATCAGAGAGATCAAAAAAATAAAACATAAAAAGATCATTAGTGATCCAGAAAAATATATAATACCGATTGTAGAAAATGCAGAATTATATCAAAATAATGATAATCAAGAATTGGATTACCAATCTTTATCAATTAAAATAACTGATTTTGGAGGTTATCGAGATATCACTGAAAAAGAAGTTTATAATGTTCAAACTAGAGGTTACCGAGCTCCAGAAATAACATTACATTATTTATTTAATAAACAATGTGATGTTTGGTCGATTGGTTGTATCCAATCGGAATTGTTGTTGGGGAATAATTTATTTAGTCAATCAGGTAATGATAAAAAAGATCTTAATAAAAACTTTTTTATTAAATTAATAACTGCCATTGGTCCCGTTCCAAATAATATGATCACATCTTATGGAAATTTTTATTTCCGTAAAGATGGAACTCTAAAAACATTTGGTCAATTGTCTCATGATCCATTATACAAAAAATTTATAAATGACAATAGCATTAAAAAAGCTGATTATTATCAATTTATAAATTTAATGTTAAAATGTTTAATGATAGATCCAAATTCTAGGTATACAATAGATCAGTGCATTAAAGATATATCTTTTATTAATTTTCAGTAATAATTGTATGATATTTTATTGTGTTTATGTTTTAAGTTTTTTTTGCGAATGGTTTTATTTAGTTTATTTAGTTTAATTACATTAAATATATCGTATTGTAATGTTTTTTTTTTATATGCATCATAATCAAAGTTTTTGCTCTTATTATGTGCATCATAACTGAAGTTTCTATTTTTATTGTTGTTATCATAACTGAAATTTCTGTTCTCATTATTGGTAGCATAATTGAAATTTCTATTTTCATTGTTATTATCATAACTGAAATTTCTATTTTCATTGTTATTATCATAACTGAAATTTCTGTTCTCATTATTAGTGTCGCTAACATCGCTAACGTCACTGGTATCGCTAACATCGCTAACGTCATTGGTATAATTAGTATCGCTAGTATCGCTAGTATCTTGATCAGATTCGTTCTTTTTGCATTCACCTGTACCTATATTTATGTTGTAGTTTTTCATCAGTTAGTTAATTGTTAGTTAATTGTTAGTTAATTGTTAGCTAATTAGTTTTTTTTTTGTTGTTAGTTTTTTAATAGCTATTTTTTATTAGCTAATTTTACTACTTAAGTTATCCTAATATTAATATATTCAATTTTTATATAAAAGTAATAAATATAATGGCAATTGGTAATATTAAACTAGTCTCCAACAAAGATTCATGGATCCAGGCATCTAAATCACTAAGTGACGCCGAAAAACCAAATAAAGCAAAAAGTAAAAAAACAAATATTTACACTTTGATGATTATCATAATTATCTCTTTTTATTTATTCTATAATCATTCTTTGGCATATTTCTAGTTTTATTCTTGTTACTATCATAAATAGAATCATCACACGTTATTATCTCTTCGATTATATTTCGATTATATAGAAATAAATAAGGATTAAGAACATATTTATCATTGTCGAATGGATTGTTTTCAGGATATATTTTATAAAACTTTTTAATCAGTGTTTTACTACAATAACAATAATTACGGATCATCCAAACATAAAAATCTGCTAAATTATGTTTTGATTTTTCAAATTTAATGACATATGATTTAATATATATTTGATATATCTCATCTCTATCGTCCGGTGACAAAACTGTCAAAGGATTAGATAATTTTAACACATCAAGTAATGAATAATAAAACATGGATGTCAATTCTGTGCTATCAAAATTAGAATATTTTTTTTCTCCTTTGTTCAAATAATTATAAAAATCTGTGCAATAATTACCTCCTCTATAATAGACATTACCGTCTGTATCACTATCAGAATATGTGATACAAGAATCTTTTCCTAATTCACATGAAGAATAATCTGCATAAATAATAACTTTTTCTATTGAAAAGTACCACGCTAATGTTGATATAAAATATATGAAATCGTCATCACTAATAGCTTTCTTTTTAGGTGTGCTAGAAATTCTGAAATAATAATTAACATACATATATCTATGAGTATCTTCTCCTATTTCTATAAAAAAATGAATGTAATTTTGATACATTAAATAAATCGAGAAACCGTTATCTATTCTCTTAGAATAAAATTGGCGATAAACACTAGTACTGTCATACCATTCTGTGTTTATTTTAAAAACTTTGTCTCCGATTTTGTATTTAAAAAATCCCATATCATTAACATATTTATCGAAAAAATTAACAATTCTTTCATTGATTGTGAGAGATTTAACTCTAGGAATTTTAAGAAAGTCGATTGTTTTTTGATACCCAGTATATTCTATTTTTTTCGGTAATGATAATTTATTTTTTCCCACATATTCAAATTCATATCTAGTATTTATTTCTGAAACAAAAATTTGGTCAGTGTGATAATATGGAGAGTTTCTATTTTTCTTAACTAATTTTAATTTTGTCATTGGAGATAAAAGAATCTCTTGTTCTTTTGGAAAATGAGATAGTGTTTCTATACACAAAGCAACCCCTTTTACATTTTTAGGTATTTTAATTTTAACAAGAACAAATCCAAATTTATAAATATCTGATTTATAAAAAGGATCTCTAGTGGTGCTAACAAAACTATTTGTTGTATAAATATCTCCCACTTTCAAATATTTCAAATGGGAATCGTTATCTATAAATCTGTATAAAATATAGTTCTTGTCAAATTTAGGACTGTCGTTAACTGTATCATACATACTAGCAGTTATTTTATCCAAGAGTGGATTTTTATATGGGTTACCGATCATTCCCCTTAAATATCTATTAATGAAATAACTTCCTTGCAAAGAGTAATATTGGATCAATCCAATTCTATCACTTCGAATAATATGCATTTGATGATTCGATATAGTTTCACTGTCAATGTCATTTTTCTTTACTTTTTCACATAGCTTTAAAATTTTTCCAGGAGTGTAATAAATATTACTAGGTTTAATTATTTCCATGTTCAGTCCAAGATTAATCAATTCACTACGTGTGTAATATGGATTGATATGAGCAAAATGAGGTTTGAAAGAAGGTCTGATACAAATAGTAATGTTCTTTCCAACTTTATTAGAATAGTTGTAAAAAGTAGTTTGATAATTTTGTTGCAATATGTCTATGTCAAAATTTTCCATGAAAGATATCATTAAATACAGTTTACGATATTTTCTAAGTACTAAAACATATTTTTGATATTTTGTTCTTGTTATCTCAATAAATTTAGTTGTACCGATTCGTTCCAATAAAATAATATCATCTTTAGGAATAATTGATAATAGTTTTTTTATTTTAGATAACTCTTTCTTCAAATATTTTATTAAATAATTATCTGGGAATCTGTAATGTTGATACATAACACGTGTATAAATATTATCTCTTGATATCAAAAACATGTTTTTAGTATATTCATCATACAAAGGTAGATTGCAATTTATTTTAGATATTTTCTTTTTTTGTGATATAATAAAACTTTCATATGTGTCTGAATTATCTTTGATCTCTTTAGTTTTGATCTCTTTAGTTTTGATCTCTTTAATTTTTTGATCATCACTTCCTTTAATAATGCTTGTTAATTTTCCAAGAGGATTGTTTTCAACATATTCTCTTAAATCTCTTTCAGATGGAATACTTGCTATACTGTAATAAAGATGACTAAATACATCACTATCATTAACTATTTGCAATTTATTTTCTTTTGTATACCATAAAATAATATTTGACGACATAGCAATTATATCACCACGGTTATATTATTTTTTCTAAATCAATAAATATTTGAAACCGTTTCATCAATATTTCACTTTGCTTTATTATATTATCGATATCTATTTTGTAGTCAGATGATCGCCAAGAAGAGAACCATTTTTTGCTATCTTTTAATTTTTTCTTATTGATTGATTCTAATGATTTTTTAATTGAGACCATTACGTCTTTAATACCAACTAAGGCAATACTTATGAATTCTTTATTTTCGTTTTCATTTTTGTATTTTTCACTAGTGATTACAGATTGGATAATTTTTAAATTAAAGATAAGATCTAATTTTAATAATGTTTTATCTAACGTTTCACTGATATTGTTATTATTGTTATTGTTATTATTGTTATTATTATTATTAAATTTGTGATTAGTATTAATTAAATAACATATGCCATTGTTAATCTTATTGATACTTAGATAAAGTAATTTAATGTTATAGTTAATTAAAACGTTGGAAAATATAAACATTTTTAAATTATAATGATCATTATAATTAAAAAAAGTATTTTGAAAAAGTATTTTGAAAAAGTATTAAAAATTAATTTAATTACTAACTACATCCATAACAAAACCTATGAGATTTCCTTTTTTAATTGGCATATTTAAATTAGCTTGTAAATGAGTTTTGAAATCTACAAATTTCTTCGCGTTATACATAGTAGCTGTTTTATAACTTTTGTAAAGTGACTTCAGATTAAATGTGTCATTATCATTATCAGTACGTTTTAATGTTTCTGCGATAAAAGAATAGATATCATCATTATCTTTATTGTAACTATCACTTGCATTAAGTATTTCTATTGGAACTTTAAATGTTGGTGGGTTTGACGAAATGCTATCTCTGTATTCTGGCCAATAAACATTTAATAACATCCACATCAATGCTTCTTTTCTATCTTCCATCTTTTTGTTGATCGCAGTATCTTTTGGAAATTCTTTCTTTTTTAATTTTCTTTTTGTTCTTTTATTATTTAAGTTAACATATCCTTCTTCGTCGACAGTTACAAAACGACTTGTCCAAGGAACAACTTCAATACGTCTAGAAACACCTCCGTCAACACTAGTTAATTTAGGTTTAATATTACACATAACTTCTAGTGTAAACCTACCTTTGTTAGTGACATTAGCTGCATATAGAGCTCTGTAAGTTAAATCTTCTCCACCAGTATATAATTTCAAAGTACCTGCTTGAATAGAATCGCTGTCTTCTGGTTCTGCAATATAAACATATCTCTTTTTGATAATTATTGGTAATAATGGTTGTGCTTGAGAACCATCTTTGATTACTCTAGTTAGAAATGTTGGATTTGCAGTTCCAGCATAATCACCAAATGCATATGAAAGTCCAGATGCATAAACAGATTTTCCATTAGAATTATGTGTTACAATAAAGTTATCCATAAGATATCTTTGATTTCCATCAATAGAAAATCCATAATAATCTTCTTCTGAAAATAAATTAATAGTAAATGGAGATAGATATGAAACTCTTTTATGATTTGGTTTTAATAAAACAATCTTAGTTGGGTTACTGTTAACATATTGATACATGTAACCTAGTGATCCTGCTAATTCAATCAATTGATTCATCAAAATAGGTTTTTCAATTGTGATTACATCATTATCAATTAATTTAATAATAGCATTGAAAGTATTTGATTTAACAAAGTAGTTATTATAGAAATATTTTTTCGGGATCTTAATTTTGTTGAATACAAAATCATTAGCAACTAAATTATAATCATGTGAAACCGAAACTGTTTCTAAATGACATGATGTTCTGTATTCATGTAAAATATTAGATAATCTTTTATCAGACGAGGTTAATAAATTGACATAGTCATCAACAGATATTTCAACTGTTGATCCAATTGGTAATAGAAGCTTTTCATAATCATTATAATTGCTTTTATCAATAACAACTTCTTTAATAGATTTATTGTCCATGATATACCCGTAATCATGATATCTGTTATCAATTGGATAAATATTTGCAACTACTTTTAATACTAAGATATGATTTTTATTAACAACATATGTAAAATTATTGATAGAAGTTATTTTGAATAGTTTTCCTTTTCCTCTAATTAGTTTTAATACTTTTCTTGGTTTTCCATCATCTCCATATAATGAATCTTGTAAAGTAATATCTTCTACTTTTTTCTTGATTCCATTACTCAAATAAATCAAAGTTCCTTTTGCATGACATCCGATACCAGTAGAAATTTTAACTTTTTGTCTTCTGTTTCCACCTAATAAACCAGCAGTAGTAAGTTTTTGATAGTGACATTTTTCTGGTTCAGTAAATAACTTATCGAAAAACCTTTCCCACCAAATAACATCAGGATGATCTTTAGTCATCTTAGTAGGATATGCATATCGAGTTGTCATTGAAATATAATCTTCTGCTGCTGGAACTCTGAATTCTGATTTTTCTAAATCATATACTCCATTAGTGAAAGCAATTAAATGTTCATTATCATCTAATTTTTCAATGAACGATTCATCAATAAAAAAGTTCTTTGACATGTTAGTAATAGTAGTTTGATAATTATTATTTTGTAAATTGTTTGCAATTTTTCTGATGCAATCTATTTTACTCTTTAGAAATTCTTTTTCAAATTCTTCTCTGCTATCATCTGCATTATTACTAATTGCTACACTCAAAGCATATATTTGTTCAGATACATAACCTCCCAAGTATTTTTTAAATGAATGTGCTTGATCAATTTTAATCCATCTTCCATGATCTGAAATATATTCATACCATACATTTTTAGTCATATCGACACAAACAAATAAATCTTGCAGTAATATTTTGATAACTTTAGCTACACTAGTATCTGTTTTAATACTTTTTCCTTTTAGTAATTTAATAATTGTAGATTCATTAAATTGTTTGAAATTATCTGGATTATCTTCTTTTGCCCATCTTCTTAAAGAACCCATACCATAACAAGATTTTCCTGTTCTAGCATTGTTCCAACATTTTTCAACTGATCCAATATCATACTTAGAAGATTTTTTAGAAAAATAATGGTATAATGGAGAAAAATAACTAGAAATGTTATGTAATGCCCATCCGACAGCTAACCATTCATGATAATTATCAGCTCTGGAAGAATTCATAATGTTAATCATAGAAAAAGCTTCATTTAATTTACTTTCTAATGTATCTGAATAAGCTAAACTGACATTATTTTTTTTCATATATTTTTTAAGAGATTTCTTGACATCGAGTAAACCATGATAACTATCTTCGTCATCACTATCGTCATTTTTATTTTTTCTAACTCGTTTACTAGATTTGTATTGCTTACTTATTTTATTGATTACACTTTCTTGGTCACTATCTTGATCACTGTCTTGATCACTATCTTGATCACTATCTTCTTTTTTATAAATTTTTTTATGTTTACCATTTGATAATTTATTAAACATATTGCTAATTGAATTAGTTTTCATTGGATTTGCTCCAACTCTTTTCTTTTTTTTAGACTTAGATTTTTTAGAATCACATATTTCTTCTATTTCATTTTGATCGACATCCTTTTTTAATTTTTGAACTGAGTCTTTTCCTTCTCTGAACTTTCTGTTAGATATATAATGTGGAATATCCATAGTGTCTGGGTCAACATTAGAAACATCAATTGAAATTACTTTTTTCTTTTTCTTACTATAATAATAAGCTTGGGTCAGATCGTATGGTTTTCCAACGTCTGTCTGAGTTGTTTTAATACAATTATACATCATAATACCATTGCTAGATACAATTGACAAATCAAAAACATCGCTGTAATCATTAGTAATATTTAAATCATCTAATATCTTTTTTTTTTCTGCTAACAATCCTGATTTTTTGATAATAAATTCTCTCATCTTTGAAGTAAATGATAATTCTGGAAAGTAGATATGCAAACCATCTTTAGAAAATTTAGGTTTTTGAGATAAGTTATCTTTTTCTGTGACAACTGCAACTAACTTTTTTTTACTGACATCAAAATATTTAGTGATTACAGTAAAAATACAATTAATCAAAGCTTTAACATGCGACTTGGTGTAAGTTCTTTTCTTAACTTCTTTATCAAAATTCATGTCGATATCAATCAATAAGATAGATTTTTCTTTTGGCAACTCACATAAATTATATTCATACTCACTAATGTAAATATTGAAAAGTTCTAAAAACTTTTCATAATCAGCATCTTTAATTGAATAGATTGAATACGGGGCTCCGATGTTTGCATGTGTTCTTCCTTTGGATCCTTTTGGTAAAAGACGTTTTTTCATAAATTTTCTAAATTCGTCTGTGTATGCATCTTCGTCTTTGCTTTCATCCAATGGTTTTCTTTCTGGAATATTTAGTTTCATGATATTTATTATATATAGATTTTTTTAAGTATTCTATCATTTGTATTAATTGCTATTAAGTGCATTTTTCAATTTTATTTAATAAAATTGAAAAGATTAATTAATAATTATCGGCTTTAACTTGATATAAAATAAAAAATATATATAAAATATAACAAATGTTTTGCCCTAATTGTAACAATTTCTTTGACATTGCATCTACTAATAATAATTTGAAAACTAATCTAGATAATAACAATGACTCTAGTACTTTATCAGATACATATGATACATTAAAAGGAGGTATTAAATATCAGTCTTTAATTCAAAAGTTATTAGATAATCAAATTGAAGATAATCATATCAAGAATATTGATGGAGATAGTCTTGTCAATAGCTCTGAGTTTTCTAGTTTGACTAATGAAAATAAAAATTATATCTATGGAAAGATTAAAAAAAGTTTATCTAATGAAAATAAAGAATTGTTTGGAGGTAATTTCTCTAAAAATACAACTGATATATTTTCAAATAATATGCCATTCTTTATTTGTAAAAATTGCAATACTAAAAAACCGATCAAACCAAAAAGTGTATTGTATTCAAAGACTTACAAAAATAAAAAAAGTAATTACACAATTGGTAATTTTGATAATATGTTACATAGTGATATACTTTTGAGAACTAGGGAATATACATGTCCCAATGATAAATGTCCAACTCACAAAAATTACACATTGAAAGAAGCAGTTATGTTTAGGATGTACGAATCATATAAAATTAAGTATATTTGTACTGCATGTAAAACCGATTTTTAAAAGAAAATTGAATATTTAAAGAAATATGTTTTTGATAAGTATACTATTTATCAAAAATATAATTAATCAAATTAATGGAAAATACAAAGTCTGCTTATGATGAAGACGAATTTGATCAAATGAATCTAACTAGTTCTACTAGAGAAGGTGAAACAGATGATAATTCTACTGATCAAGAAGATTTACCTGTTAGTGAAACTGTTGTTGAAGAAGATATTTCTGATAAAGATGACTTGTCAGATCAAGATGAAGAAGGTATAGCAGAAGATGTTGATGAAGTAGAAGATGTTGAAGATGTTGAAGATGTTGAAGACGACGCAGATGTTGAAGATGACGAGGAAGATGACGATGAGGAAGAATCGGTTAAAGAGAAAGAGGAAGAGTATACCGGATCTTTAGAAATGTTAGATAAAAAATGTATCTACAATAACATTACTAAAAATGTAAGACAACAACCTACTATTTTCAAATACGTTTATGCTCCAAAAAGTAAAAATGAAAATGATAAAAGAGTTACTAAAAAAATATTATACCAACATGAAAAAGTGAAAGTAATATCTGATCGTATGGTTCAATTAGTTGCTGGAGCTAAACCTATGTTGACAAATGTTACTGATTTACTAGCTGAAGAAATAGCAATTGAAGAGTTAAATACTGTTGTAGAATACAAAAATGAAAAAGGAGATTTGATAAAAACATCAGCGCTCCCATTTAAATTACATAGAAGACTTCCTAATAATATCATTGAAGTATTTGACTTGTCTGAATTAGCCGATGTTTAATTCTTTTTATCAATTAAATAATCACATATAAAATAATTTTTTATATTTGATTTTAAAATAGTTTGCCACTAAAAATTGAAACATAAATATTATATGTATTTTTATCATACATAGTATTTAATAAAAATGATAACTAATATATTCTTTAAATCTTGGATAGAAAGCGCTTACCAATCACTTGAAAACGAAACTAAAATGACATATGATTATTTACATGAGTATATTTGTAGTAATAAGTATATCTCAAAATATTATCATGCAGTTAATTAAAATTCTGTAAAAGGATATTTGTTTGAATATCCATGTAAGTATATTTTAATTAGCAATGGGTACTCTGAAGTATATCTTTATAAAGATAGAGGGATTGATATAATCTATTATGATAATAAATCTGATGAATATGTTGGCGTTCAATGTAAATGGAGAAGTAATGTTAATAAGTGTATTAAAAAAAGATATGTAGCTGAATTTTTATGGGAAGTCGATCAAAATTTTTGATATGGAATGGGATTCATGTTATAGTGAAGAAGTAATTGTTAATAAGTTTGATTTAGATGATGTGATAAATAACTTACATAATAAAGTAATTGATAGGAGTTATTTTAGTTTTGATGTTAAAAAAACAAATTTTGTTTGATTACTGTGATGAGTATAAGAAAACTCCTAAAAATAAAATAATAATTGGAAAGTGGTTAGGTAACCAAAAGAGTAAAATTAATTTAAAAACAGATCAAATGTATTTAGATTTATCTTCTAATAAATATGTTAAAGAATCTCTAGATAATTATTATCTTAAAAATAAGAAAGTAGAAAAAATTACTATGTCAAAAGAAGAAAAGAAGAAACTTTTATTTGATTATTGCAATAAGTATAAAAAAACTCCTCCACAAAAAATAATATATAAAAAAATTAATTCAAAAACATATCAAGTGTATTTAGATTTATCTTCTAATGAATATGTTAAAAAATCTCTAGATCAATATCTTGCAAAGAAAAAATAAACTCTCACAATATCATTTATAATTCCACTAAAAAATTATACAAAAAAGTATATCAACACTACAGTAATTGTTCACTAAAAATTAAATATTATCTTAAGTTTCACCAAGATTAAAATAAATAATTACTTATTTTATTTTTAATCACAACTTAGATCAGTTCGGATATGAATCAAACTACCTTTTAAAAATATTCAACTAATTTAATTTGCAAAAGATTTTTCATAAAGAAATAAACAATACTCTTTTTTTGCAATCACTGTCATATATTATACTTTCATATTGTTAAAAGTATGATTTTATAAAGTTACTAATTAATAAATTTACTTCTCCATGTACTTACATATTTTTTGTTTTGATATGAAAAGAATGTAAAATATTATTTTGAAATAAATATCACTAGACTTTTTATGTATCATATCAATCTTCCAGAGTAAATATATTGTAAAGTTATTGATAGTTTTGAAAAAAGTTATTTATTACATATCTACCTTTTGTATGTATGCAAAGAATACGGTAACATAATATTTTAATAGTTTGAAAAACTATATGACCAATATAGTTTGTCGTTTTATAAATGGAAGAATACAGTAATATATTATCTTAGAGTAAATATTATCAAGTCTATTTCTCTTATTTTGTTGACTAAAAAAAAGTAAGTACTATTTACTTTTTTTTAGTCAACAAAATAAGAGAAATAGACTTGATAATATTTATAAAAATATATTAATGGTTTGACAAGCTATTCGACCAATAAAGTTTGTCGTTTTATAAATGTAAAGAACATAGTAAAATATTATCAAGTCTATTTCTCTTATTTTGTTGACTAAAAAAAAGTAAATAGTACTTACTTTTTTTTAGTCAACAAAATAAGAGAAATAGACTCGATAATATTTATAAAAATATATTAATGGTTTGACAAGC
>Ga0307980_1000151_pt1 | contig 34277 bp, 35 predicted proteins | sample OrgLakmetage1060_FD_201817 | JGI IMG/M metagenome (GOLD analysis project Ga0307980, IMG submission 201817) | Saline water microbial communities from Organic Lake, Antarctica - #1060 | ecosystem: Environmental > Aquatic > Non-marine Saline and Alkaline > Saline | place: Antarctica: Organic Lake... | reverse complement strand
GAAATTTCTTTATTTCGCAGAGTAAATATTGAGGGTCGTCCCTTGCAAGTTTCCATATATCAACGATGTCTTTGTTAAGGTCATTGATTATCCATTTTTTAGGCAACAAATGCAAAAATACTGCCCCAGCACCCACAAAAGGTTCTATATAAGTGTTGTATTTTTCCGGGACAAGTGGTATTATGTGTTTTAAGTGCGCACTTTTATTACCTGGTCTTCTTATAAAAGTCTTCATATATATTACATATACCATACAAAATAATTTCCTAAAAACTCAACGGTTATTTGCGTTTTACGCAGTTGAATGCCTCTTTCATTATTTCTTTAAGAACATTTACGCTCATTGTATTTCCTATTTGTTTCATTATTTGAGTAGTAGATACACATATATTAAATTTTCTTGGAAATCCGTTCAAAAAACCCTGATAATTCCTATATACCACTTCTGGTTTTATAAACCAGCGTCATGCTGGCACTCGGAGAAGTGAATATCTGGTTCCGTAACCGCCAATGAACGAAGACGGTGAAAGGCAACTTTACATAGATAAAATCCCTTTCATTAATATATTTTTTGCAGCGTTGATATCCCTATCAACTAAAGAATTGCAACTTTTACATTCGTAAATTCTATTTTCCATTTTCTGAACATTGCCGCAATTAGAACAGGTCATTGAAGTATACATTTCATTTACAAGGATGACCTTCTTGCCTCTGGTTTTGGCCTTGTATATTAAACGTTGCTTCAGGATGTAGAATTTCAAATCATTGAATTCCTGGTTTAGACTGCGATTTTTTCCATCTTTGACGATATCGTGGCTCTTGATATCTCCGAAAAAAACTACATCATTATCATCTAATAAATATTTTATCAGACTCCAATGTAGACGATTGGTATAGTCTATTTTCTTTTTTTCTATCTTGTTAATTTGTTTTTTACGAATGCACATATTCTTCAGTAAGATTATTTTCTGATTATATCGCTTTAACAATTCTCTGTTATGTGTATACTCTACTGCTTCAGTTTTCCCGAAGGTGGTTGATATCTTCACGATGCCTGGATCTACGCCACAATAAACAGGGTCATTTATGTCAAGTTGTGGTATCTGGATAGCTACAGGTATCAAAATCCAATAACTATTCTTCTGATGGACAAAATCGCAATTATTACTTATTTTAACATTGTTTAATTTCTTTGACATCTTCTTGCTGACTTTCAGCGTTGGATGACCTTTGAAGGAAGGTAAATGAATGTTTTTATTTTTTATACTTAACTGGGCTGCAGAAAGTTCCATGCATTTTCTGGGGTCTTTGGATTTCATATAATCTATATTATAAGATTTTATATTACCTGCTTTTAGATTTGCACCTGCAGTCTTATAGGAGTTGCATACCTTTTTAACTGCGTTGGTACGAAGGTCTTTATGAAATTCCATTTCCCATTCAGATACTGCCGTGTTTCTACTTAGGGTAGTTGTTTTTAGATCTTGTTTTTCGATGATTTTGTAATTTGATATTATTTCTTCATGGTCTGATATTCTTGATTTTGCATCGTGTTTCCAGGAAGTTATTTCGTCTATATAAGCAGAAAACTTTCTGCTTCCATGATGGAGGTAGTAGGTCTCTGGAGTTTTCAAGTAATCGCATAAAAGTTCTTTTTCAGTCTCCATTAAATCATCCATGTGTATTTTCTTCATTAATAAGTTTTTTTCTTGATTTATGTTTTTTAATATTTCCTTCAGGATAATGTACTGATTGCTTATTCTTATTTTATGGTCCCTCGATGTACTGCTATTTAATTTTGTATTCGCAGTCACCAGCATATTCCTTAGGTCTTTCCAATGAGGAGGGTTCCCGTGCTTTTTAATTTGCTCGAGCGTCTTGTTATGCACGTACCTAAAACAACCAGAATGTTCTCTATATAGTTGCTTCTGTCTCTTTGAAAGTTGAACCTTCACTGCAAGTGTCTTGAATTTCACTGGGTTTTTTGTATTTTCTTTTTCCCATTTGTCTACAACTGAAGATGTGCACAATGGATAGGAGGTCATCGGCGAGTTCTTGTTCTGAAGATTTATTTTCAGAGACGTCAAGCAAGGTAATTTTTCCACCTGCTTTGTTGACAATGCTTTCGATGAGGTCATAGCCAAATCGACTGAGCCTGTCTCTGTGGGAGATAACAATTTCCCCGATAGTTCCTCGTATACAGGCGTCCAAAATGGTTTGTATTCCTTTTCTCTTGAAATTAATTCCTGAACCAACGTCTTGAATAAGATGATAGTCAATGTATTCAGGTCTTCGGATGTAATTAACCTGTCTAGAAAGGTCGTCCAATTGCTTTTTAGAGGAGACTCGAGTATAAAGGTAATTGATTCTGGGTTTGTTTCCATCAACTGTATTTTTTCCACACAGATGCTGAAGACTTGCTCGACTAAACTTTCTGTGTCCTGAAGGTGTTTTATAGCATGTAATTTCCTGTGTATCAGCCATTTTTCTAATGGTTTGGATTCCAATCCCTGTAAATGCTGAAGCCTCTCCAGCACTGAGATATTCTTTTTCTTTACCATTGGCCATGTATTATAATATATATTGTTTTATTTCTTTAGATTGTAGTTTTACTATAATCTAAAGGGTTTTATAATGAAAAGGTGGAACTGCTAATGAAAAGGATTGACAAGGAAAACCACAGATGTATAAATCTAAATGAGGCAATGACTTGTTATTTCTCGATAAAATATCATCGAAAAACATTTCTGGCTTAGGATGGTTTGCCTCTGATGTTTCCCGTGCGTATTTATTATTATCACAATACCAAAGCTGCTTAAATGATACACCTAATTGCTTAAGTGCCTCAATGGGTGCATCAATCCCACTACAGTCTGTAGCAACAGTTATCATCTCTGCTATCATATAAGATAATAATTTCGGTAAAAAAAACCCACCCCTTCCTGATTTTAACTTTAAAATACAAAACAGAATAACAGTATAACAGAATGCTTTGCTTCCCATATTTAATGGATATATCAATGTTTGTTAATAGAATTTTCATAAATAATACTTTACCTGGGCAGAACAACAGCATTCAATTCTCGACCATGAGAGAAGATATTCTATATGGTTCGTTTAGAGTTTCTATGGGAACTTTTGAACCGTTCAAGTTCTATTTGAATAATACTGACATATCTTTCAGTGGAAATTACACAGGACCCGAATATAAAGAGTATAGGATTGACTGGGTCGAGGATAAAGTGATTTTTTTCTTAGATAGAGGATATCTCGCATCATACAAGGCAGGTATAAATACACCAGGTCAAGTTGTCATAGAGGGTAATGTAGATATAGAATATGTTGACATGTATTTTAATTCTACTCAAGCAGAATTGGATATTAATACATCAAGCAATAGACCTAATAATAATGGAGATAATTGGGCTGCTTTTACCTCGTACCAAATCGGGGATAGAGTAATTTATAATGGAGAAAGATACACATGTATAGTTGAGCATACATCTGGGTTTGATTTTGAACTAAATAATTGGTCATTGGATGAAGAAACGATTACAACCGAACCAGAATACAGTCAAAATACTGGTTCTACGCCGTGGTATGTAAAGTATATGTCTGTGCTTGTTACTGCTGGAACACTTGCCTTTGTAACAGCAGCGGGCGCAACAGGGTACGTGGCCTTTAAAAGAAGAAATCCTCCCTCTTCCTCGCCCTCGGATGCAGATTATACACCAGAATCTACTCCATCTCCCCTGGACCCACCCATCTCTGACCCTGTACAAATACCAGCCTCCAGACATCAAAGGCGTGGTGCTATAATTAACCTTGAAGATTTGTATAACGATACTCAAACGAGCCATCCTATATCATCAAGACGACCATAGATTAAAAAAATTCAAGTAAATTCAAGTAAAATGTTTGAGTTTTTTTTATAGTGTAGTATTAATGCCAAAGGTGAATATCAATTCAAGGGATAATTTCGGCTCAATTTACGGGGTTGTGAGCAGATTTGCAGATCTTGTATCTCAACCTGTAAATCCAAATTCAGATGTAATTTTTAATAGACTTACACTGAGAGATTCTCTGATAGTGGATGGAGATTTTACTGTAAATGGAGCAACTACCATCATAGCAACCGACATAGTAGAGATAAATGATAATATTATAGAAATCAACGCAGGAGAAGTAGGGTCCGGGGTTTCTGGAAATTTGAGCGGAATTCAAGTGAATAGAGGCAGTGCCCTTGATTATCAATTTGTATTTGAAGAAGCAACTGATACCTTTAAAATTGGACAGATATCTGATCTCCAGACCGTAGCAACTCGGGAGGATATTCCTCTTTCAAATGGTATTATGATTTTCAATAACAACACATTGCTTCTTCAAGCAACGAATTCAATCCCAAACGATACAACATTCAATTCGAATAATTCAGTCAGTTCTATTACTGGGGCAGTTAGAATACAAGGAGGAATTGGCGTAGAAAAAGATATGTTTATTGACGGAAAAATTTACTTCAAGGGTATCGGGTATGGTAATCATATTTCCGGGAATGCTTCAAATGACCTTGTATTGAGGGCAGACAACGACTTGAACATTGACCTATCTACTGGCAAGAATATCAATATCCCATCCAATGTGAAAACTGTATATGGGGCTAATTCTTTTATTGAAAATAACACTACAGATTTGCTTCTTTCATCTGGTAATAATGTAAATATTAATTCAAATTCATTGGTTTTGATTGATGGTACAGACCTTTCGTTTCAAACGGGAAGTGTTTTATACACTAATCTGGATTTTACTGGTACAAGTCTTTCTTTAAATTCAAGGGTATCTGTAATCAATTCAACAGCAAGTACATCGGCAAGTACAGGAGCACTTGTTGTTTCGGGTGGTGTCGGTATCTCAGGTTCCCAGGAATCTGTTTCAATATCCAATGGAGGTGCTTTAACCGTTGCTGGTGGTGCTTCTGTAGCCAAGAAATTATATGTCGGCGGCGCAGCACAATTAGAATCCGATCTAGATGTACTTGAGAATTCTAAATTTTATAAAAAAGTTAATTTGGGTTTATCTTCCAATTCAGGAGGATTAACAGATCCTCTTTGCTTGCATATCCAGGACTTTTCATACACTGACGATGTTTCTTCTGGTACCGTTTTTCAGGCAAATTCCAATGTATTTGGCCAGACAACTTTATCAGCATCAAGTTCTATTGATGTTAATACTTCATCAACTGTGTATATAAAAGGTCCCCCAATTGCAGGTGCTAATACTGTTTTAACAGATGCCTTTAGTTTAAATGTAAATTCTGGAAAATCTATATTTGGCGGGGATGTTTTGATCACATCAACTGGAAACGATGCTCTGGTTATTTCTGGAGGAGGTACCATAGACAAAAATCTACAGGTATTTGGAAACCTTTCAGTTGGCTCGGATTTGGATGGAATTGCTGGGGATACCGGTAAAATTCTAAATATTCCATCATCAAATATAAACGATACTGGCTCAGGTGTTTCCGCTGAAATGTTTTTCAATAGAATAGCAGCAGGAACTCTTTCATCCGATAGCAGTATAACAACTACAAATGCCGCCACCCTTGTTATAGATGGAAGTCCAGTCGCAGAGACAAATCAAACAATCACCAATGGATATGCTCTATGGGTAAAGAGTGGTATGACAAAGACAAATCTATTATCATCAGACGAATTCGTTTCGGGTGATATTTTAACAACTTCTCTAACGGCAGAGGGAACAACTACCTTGTCAATTTTGAAAAGTGATACAACAAGCACAAACAAACTTTTGGTAGGGTCAATCACTGAAGAAATGGAATTTGTATCGCAAGAAACCCTTGGGGCTACGCTGGTAAGCGAGGCAAATTCTCCTGAAAAAATATTTTCAGGCTTCAAGACACCTACTATCAACTCTGTTTCTTCATTTACTACCGTGGATTCCGCCACATTATACGTGGAAGGCAGTCCAGTTTCCTCTGGTAATCACTCTATAACAAATAGTTATAGTTTGTTGATAAATTCTGGAGACAGTAAAATAAATGGTAAAGTTTTTATAACTGATACTACTCAATCCACCAATCCTACCAACGGTGCTCTTGTAGTATCGGGTGGGGTAGGTATCTCTGGTAATCTTTTCTCTGAAAACTTTGATTCAAATGGTGCCACCACGTTAAAGCAGACTACCATAAACACAACTCAAGGGGCACTCTCCGTTTCAGGTACAAATGGGGTGGATATTGATGTAGCAAGCAGCAGCAACATAACAGTTTCAAACGGAACCCTTTCTTTGCTTGCTGAAAGTGGTCCTGTCATCATTGACGGTAGTACGGGTATAACAATAGATACTTTAAACGCAGTAGTTATAAATTCCAATGCTAATAGTTCATTCAATTCGGGAAGTGGAAATTTAACTTTATCAGGAGCAAATTTTACAGTGAATAATACCGGGGCTTTTGCAGCAAATTCGCAGGGAAAGATTGACATAAATACTACATCCGTTCAAGGAATTTCTATAGGAACAGCGAATTCTGGAATACCTGTAGTTATAGGAAATACAGTAAGTGAAACTACCATCGGGAACAATTTGACCGTATCGGGTAATTTTGTAGTCCAGGGAGAAACTACTACGTTGAATTCAAGTTTAATCACTACCCAAAATAATTCCATCGTTGTAAATTCTATGCCTGCTGGATTGTCTGATGGAGGATTATTGGTTAGAAGATATCAAATCCCAAATAATGCAAATCTCGGGCAAGTGGTCCAAGATACTCGATTCGAGACTGATACATTTGCATCAAATTCATCAGTGGATTCTATTTATCTCGGTGCAAGTGCGCTATCAGTCAATGACCATTACATCGGGTGGTGGATAAAAATAACGTCTGGTGCAGGCTCAGGGCAGGTAAGAAGAATTAAATCATATGCTTCTATAGGAAAAGAAGCAGTAATTTACTCTACTTCTGATAATACAAGTACATTTGAAGACGGTCTTGATTTAACTACTCAGGTTCTTTCAGGAGCCTCTTACAACCTGTACCCTGGAACATATTCTGCTATGTTTTATAACGATACAGACGACGAATGGGTCATTGGACGTGTTCCTTTTAATGAAAATTCGGGTAGATTTCCACTACAGGATTACGTCCCTTTACACGTCCAATCATTAAATCTTGAGGAAGGTATAGTGTATTCTGGAGAAACTATAGGGAATGGAACACTAATACTTGATAATACAGGTGAAAAGACACTATTGGTTAGGAAGGAAGACGACGGCGGAGATGTGTTTTATATTGATACACAGGATGCTTCAATGGTACTGTCAAGTCCATCTAAAGTACTGGATACTGGACCAATCATGTACTTTAATGCGCACAACAATATAGATGTTGATGTGAATTATTCCGAAATAAGAACAAACATTGAAAACAATATTTCAGGGTCCCTAAGGTCTTCTATGGACTTTAACCTGGTACAGGGCGCCACCATACAGAATTATCTTACGCTTGATAGCAATACTGGAATTTCTATTTTTAGAAGTAGATTAAATGTATTAGACACGACAGCAAGTACCTCAATAAGTACAGGTTCTTTCACGGTTGCTGGAGGTGTTGGTATTGCTGGGGCTTTATTCGCGGCTGGTTTAACCCGTCTTACAAACACCACAGCAAGTACCTCAACGACTACAGGAGCACTGGTAGTTTCAGGAGGCGTTGGGATTGCTGGTGCTTTATTTGCGGCTGGTATAACCCGTCTTACAAACACGACAGCAAGTACCTCAATAAGTACAGGGGCTTTAGTAGTTTCTGGAGGTGTTGGGATTGCCGGGGCTTTATTTGCGGCTGGTTTAACCCGTCTTACAAACACGACTGAAAGCACTTCAAGTACCACAGGAGCATTGGTAGTTTCAGGAGGTGTTGGTGTCGCTGGAAATATCAGTCTTTCAACATCTTCTACTGTATTATTCCCAGCATCTGGCCTAGGTATCCCTACTTTAACTAATAGAAGCGCAGGCACAAAGATGGTACTATATCCTGATGTATCGGCCACGAGAGTTGATTTCGCTATAGGTGTATCAAGTGATTCCCAATGGTATTCCGTTGGGAATTCAACGCATTCACATCGGTTTTACCACGGAACAACCAACACAATGTCCTTGACTGGGGCAAGTTTAGAACTAAACTATGCCACTTCAAGTATTTCAACCACTACAGGGGCCTTGAAAGTTGCAGGGGGTATCGGGGTAGGTGGCTCTGTCCATAGCAACGGTGTATATACAAATAATATAGGTATTGGTACGACCAGTACTACACATAAAATAACCTTTAATGGGGATTCCAGCATAGGATTATCTACAGATTCTCAAACATTGACCATCACAGGAGGAAACACATCGGGTTCTTTTATAGAATTTAATGGAAGTTCTTCTTCTTCTCCAAGTGATTTGAACCTTGCTGCTGGTCCATCAGGGGATATTGATTTCACGAGTTCATCATTGGTGAGGATGTCCGTCAATGCCAACGGACAGATAAATATCACCACGACGACAGATGCTACTGATAGTTCTTCTGGAAGTTTTACTACACTCGGGGGTGCAAGTGTCGGTAAAAAACTATATATCGGAACAGATTTGCACGTGATTGGTTCAAGTAATCTTGGAGAAGTTTCTACTGGAACTTGGAACGCAACTGTTATATCTGTTGTATATGGAGGTACTGGTGCTTCTACTTTCAATGCTAATTCATTGCTTTTAGGAAATGGAACAGGTGCAGTTTCTTCGCCTTCAAATTTAACATTTGTTTCAAATGCTTTAATTACCCCTCAACTAACAACTACCGACACTGCACAAGCAACGAGCAGCACCGTCGGTCCCGTTAAATTGGTAGGAGGTATCTCGGTTGCTAAGAATGCATTTATAGGTACAGATCTATTCACGGGTGGAAATTTAGGAGTTGGTACATCTACCAATGTTAATAGCGAACTTACATTGATAAAAAATTCAGTTATTGGTTTAAATACTCTGGGAGGAGTTGATGACGGAACACTCTCAATCACTGGGGGTGGTGCTGCTAACGCATCAAGAGGTGGAGTTATTACTTTGCACGGTGAAGATTCCGCTGGACAAGGTAATATTGATTTCTTATCTGGTGCTACTGCAGGTACAATAAATTTAAACACTGCAGGCACGGCACGTCTTCAGATAACTCATGGAGGGGTTGTTTCTGTATTAACAAGCACCCCTTCTACAAGCAATTCCACTGGTGCTATTGTTTCAGAGGGTGGTATAGGCATTATAAATACAATAAATAGTTCAAGTTCTACGAACGGAGGAAGTTTTACTTCCGCAGGTGGAATTGCCGTGGCAAAGGACGCATATATAGGGGGTGATTTGTATGTTTCGGGGAATATTGTAGGAAGTTCTACAGTAGCAACGCCTACGATTGCTGTTTCTGATTTGGTAAATATGAGTTCGGCTACATTGACCAAAATAAAAGTAATCAACAACAATGAAGAAAAAACCCTCAGTTTCATAGGTACAATTGTTCCTACTGTTGCGTCTTTGTTGTGCTCTTTTGAATTCGTAGTTCCTTCAGCGTCTTCATTCACTACCCCTGTTGATATTGTACCAAGTGTCCAGGGCTTTACCGACGACTATTCCAAAATTGAAAATATAGTTTGCTACAGTGTTTCTTCATCAAGCAGAGCAAAGGTTTCATTCACTTCGTATAACTTGCAAGAACACGTGCTACAATTTATCATCAGATACAATTAAATAAGTTGAAAAATATTTTTCTAAAAATATAGCATATGGATGAAAAAGCAATAATAAAAATACAGTCTATTTTTAGAATGTATCTGGCAAAAAAAAATAATATATTTTATACTTTAAGAAATACAAAAGTAAAAGAAAATTTTGAAAAAGAACTAAAGGGATATCATATTACGAATAGCACTGCTTTAAAAGAAGCATCATGGGAAATAGTAAATTGTAATATAGTTGAAGAATATGTAAATATCACTGATGCTTCTAATGGGAATCATTTATCCGGGAAAGATAATAAATTTAATAATTGGAATATATCTAATAAAACTTGCAAGATTAAAAAAGGAATGGTCTCGTTATCTTCATATCGCCTTACAGGGGTATGTTCTATAAAAGATCATGGAATAACAAAAACAATAACTGCTGAAATCAAAAGAAGAGACGCTTCCTTTGATTATTATTCTATATTACTTCGTGAAGAATATCAAAATTATATAGAATATAGATGGTACATTGTACCAAAAGATTATTTTATTTTTAAAATAAATCCAAGTGATTTGACTCCAAAACATGGAAAAAAAGGGGTTGTCGGGTGGAAATCTGATTATGCTTCTATAACGTTTTCCATGTCTTCTCAGCTTTGGTTTAATTTTAAAATAGATCTTATAAACAAGTATTTGATACATAAAGTAGTTGTTTATAACGGCGCTAAAAAAATAAAATATTCTGAAATATATGATCATTTGTCATCATCTAAAAGTCTTTTATTACATAATTCAATATAATCGTTATTAATTTCAAAAGCGATAAAATCAACACCTTGTCTTTTTGCAGCGACGCATTCACTGCCTGAACCTGCAAATGGAACAACTACGACGGTATCTTTTTCATTTCTGGCCGCTTTAATTAATTTTTCACATAATTCAAGTGGCTTTTGTGTCGGGTGATTTACTCTTTCTTTTTTACCAGCACCGCCAGCAAGTGCTGAAATTTTTATAACATCCCTCGGGAGTGCTCCGTTTTCGTGTGCTTTATAAACTGTTTCTGTTTTACCATCGCTAAAACGTCCTTTCGTTGCTTTTCTAATCTTTCCAACAGAGTTTTTTAAAAAGGAATCAGAATATGGTTCTCTGATTTCGTCCCTGTTGAAAACAGGTTTTTCTTTATAGCAGCATAGAATACTTTCATGTGTTCTTTGCCAAAAATTTAGACTAGGACATACTTTATTAGTATAGTGCCATATTAGCCATCTAACTTTAATGGAAATTCTGACTCTTATGAACGATAAAATTTCGCTAAATCCATAGATATATAGAGTTCCATTTGGTTTCAAAATACGAATACACTGGGATATCCAATCGTCGCACCATTCAAGATATTTACTCATTTCTTGTTTATCGCTATCATTTCCAAAATCTTTTCCAATATTGTATGGTGGATCACATATTATTATATCCACGCTATTGTCTTTTAATTTTTTCATTCCAGATATACAATCTTCATTGTATATCTTGTTCAGTTCTGTCGTCATTATATAATAGTATTTTTAGTTTTAAATATGTCCTATCCAGGGCTCCATGAGGTCAGTGATGAATTCTTTATCATGTACATCGTTGTATTCAATCACCATTTCTTCCAGTAGTTCTTCCTGTGTAATTTCTGGATTTTTATTTCTAAGGTGCGAGCATTTTCCAAGTATCTCTCTATTGATTGTATCTTTGCTTTTTGGAAAATTTTCAGGGGTTTCTATATACGATGAGCTGACTATCCTCGTAGCCACGCCTGAAGGACAGTAGATGTCATTGTCCTTTTTACAGTCTTTTAATTCGTTGATGATTTGAGCCTGTACGGATTGGTTCCCATTCTTCCAGGTTTTTTCAAGTATCTCCATCTCAGTATCTCCTTCAAAATTAACTAGTTTTGCGTTTCTTTTCTTGATTTTATGAATAACATCAGCAACTTCCTTTTCATTATTGCAAAATGCAAGAATATCTCTGGTGATAGAGTCAGAGTCTGAATAGTCTGTTTTCAAGGATTTGTACTTGTTTTTAACGTTATTTTGGATGACGGTATCATGTACATTTTGAGAATCCACGGACACTCTCTGGTTCAAGTAATCTCTCACTACATAATTATCCACGTAATATTCATTTAGTTCTGGTTCTATCTGTGTATCTTGTATTTTTTCAAGGGAAACAGTGAAAGGCGTGTAATACTTCATTCTATTTTTATATTCTCCTTCAATGTCTTTGTAATACTGAACGTCGGATTGATCAACGAGGTATTTTTCATCTACTTTGTATTGTCCGACCAGTTTTTCTATTTTCATAGGGGTTTTAAAATAGAAATATGAGCCAATCACCACCAAGGCAATCACAGCCAATATGATAATTACGTAGTTAAAGTTGACCTTCTTCATATATAAACCAACTAAAAAAATATATAATTAAAAATTTTTTTATGTATTTATGTTATAATGTATGAAAAAAATACAAAACCTGTATCAAAAATAGATACAAGTAAAAAAAATTTTATTCCATATGCTAGGATAGAAATATCTTACAATCAAGACAGTAGAGTTCCATGCCTGGATGGATCAGACTCAAAAATAAAAGAAGCCAGTGCAGTTGTCGTCAAGAAACAAGAAAAGGCAGTAGTCGTCAAGAAAAAAGAAAAGGCAGTAGTCGTCAAGAAAAAAGAAGAAAAATCTTCGGATGATGTAATACACTGTATTCAACAATGTATGAAAAATTATGATAGAAAAACCAGTAAAAAATTAAAAGTTTCAAAGAAAATTTCCAAGAAAGTTTCAAAGCCTCCAGCCAAGGCTTTGGTTCCAAAAAAACCCACACAGGTAGCAAAAAAGACGTCAAAGCCTCCTAGCCTTCCAGTCAAGGCTTTGATACCAAAAAAATCCACACAGGTAGCAAAAAAGACGTCAAAGCCTCCTAGCCTTTCAGTAAAGGCTTTGAAACCAAAAAAATCCACGCAGGTAGCAAAAAAGACGTCAATACCCCCTAACCTTTCAGTGAAGGCTTTGAAACCAAAAAAATCCACGCAGGTAGCAAAAAAGACGTCAATACCCCCTAACCTTTCAGTGAAGGCTTTGAAACCAAAAAAATCCACGCAGGTAGCAAAAAAGATGTCAATACCCCCTAACCTTTCAGTGAAGGCTTTGAAACCAAAAAAATCTACAAAGACAACAAGCACTGGACCAGGTCCTATGAGAACCTTAATTGAAGATCCTATCCTGGAAACAATTCCAAAACGTAGAAGAGGACCTGCCAGGAACATTGAAAAGACTTTTGAGGAAATGCTGGTAGAAAGTCTAGGGCCTGTAGAGGTCCCGAAGAATATTTTGGCCGAAGAACCTATCCTGGAAACAATTCCAAAACGCAGAAGAGGACCTGACAGAAGCCCAGAGAAGACCTTGGTAGAGGAAAAAGAAAATATAGGAGAACTCCTTGGAAGAGGAACTACTAGAATTCCGGCAAAGGACTTATCAGGAGGGAAAGACATCCTGGAAACAATTCCAAAACGCAGACGAGGGCCTGACAGAAGCCCAGAGAAGACCTTGACAGAGGAAAAAGAAAATATAAAGGAACTCCTTAGAAGAGGAACTACTAGAACCCCAGAGAAGTTATCAAGAGGGAAAGACATCCTGGAAGCACTTCCCAGACGAAGACCTGATAGAACCCCAGAGAAGGACTTATCAAGAGGGAAAGACATCCTGGAAGCACTTCCCAGACGAAGACCTGATAGAACCCCGCCGAAAAACTTAGTGTCAGAAACAGTCCCAACACCCAGAAGAAGACCTGATAGAGTACCAGAGAAGACTTTGGCCGAAGAAAAGGCAATGATGGCTGAAATCCTCAGAAGAAGGCCTGATAGAACTTTCGCGGAACAAAAAGCAATGATGATGGAAAATGCCAGACAAGGTCCTATGATATTTCCATCTAAGCCCTTAATGGAACAAAAAGTAATGCAAAGGGAAATGCAAAGGGAAATTCCCAGAGAAGGTCCTATGAGAATCCCAATTAAACCCCCTATGGAACAAAAAGTAATTCCAAGGGAAATTCCTAGAGAAGGTCCTATGAGAATTCCAATGAAGACATTGGCTGAAGAAAAGGCAATGCTGATGGAAAATGCCAGGGAAGGTCCTCCGAGATTTGTTCAATTTAACGAGTATAATTCTCCATTTAAAAATGAAAAACCAGTAGAAAAACCAGTGCAAAAATTACCTGATCCTGTTAAAATTGACGCTAAATCCAAGGAAAATGAAAAAATTTCAGTAAAAGGACCTTCTAGAATCCCCCAGGCAATTCCTGTTAAAAAAGGAAAGATAGCAGAAACACAGACATCAAAAAAACCAACAAAAAAACAGGCCGATGCAGAAACGCAGATGTCGCCAAAGCCATCAGAGTCATCAAAACCAAAAAAAGCCCCTGTCAATAAAGTTTCCTTGCCTAAATCTGTTGGAGCAAAGATGGTCGAGGTCTCTCCGATCAAGGAAGCAAGACTTTCAGTAAAGAAACCAATGAAGTTGGATGAAGTATCAGGTAAAGACCTGTATAAAGAGGCCGAGAAACTCGGCGATACAATGGCTAAACTTGTTCCAAAAAAAGCCCCTGTCAATAAAGTTTCCTTGCCTAAATCTATTGGAGCAAAGATGGTCGAGGTCTCTCCGATCAAGGAAGCAAGACTTTCAGTAAAGAAACCAATGAAGTTGGATGAAGTATCAGGTAAAGACCTGTATAAAGAGGCCGAGAAACTCGGCGATACAATGGCTAAACTTGTTCCAAAAAAAGCCCCTGTCAATAAAGTTTCCTTACCTAAATCTGTTGGAGCAAAGATGGTCGAGGTCTCTCCGATCAAGGAAGCAAGACTTTCAGTAAAGAAACCAATGAAGTTGGATGAAGTATCAGGTAAAGACCTGTATAAAGAGGCTGAGAAACTCGGCGATATAATGGCTAAACTTGTTCCAAAAAAAGCCCCTGTCAAGAAAGTTTCCTTGCCTAAATCCGTTGGAGCAAAGATGGTCGAGGTCTCTCCGATCAAGGAAGCAAGACTTTCAGTAAAGAAACCAATGAAGTTGGATGAAGTATCAGGTAAAGACCTGTATAAAGAGGCTGAGAAACTCGGTGATACAATGGCTAAACTTGTTCCAAAAAAAGCCCCTGTCAATAAAGTTTCCTTGCCTAAATCTGTTGGAGCAAAGATGGTCGAGGTCTCTCCGATCAAGGAAGCAAGACTTTCAGTAAAGAAACCAATGAAGTTGGATGAAGTATCAGGTAAAGACCTGTATAAAGAGGCTGAGAAACTCGGCGATATAATGGCTAAACTTGTTCCAAAAAAAGCCCCTGTCAAGAAAGTTTCCTTGCCTAAATCCGTTGGAGCAAAGATGGTCGAGGTCTCTCCGATCAAGGAAGCAAGACTTTCAGTAAAGAAACCAATGAAGTTGGATGAAGTATCAGGTAAAGACCTGTATAAAGAGGCTGAGAAACTCGGTGATACAATGGCTAAACTTGTTCCAAAAAAAGCCCCTGTCAATAAAGTTTCCTTGCCTAAATCTGTTGGAGCAAAGATGGTCGAGGTCTCTCCGATCAAGGAAGCAAGACTTTCAGTAAAGAAACCAATGAAGTTGGATGAAGTATCAGGTAAAGACCTGTATAAAGAGGCTGAGAAACTCGGCGATATAATGGCTAAACTTGTTCCAAAAAAAGCCCCTGTCAATAACCCCCCTCAAACAGATAAAGACTCTGATAAAAAAATTAAAATTCTTAATGAGACGATGAATAAACTTGGTCTATCGAATGTCTCAGTAAGGGTAGCAGCACCAGTAAAGGCAAGGTCGCAGATCCCAATCCCAGTAAGAACAGCAACCAAATTACCAACCAAAGCAGCAACCAAATTACCAACCAAAGCAGCAACACCGACCAAATTACCGACCAAATTACCAACCAAATTACCAACCAAAGCACCAACCAAAGCACCAACCAAAGCACCAACCAAAGCACCAACAAGGGTACCAAACAAAGCAGCAGCACCAGCCAGTACAAATATGTCTTTACGCACTATACAGGCAAAAACAATCCCAGTATCAATCAGACCTTCGTTTGCTGGGAAAAATGCAAGACCAGCCTGGCGATAACTTTAAAATATAAATACGATATTACAAATGACTGAAAATATAAAGAAAACTTTATATGGTGAAAAAAACGGTGGATTGTTAAAAACTCTGGTTTCTAAAAGAATAATGAAAACCATAGGCGTTGATATAAATGAAAACGAAGATTTCTTGAGTATCCTAGGACAGGTTATACAGGGAGTAGTTGAAAAAGAGACTGAAAAGGTAAAGCATCTGGGTGTTTCCGACGCAGTTCTAAAAATTAATAATATTATTATATCAGAGGCTGTTAATTTTCTAATATCTCAAGTGGATAAATCAACTACTTTACCAATTGAACAGCCTCGGCAACAACAACGGCAACAACCTCAACAACAGCAGCAGCCCCCAAGACCTCGACAAAAGGAGATAATATATAATGTAGAATCAAAAAATTTTGAATATTCAAAGGGAAATTTTACGTATAAAACAAATCTGGATGGGATAAGCCATATACAGTTATTGTCTGTTTTTGTAGATAATACAGACTACAATGTATCGGAAACTAAAAATACATTGATGGTGGATCAGCAGGAGATAAAAATAAAACCCGGGAATTATTCACAAGGTAGTTTGCTAACTGCTTTACAGTCTCTTTTACCTGAGGGTGTATCCTTAGATTTTATCAAACCTACTGGGCAATTTGTATTTTCATCAAACGCACCCTGTAAAATTGACTTTACTGTTAAAAATTCTCTATTCAATGTAATGGGATTTCAAAGAAATATATATAAAGTAGAGGATAAATTGACTGGTGATTCTTGTATTTTGAAGAATACTCCTTATATTGATGCTGGTATAATGTTCAAATACCAAGAGGAGACCAAGGAAAATATTGACCTGAGAATTCCCTTGGATGTTGGGAGAGGAGATACAAAATTCTTTTATCCATATATAAGTCAATCCATCAATGATGTTGCTGCTATAGAGCAGATTGTCGTCTCGTTTAGAGATTCCGAAGGCAATGAATTTCAAACAAGAAATAGAGAATTCTATATTTCATTTAAAATTCAAATAAATTTTCTAATGTGATTGTATATGTCTGACGTCCAGAAAAGTATGTTGTTATTTATATTTGCGTGTATTCCAGTGAGACTGTCTTTTGTTTGGATAGCAAAGTATAAACAAGAATGGTTAGACTATATGGCAGTTGTTGCAGCAGCAATTTCTATAGGTTTTTCAATTATTTATATATTCAATTTAAGAAAAACTGGAGGAGAAGTCTTTGGGGATAAAATATGGTGGAACGACCTTCGTCCAGTACACGCAGTACTCTATGTTATATTTGCATATCTTGCAATCATAGACCCTGAAAATGCGTGGAAACCACTCGCAGCAGATGTTTCCCTCGGGATTGTTGCTTTTATTTTGCATAGAGTTTTATTTCTGCTTTAAGTGGTTCTGAACAAGATTTTGTTTTTTTAGTTGAACAAGATGCTCTAAATTGTTCATAGTATTTACATACGCTTTTGAAAGAAGGCGAGGGTACTGTTTTATATGATATTTCACCTCTTTTATATTGTTCAATCAATTTTTTATTTACTTTATCTTTGATCAGATATAGCCAATACATCAAATCATTTCGTTTATTCAAAAATTTACTTATAGGTAGTTCCTTCATATATTTTTTATAAGATTTTCTACAATGCGAACAGGGAATTACATTTCCAATATTTGTGAAAAATGTCTTGTAAAATTTCTTTTTTTCACGATGTTTTTTCTGCTTGAGGTCTATTGAAATTTCATAATTTGCTGCTATCATAAACATACTTTGCCATAAAGACGGGCCAAATGCTCTGGAATTCATTATATATGATATATGTATAAAATTATATGGAATAAACTATTAGAACTTAAAAGAATAATTCCTATATATATAAACAATGTACGCAAAGATTACACTCAAGTCTAAATTCAGCGAAAAACACTTCGTAAGTACCTCAAGTCATTTTGAAAATGAAAATGAAATTATTTATGATTTCGCATCGTGTGTATTAGTTACTGGATTTTCAAAAATGACGATAGATATCCCAGATTATGATTTTTATTATCAGACGGATGGAAAAGACTGCTCATTTTTCATCAATCAAATTAAATTTTATAAAGACATAAAAATTGTAGATTTCCTGCCTCCTCCCAGTACATCAGTCAAAATGAATAGTGATTGAATTCCTTGTAATTATAATATTTTGACTTGTTTTAACAACCTTTTTCTTCTTTGGTGGAGAAGAGGAGCAGGATACCATATCCTTTTTTATCTTATCAATGTTATCATCTACATATAATAATATACGGTTTTCAATAGCCCATCTAAAAAAATTTAATTGTGCTACTGTAGTTTCTATGCTTCTTCCAGGTGAAACTTCTATTGTGAATCTTTTACTTCTTCTAAAGAGGTCAAATTGTTTTTTTGAAAATGACTTTAACTGTCCATTTTTATAAGAATTATAAACATTAAAAGGTCGGTTGTTGATATTATAAGACACATCAAAGCGTTTAGAGTAATTTGATATAAACCATTCTACCAATCTAAGGGAATATTTTGTCTTTTTTTCAAGCACGTCTGCTACTATGTTTAGTTTCTTTTTAGTGAAAAACTCAAGTAATTTTTCTTTTAATAGGCTATCTTTCTTGTTATCTGTGTTCTTTTGCATTGACATAAAATAGTTTTTTATCTCAAAGTATGAATTGGACTATTCCAAAAATATGATTTAAAGAATTAAAAATAATCATATTATAAAATGATTAAGACATTACTCCTTTCACTGCTTGTTATTCCCTCGGTTATCTCTGAGGGATACTTTTGTCCTTATCCTGAATTAGGAGGAACCGTCAATGATATTCTTTATGATTACTATTCTTCTAATGATGGTGGTGCTACCTGGAATAGGCTCGGGCAAACGGGATTCACTTCCCGTACAGAATACTGCGCAGAAAAGGGAGATGCTTCAAAGCATTTTGATGCAGGTGAAGCAAAATGTTCAGACTCTGTAGGCAATTGCTTCTGGGACGAGGATTCTTGCCAGGTAAATCTAGACAGAGCCCCAGATTGTTTGGCTTTGTGCCAGGCTATCCTAAATGGCGAGGGACTACCTTGTCTGGGTGGAACATGTGGAAATCGCGAGGATGTTTATGCAATCTGCGATGAAGCACCACCTCCTGTGTTATGTCGTCCTAGAATTTTACCAGCATCGGTACCAACGCCTACGCCAGTGCCTGAAGTAGTTGTAGTTGAAAACTCGAACCCTGAAGTTTCTAGATACTTCACAAATGGAGCCTGTGCATCTGGAGGCACCTACAGCGTCAATGAATTTGGTGCTAATATTTGTGATTATGCTGGTGGTTCTTGTCCAGTTGAACGATATTTCACGTATCCAGGAGGAGGCACGGGGGTTGAATTTTGTTGTGGAGGAAATTCCGATTGTAATTATGACCCTGTTAAAAATTATTGCCATCCAGATCTAGATAGATGCGTTGATGGTTCTTATTTTGGCTGTAGCGACAAGGCAGGGCCTATTTTTGATAGTTGTTTATAAATATTTCATTCTTTTTACTCAAATAAATATGCGTATTTATTTGATTTTTTTTTCTATTCCTATGGTATAACAAAATGGCAGGAGGATTAATGCAACTTGTAGCCTATGGAGCCCAGGACGTCTATCTTACGGGAAAACCCCAAATTACCTTTTTCAAGGTAGTGTATCGTCGCCACACTAACTTTGCTATGGAATCCATTGAACAGACCTTTAACGGAACTGTTGATTTCAACCGTAAAGTCACCACGACCATCTCCCGAAACGGTGATTTGATCCATAAAATGTACCTTCAAGTTGAGTTGCCTGCTCTTACAGGAGGAACCCAGGCATGGGTCGAAAATGTTGGTCATACTTTGATCAAGGAAGTTGAAATTGAAATCGGTGGTATGCGTATCGATCGTCATTATGGACAATGGCTTCATATCTGGTCAGAATTGACCCTTCAACCAGGAACTGAGGCAACTTACAACAAAATGACTGGTAACACGTCTGCCCTCACCGAGCAAGACACTGACATTCCTGCCACTACATTGTATGTTCCTCTTCAATTTTGGTTCTGTCGTAATGCAGGTCTTGCTCTTCCTTTGATTGCTTTACAGTATCACGAAGTCAAGGTTAATATCGAGTTCCGAACATTCTCTGAATTGGTCATTACCTCTGTTGGCACTACTACACCTGCTTCTTTGACTGCTGCTACTTTGTTTGTTGATTATATCTTCCTTGATACCGAGGAACGTGTTCAATTCGCTCAAATTGCTCATGAATATCTCATTGAACAACTTCAATTCACAGGTGCCGAAGCATTCTCCAGCACAAACATCCGTCAAAAGCTCAACTTCAATCACCCTGTCAAGGAAATTGTCTGGGCTTTTCAATTGGATAGTGTTCTCAACGCTAAGGGCTTCAGTGATTTCTCTAATGCCGGTGCTGATCATTTGATTGATGCTAATTTGCAACTCAATGGACACGAGCGATTTTCTACCCGAAAGGCAGGATACTTCAATCTCGTCCAGCCATACCAACATCACACCCGAGGACCAAGCGTGGGTATCTATACCTATTCTTTCTCTCTAAAGCCTGAGGAGCATCAACCCTCAGGATCTGTCAATATGTCGCGTATTGATAACGCAACTCTCCGAATGACATTGGCTAACTCTGACCCCGTCCGTCTTTATACATATGCTATCAACTACAATGTGTTGCGTATTGTTTCTGGAATGGGTGGTCTTGCTTACAGTTCTTAGTTATGTAGTGATTACTGCGTAGTTTTCATCATAGTTTTATAATTATTTGTATAATATTTATCAAATTATACAAATAAGTAGTTGATTTAAGGGGTCTTGGTCTCTCGCCACGAATGCCGATAAATATTTATCAAATTATACAAATAATTTTACAAGTATTTTTAGAGAAATTTTTTTAATAATGATATTAATGAAAAAAATAGAGTCTCTTTCATTTTCTGGTGGAGCATTGAAGGGTATTTCTTTCTGTGGCGTATTAAAATGGTTAGAGATGAATGATGTAGTCAAGGATGTAAAACATATATCAGGGACGAGTGTAGGTGCAGTATTTGGTCTTTTGATAAATATAGGATATCTTCACAAGGAGGTTAAATCAATTATTTTGAATTTAGATTTTCATAGACTCGAAGACTTTAATCTTGATAATTTCTTTGAGGATTTTGGCGTAGCAGATGGGAAAAAAATAGAAAAATTTATCAAGGCAATGATAAAGAAAAAGGGAATTGACCCAGATATTACCTTTTCAAAACTATACGAGATTACAGGCGTAAAACTATCGTTTCTATGCTGCAAAATAAACGACTGTAGTAAAGTTGTTCTAAATTATGAAAATACACCCGACTTTAAGGTTTCGCTTGCTTGTAAAATATCAACGAGTATCCCCTTGATTTGGAAAAGCAATAAAATAGGTGATGATTACCTCATAGATGGCTGCTTTTCAAGAAATCTTCCTATACAATTGCACGAACCTGAAACAGCCCTTGGTTTCTATCTAATTTCACCTGATAAAAAAGTTGAAATAAACTCATTTGAACAATATATACTTCAAATAAATGCATGTATTCTTAAAAAAGGACAGACACTTGAATTGGAAAATTGCAAGGCCCTGGGGTACGATGTAGTTATCATAACGAATTCAATGAGTATTTTTAACATTGATATTTCAAATTATGAAAAATCAAAGGCAATTGAGGAAGGATATGGTACATGTTTAGAATTCTTTAACAAATTTCAAGATAAGTGCCAATCTTAGGAGCATTCTCGTCGTTGATATCAACGTTCATGGGAACACCGTTGATGTACATTTCATTTCTTAATTTGGCTTCATCATTTCCATACATAGCAAGCAACTTGCTTCTGGTCATGACATTACATGAAACCTTTGAATCTGTGGTAGGGAATAGAATACTAAATTTTTCATAAGTTTCCTGGATTTTTTTTGCTGCTTCTTGCATCGTGATTAATTTTACAAACACAGTCGTCAAGAAACCTTCTGCCATTGATAGAGCAATGTTTTTATTAGAGTCATAAAACACCAATGTTGCAATTATGAAAATAACAAAACTATCTAAAAAGAAATCTTTGATTGCAGGGTTCAAATGAGAAACAACAAGGACAAAGGAAATAGCCGGGACGATCATCAAGGATTTGTTATGCATATAATCAACAACAGAAAAAAATATATAAAAAATAGGTTTAAGATATAAAATAATACAATCTATGGATAGGAAACAACACTTGGTTGATATACTATCCAAAGAATATCAAGAATTCGTTTATAAAAGGTTATTTGAGATACTTGATGCTGAAAACTACACGTCCAATTCAAATGGGATTTTCATAAAGTTAAACGATATAGATGAAAAAAAGATAGAAGAATCCATAGAATTCATAGATTCTATTAATCTTTCATACTCAATTTACAAGAAAAGCGAATGTAATAGAGAGGATAACTTGAAATTGATAAAAAATTCAATTAAAAATACTAAACCTAAAGCAAAATCAAGGAAAAAGACCATCGCGAGGGCTCCTGTGGTCCAGGCTAAAAAAAAAGATATTCCATTAAAGGGTGTCTTTAAAAGAATAGAAGAATGTATGGGAAGAAGGATATGTAGAAAGAATCTTGAATTATCCGATGATTCCGATCAAGAGTCTAATAATTCCGATCAGGAGTCAAAGGCAAAAGACAGCGACGGCGATGATTCCGATCAGGAGTCAAAGGCAAAAGACAGCGATGGCGATGTATCTGATCAAGATTCCAATGAGGATGAAAAAGAAGACCATGAAAAAGACGATGAAAAAGAAGACGATGACGTTTTATTATTTGGAGAAGAAGAAGACTGAAGTAGTACTAAAAGTATTGGATGACTAATATGGCATATACGGAAGTCTTTCAGTAAATACAAGTACTATAAATAAAATGAGCATGACTTTTTGAAGTATGTAATCCATCTTTTAAAAAGGTTATAAAAAAATTATATAAAAATAGAACCGACGATTTTGATAGAGGTCTTTGGGAAAGTGTATTTTTGAGATTTGTTGAATTTTATAGTTAAACGATTTCCCAGTATTTTGCTAATTCTTCCTTTTTTCATATCACCGAAAGAATCAACGAAATCAATCACAGAACCAATATCCACCTGTCCTCGTTCAATTTTCATGATATCTACATTAGCCTGTACTGTATCTACATTCACTACCTTTCCACCTGCGTATATCCCTCTATATACAAATCCACCTAAAGATACTCTTGCGGAACTTCCTGCTTTATATATATTTTTTTTGAGCATTGGCTTCGTTGGTTTTTTGATAATTCCACGACTTTTTTGTTCTGTTCCAGGAAACGGTTTTGTTGATCTTTTAGGGATTCTTGGAGTTTCTGTCTTTTGACGTAATTTTTCCATAGTCAATAAAGTATTTATACGGACAGGGACGCCTTTATTGTTTAAAAATGGTTTAGATACATAGTCCTCGTGATCTATGTATGTGTATTGTTTATTGTCCGCAATACTGCTTTTGCTGCTTTTGCTGCTGAGTTTACTGTTTTTAGTACTGGCTTTGCTGCTTTTACTGCTGCCTCGACTAACAGCAGACTTTGAGGACTTTGTTGAAGACTTTGACGGTGATTTTGATGAATTGGTTGAAGACTTTGATGAACTATCGGGATTCACGTAAACGGAATCTACCATTTCAAAATCATCTTTATTAATGTTCATCTTCTTAAATTTATTCAAAAAGACCTTCTCCTTTGCCTCGTCTATAAGACTTTCTTCGTAATATTTCAAGAGGTCTTTGTTAATTTCTGTGTTAAATATGTAATCTCTAAAATTATTCTTGGATAAATTTTTCCTGATTTTATTCAACGATTTTTCACCTTTCTTTACCATTATAATGATGGTGAAGAAAAAAATATCTATTTAATCTGATCTTTTTGGGTTTGGTTTTGTGTATTTTTACATAGATATTCTACATCCCGCTGCCAGAGACTATACATTGAAGTCGCTACCAGAAGAACAAAAGTTATTGCTAAAATTATAGGAGCGTTATTTACATTAATAATGGTTATTGAATTGAGCTTATCCTTGAATAGGATAGCGGATGTTATAATAATTACAAGAAGAAGTATGGTTTCTATGATCATGATAACTTACATATAGAAAAAAACATTATTAAATATTAATTACAATTCAAGGTCCAAGGTTTCTCTCTTTCGTCGTTTTGGCCTCTCCTTCTTGACAACTTCAACCTCCTCGGGTTCCTCTACTTCTTCGTGCTCCTCTACTTCTTCGTGTTCCTCTACTTCATCGTCGTCGTCGTCAAAAGCATAACCAGCCAGTTGGTTTTCGTTGCGATGAATTTTCACTTGAGCCAATTTCCAAGATACCCCGAATGTCTTATTAACCACCCAGATACCAGTACATTCAATGATAGCCTCGCATTTAGCACCCTTTTGGACAATTTCATCAACATCATCCTCAGTGATGGTAATCTTGGGATAAGAACCATTGACCTTCTCGGCCTGATAAGCATCCACCTTGAAGATTTTACCGTCGTTGTAAATCTTAGCCTTCATTCTCGGGGCATATTTTTCAATACGCTCACCATCCTCGGATTCAGCATACTTGATAAAGGATTTGTAAAACTCAAGAAGAAGGTCCTTGGATTGTTGCTTCTTGAAGAGCTCCTTTGACTTCTCCTCTGCGAAAGAGATGATTTTATCTTCCATTTTTTTTAGTTCTGATAAAATTCCATCGGGAAGATTGGCAAAGGACATCTCAAGAGAGTACTTGATTTCATCGGGCTTGTCTGGATTTTGATATTTAGATACTCCAAAAGGAAGGTTCATCTTTGGCATCTGGAGACGGAGAGGACTTCCATCGTAATTAGCATAGACGGTTTTACCTCCATATTTGTTAATTTTGATTGCATTGGAAAAGTTGATTGAAGATGCTTTGAATTTGTCGGCTTTGATTACTTTTGATGATGTCATACTGTTGTAATATATATAGAGTTTATTTCTTTAACTTCTATGATAAATCAATTATTTTAAAATAAAATAATTTTCAAATACAATGGACGCGGAAAACTTATTTGAGGAGTATTCTGTAAAGTGCTACCGACTCAAGACAAGTCATGAAATGTCTACCAATTATTACATAAGACTAAATAGGATCATGAATATAACAAATATGTCAGTTGTGACGTTAATTGCTATATCAAATAATATTACCACGAGTATAGTATCAAAGCCAGAAGTTGTAGGGACGGTGTATTCTATAGGACTTTATTCCAGTGTATTGATGACTTCTCTACAGCAATTTTTACAATATGAAAAAATTGCTGAAAAACATAAAAATGCATCTGTTAGAAGTCATAATCTATATAATTCTATAAAAGAATATCGCGCTCTTGGCCCAGCCGATAAACTACCAAAAGCAGAGTTTATAAAATGGCTGATTAAGGAAATTGATATTATATATACCTCGGCGCCTCCTATCCCGACTAAAATAATGGAGGAATATAAATCCAACAAAGACATGATAGAAGTTTTTAACTGTTTGAAAAAAGATTGTGAAAAGTTGGAGAAGGTATCTCAGCATACAAAATCTACCAATTCCAATTCCAATGAAAGTAGTTTCATTGGTAGTGCTGGGTCTTCAAATATAATAATAAATGACTTTGTTATAGAAATTGAACCCCCTTCTGATGGGGCTATCACATATGAAATGCAGAGATTTATGAATATCTAAGTCGCGCAATTTAAATGTATTTTTTTTCAAAGTAATAACAATGACTGGTGCTATATTACAATTAAAATTGAAGGGAACACAGGATAATTATCTAACAACAAATCCAGAAATTTCCTTTTTCAAAAAGGAATATAAAAGATATGTAAATTTCTCTATAGAAAGAACAAAGGTTCATTTCTATGAAAGAGTTGATTTTGGTAAAAAGATTAGTGTCACTTTGCCAAAACGAGCAGATATGCTAGGACCAATTTCTCTTTATTTAAGTCTTCCGCCGCTGGTAAGAACCTCAGGTGATTGGGCTGGCTGGACTAATAGCATAGGTCATGCAATTATTGATACCGTGGATCTTGAAATAGGTAATAGATTGATAAACAGACATTACGGTATATTTCTGGCTATATGGGAAGAATTGACAAGTGATTCTAAATATGAAAATATCGCTATAGGTAAGGTGTCCAATGAAGCCAGTCTAACGACAAATGCAAAATATGAAAATTTATATATCGTTCCCTTGCAATTCTGGTTTTGCAAAAGCATTGGCTTAGCGCTTCCTCTTTTGAATTTAGCATACCAGGATGTAAAAATAATATTCAAACTCAGACCTTTTTCAGAATGCGTTGTCTTTGACGGTGCTACACCTCCTCTTACTGTTTCTATGGGAGAATCTTATCTTTTAGTGGATTATATTTATCTTGACGATACCCAAAGAATGGTATATAAAAACGATACTCGACAAGTTATTTTGATTGATCAATTACAATACAAGGAAGTACAAGAGCAGGATACAAACAATGCAAGTGGAATTTTTAAAACAAATATCCCATTCAATCATCCAATGAAGGAAATTTTATGGTTTTTTACAGAGGAAGAGAGCATCGAAAACAATGACTGGTTTAATTTCAGTAAGAGAAATCAAATAGATAGAGTTTTCCCGCTTATGAAAAACGCAACACTTCTTATAGATGGACAGGAAAGGGAAGAGAACAAGGATGAAATCATTTATAGAATTTCCAATAGATTTCATAGAAACGCGACAGATAAGCATTTTTACTGCATGTCCTTTTGCGATGAACCTGAAAAATGGGAGCCTTCTGGTTCTTTGAATTTCAGTAAAATAGATGATGCAATCCTGTACGGTGATATGCAACCTGGAATTTCTGCTAATAAGATGTATATCTTTGGAATCAATTACAACTGGCTTGCCATCGAAAATGGACAGAGTGGTATCTTGTTTATCAGTTAAGATTTGGTGGATATAATTTTACTCAGGGAATTTTTGATTTGTGATCTGATTGGTGCCTTGATTATTTCATTTTTCTGAATTGGGAATATTTTTTTAGGAGCTTCTTTGGTTGAAATACTCGTCTTTTTTATTTGTGTTGGAACATAAAAAATAGGGTATTCTCGTATTTTAAAATTAATCTTTTCATTGAATTCTCTATATTCTTCTATGCTCAAAAACCCTCCAAATTTTTTTAAAGTTTCTCTTGGAGGCGCTGGATTGATATCAAATGGTTTTAACCTGCTTTCCCCTGTGAAAATTTTGTACATATGACTTAGTAAGAAGCGATTTTTCTTGTATTTTGAATCATTGTCCATGTAAGCAAGGCAGCAATTAAAACTACAAAAACATCCTTTCACGTTGAATTCCTCCTTTAAATGAGTGTAGGACATCGGCATAAACACAGGATCCGATGAAAAATCATGACAACACCAAAAACAGGATATATTTACTAAAAAATTAGATTTTTCAGTTGGTTTTATAATGGGAATATCGTATATTTCCGTGATAATTCTTTTGGATTCATTGATATATTCTGATTCAACGTACGAGGATTCCGTCACCGGGCTTATTGTGTTATATTGTACTTCTTCTATTTTTCCATAGTCTCCTTTTATATAGTAGCGAGATGCTTCTGGTATAATAGGGAAATTCATTTTTTTACATTTTTCCACGCTGATTGGTAAATGTATAATAATGGCTCCGTTTTCTATTTGGACGCTGTCAATTTGTTTATTTGAATAGTATTCGTTTTTTGGTTTTCTTCCTCTTTTTTTAAGTTCTATGCTCATGGTTCTACTTATGTTAAATCTTTAACTTAAAAATATAAATCCAATGTATTTAAAATGAAATTTACAATGATGATGGCGATGATTTTTACGGCAAACTCTGTACCGTTATACACGGGCTCTAATAATTGTTATAATCTTACTGTAGGGTCCTTTTCAATGGACCTAGAGGAACCATGTGAATATATTATCCACGAAGATGCCGATTTTAAAATTTCATCATTGAATGATTGTGATGGACTAGTAGGGGGACTATCCAGTAGAAATCAATCAATTCCTGACGTTGAAAGTACCACCACGGATGAGCCTCCATGCGAAGAGACCGAGGCCATTATCGACCCCTTTAGAGTTTCAACGACTACCTCGACGACACACTGCGATGAACCGACTACAGTTTCTGAAATTGAAACTACGACGGAAGATGACGATGTAGATAAAAAGGATGTATCCACGACAATCTGCGATGAACCTACAACGACCACTACGTCTTCAGAACCTCCATGTGAAGAGACCGGCGTTAGTATAGGACCCTTTACAGTTTCACCCACACCTACACCTACACCTACTACCATATCTTCAGAGCCTCCTTGTGAAGAGACTACTACGACTTCAGAGCCTCCCTGTGAAGAGACATCGACATCCACGCCTTACTGTGATGAACTAACCACTACACCCTCCACTACACCGACCACTACACCCTCCACTACACCCTCCACTACACCCTCCACTACACCCTCCACTACACCCTCCACTACACCGACCACTACACCCTCCACTACACCCTCCACTACACCCTCCACTACACCCTCCACTACACCCTCCACTACACCCTCCACTACACCCTCCACTACACCGACCACTACACCGACCACTACACCGACCACTACACCGACCACTACACCGACCACTACACCGACCACTACACCGACCACTACACCTTCAGAACTTCCATATTGTGATGAAATTTAAATAAACAATTAGAGAAATCAACTGACTATAGATGAGCAAAATTAAAATATTATTATATGCGATTATTAAATAATATTTTTTTTATCGTATGGATGTAAGATGACTACTCCTGTTTATGAAAAAAAAACAGATAAGATTTGGTATAAAGATATACCTATATTATTTACCCCAAGTAGATTGATTGATTTTTTTCCAACAAAATGCAATACTCTGGAGGAAAATTTGAACAGTATTGTTAGATTAAGCATATACGGGTCTATCATCATAACTCTATATAAAAGAGACCCGAGATACATGGCGTGGATAATTATATTTTTACTATTAACATATGTTATTGATGTTAATTACGACGTTAAAGTTGAGAATTATCACATGTTTGATGATTTGAAAACAAAACTAAAAAAACCTAAACCTACTATAAATAATCCATTCATGAACCCAGTTTATTCTGGCTCGGCTATCGCAGAAGGAACGCCCGTCGTCGCAGTAGAACAATATTATCAAGATACTGAAAAGGCTGAAAATACAAGGGAAGATATTAAAAATAAATTCAATTATAATCTTTACCAGGACATTGAGGATGTGTTTGAGAGGGGTAATGCTCAAAGACAATTTTACACCGTACCTTCCACTACCATCCCAAATGATCAAGAATTATTTTCAAATTTCCTATTCGGAGATATGAAATCGTGTAAAGAAAATAGTTCGGATTGCATACCCTTCAGGGACCTTAAAAGAGATCCTCCTGTTTTGGCAAATATAAACAAAAATCCAATTAATAATTAATTTTTTTAAAATGAATACTATATGAACAATCTTAAGAATTCAGTTACTTTATGGGATTTCAATGATGCTCAAATGAATGACCCCTCCGTGGTTAATAATAGCCGTTCATCGGTAAAGTCTCTACCAAGTAAATTACTTGCATCTAAAGGAAAATCTCTCGCATCCAAGAGAAAATACACTTCATTACCAATTTTACCAAAGAAGGTTTCTGTTAAAAAAAGTAAAGCAAGTAGTAAAGTCAGCAGTAAAGCAAGTAGTAAAGCAAGTAGTAAAGTCAGCAGTAAAGCAAGTGTTAAATCCGTTAAAAAAGCCCCTGTTGCTATCACTAGAAGGATTTCAGTATATACAGGGCCTTTGATGGTTAGAAAATTAAATACTGCTGAAAAAAAACAATTGCTTTCCTCTGGGTTTAGACGGTATGCGGCAAAACAATCCCCCATAGACGAGGTAGATTTCAATCTTATTTTAAGAAATCTTGGTTTCCCAGGATATAGTCAAAACAAGATGGAATATGATAAGATAATTGACTTTGTTAATATTGGAAAAAATCTACCTCTACGCGAAATGGCAGTAAGATCGATGAAGAAAGATAGTAAATCTATCAAATCAAAGGTGCTCGTTGGTGCATTCAAAATTCAAAATGCTATTCAAAGAATGAAATCAAAATCTAGTCTAAATTCTTGAACTGTAGACTGCGCATTAAAGTATTATTTTTTATTAATGCTTTAATATATGGAGTCTCAGATTTTTCTACTGAAGGCGAGTTCAATCACTCATTCTTTTTTCACGTTATCATCTATAATTTCAATTGTGTTTTCGTCAATCGGTAGACATAGTTCCATAGTGGATATGGCTGCTTTATTAACTTTTTTATCATTCTTCATATTTAGAAGATGCGTGCTCATTGATGTTCATAAATTTATCCAAAACGACCTCATTGAAGTTCCTTACCTGGCAAGAGATTCCTTTACCAGGGATTCCATTAAGCATCTTGTAAATAAAATTTTCAAGAATGAAATTAAAATTCACCCAGAAAAGAAAAAATTTATAGAAGAGACAAGGCTGGATATACTGAAGGATATAGAGCCTTTCGCGCTTGAAAATGAATCCGAAGTGATAAGGGATATGTACAATAGAAAAATTCAATATATTGCTGGAAATATTATATTGGGTTCAATTTTGATGTCAAAATACAAAATGACGTGGTTTCCGTTTGTATTGATGTTTTGGGTAATGAATACATTTCCATTTTAAGATTTTCATGAATTATATATATTTTATGAAAAACTATTTATTTTGCTTCAACTTCAGTCTCAGTCTCAGTTTCGGTTTCAGTTGATGTAGCTTCTACAACAGGAAGTACAACTGTAGTATTTTTTTTTGCTGCTCTTTTTCTCTTTGGCTTTACCGATGTATTTTTCAATTCCAAATCATCTGGTTCAACTGGAGTGATTTCAACTGGAGTGATTTCAACTGGAGTGATTTCAACTGGAGTGATTTCAACTGGAGTGATTTCAACTGGAGTGATTTCAACTGGAGTGATTTCATCTTGGATTTCTTGAATTTTATCTGTTTCCTCTTCTTCATCAACTTCATCAATGGTTTCCAGGATATCGTCGTAATTGTCTTCTTCGTCCTCCTCTTCTTCGTCCTCCTCTTCTTCGTCGTCTTCGTTGTCAGCATCATAATCCTCATCCTCTTCGTCATCGTCTTCATCGGAAGATAATTCATTTTTAATCTCATCAACCTGGGACTTCAATTTAAGGATATCAATATAAATTAGATAAACAAAGTATCCCATTGAAATAACCAATACAAGACCGACGATTGAAATCATTTTACTATCAAATTCCATTTATATAAGAAAATATATTTTTTATAAATCTTAAACGCATTTTGCCTTGCGGACATCAAGCCCAATCTCCATTCATGTTATACTGTATGTATTTTTTTATTTTTAACTCGCTTGTAATTTTCTGTAATGTTTATTTATCAGCAGTTGCGTTATATACTTAAAAATATAAAATCTTGTAATAATATTACTGATGGCTGACTTTGAAATAAAAAGATCTTCGGAAACGAAACAGGTTCCGTTGTCGTCGTTGGATGACAATTATTCAAATGACGTGATTACTGCTTCTCGAGGAAATCCAAGACCAGATCCTTTTTTCTCTGCAGCAGAAAAACCAAATTTAGGTATGGAATTTTTGGTAGATGAATCCGACGAGGAGGAAAGGGATGACAACAGCCAGGTTTCTGGGTCAGATGATCAGTTCTTAAACCAGCCAGAGGAGAATGAACCAATTACGATGACACATGAAGAAATGCAGCAGGAAAAGGCACAGTGTCTTTCACAATTAAAAAGATTTGAAGGAAGAGGTATAGTGGTCTCTCGTCGTTTCGGAATGGAACATTCTTTGAATGATATTAAAGGAGAGGTATACCGAATTAAAAAGGAAAATCAAGTGGATGCAGGTATCAATTACTGCAGACAGGGTCTAATGTTTTGTGTGAGCACTATTGAAATGGCGAATGAAAATTTCAATGTAGGTGGAAAATTAGATGGATGGTCCAATATAGTCTTGAATAGTATTGATGATTATGATGATGTCTTTGAGGAACTATATGAAAAATACTACAGTAATATGGGATCAAGTCCTGAAATCAAATTGATGAGTATGCTGGCTGGAAGTGCCTTTATGTTTCATCTACAGAAAAGTATGACCATCCCAAGCGGGAAACAAAGAGAAATGTCGGGACCTTCCGATGAGATGCTCAGGTCTCTCAATGATGATGATGACAACGATGATGATACAAATTCTACCTCAGGGTCTGTAGCAAGTTCTGTAAAAGTAAAGAACATCAACATTCAACCAGAAAAGAAAGGACGGGGGCGTCCAAAAAAATTAAATAAATAATATATTCTATTTCAATTGTAAATGGATATGTTAAAAAAAGATACTATACCAGGCGATATAGCAACTTTAGTGGCTGCCGTCAGTCTTATAGGAGGGTTTATGGTGATCAATGAAATTTTAGACGAATACCCGCATTTTTTCTGCCAAAATAAAGTAAAAAAAGTGATACTATGGTGTATCGTGTACCTACAAGTAAAATCTATTTCAAAGGCTTCCTTTATTTCCATTATTATAGTACTGCTGTTCCCAAGGATTTTTTTTGGGAAAATTACAGGTCGGAAAATTGTTTCTAAATAAAATTATTAATTCAAATTTTTTTTATAAACATAAACATATACAAAATGAAGAGAACCTTTCAGATCGTACACGTGCAAAATAGACTTGGTAAAAAAGTAAAAATGAACGAGGGTAGATACGTCAGCGAGTTCCCTGCCAGCGCTGCTAAAAAAGTATATTCACAGGTTCTAGTACATACCGAATGTACTATAAAAAACAAAACACCTGTCTTTACTATCGTGATTAAAGAAACCACCGCTGGTTCGTCTGGAAAAGTATATGTATATAAAGTACATAGAAAGACAATCGATCCAGTTTTAGTTCTTGGATCAACGGAAAGACCTCCTATTATTTATAAATACAAGGTGATGACAAAGGCAGTAGACCCTTCGAAAATCAAGGGACTTTCTGGAAAAATCAGCAGAGCGTTGTAAAGTAGGCTTTTAAATGGTTCGTGCGAGACACATAATCGCTATTTACAAATATATCCACCCCAAACTCTTCGTGTAGAATATCAACAAATGATTTTATTTTATTGATCCTAAAAAACGAAGTACCGAGGGACTTTGGTCCGTTTAAAATGTAAATTAGAGGTAAATCCTTGAACTTTTCAGTAAAATCACACGAATACAAGAGAACACTTGTTTTTTTTTCAGATACAGCCTGTAAAAGTTTGAATCTAAAATCAATCAGATTTTCCTGGAAAAAAGAATAAAATATTTTTTGATGTTCCTGTAGATTTTCTCTCTTTAATCTTTCGTTGTCTATTGTTTTTTGATAGGAGGTTATCATTGAATTTCTCGTATTAAAGTCCATTAATTTTTTAAAGCATTCTTTATCTGTATCTATAATACCTGTATTGGAATCTGTACAGAAACAGACTGTTGTAGTTTCCTGGATGAGTTGTCTGCATATTGCACATCTATTACTTGCGTATTTAATGAAGCAATAGTTATGATAGTAATGACCACATCTCATCATCCTGACGAGATCGTAAATTTTAAAATTCTCCAAGCAAATAACGCAGTATATCATTTATATCATTGAAAAGTTAGTTTTAAATGATATAAATGTATTAAAATAACTTTTGTTTTTTCCTAAGGTAAAGCAATGGGTATCATTGAAGAATTGAAAAAAGAAAGAAAACCAGATTCAAGATCCGAGACGAAGTTATTGGCTTCCTTGTATGAAAGTTGTTTGAAAATGATTAGATTTAAAAACAAATATGGAGTCACTTCTATAATTTACGAAGTTCCTTCGTTGGTGATAGGGTTTCCCTTGTATGATGTCGGTGATGTTTCTTATAAATTGAATGGAATATTAAAAGATGAAGGGTTCAAGACTACTTTTCAATACCCAAATAAAATTGTAATCAAGTGGCTTTAAACTGTTAGTTGTTTAATAATCATAATTACCTATTATTAAACAATTTAAAGATTAAAAACCATACTAACTATGAATGGAAGATGGATTAGTTCTAAGAAGGCTTGTGAGTTTTATGGAGT
>Ga0307980_1000150_pt1 | contig 34284 bp, 51 predicted proteins | sample OrgLakmetage1060_FD_201817 | JGI IMG/M metagenome (GOLD analysis project Ga0307980, IMG submission 201817) | Saline water microbial communities from Organic Lake, Antarctica - #1060 | ecosystem: Environmental > Aquatic > Non-marine Saline and Alkaline > Saline | place: Antarctica: Organic Lake... | reverse complement strand
TTCTTGTTGCCGACAAAATGACCACGAAATTTTCCGCAAGTGCTGTCAGATATGAAAGCACGGTCAATGGTATTAAAATCACACAACCATTTTCCGCAACAGTTGACCGGACATTTTCACATGGTGTCATAAATTCCGGGGCAAACTTGTCGCAAGTGGTGAACGCCGTTGATAGTCGTGGAAATGTTGCCACGGTCAACAAAACATTGACAATGATTCCATATGCAAAACCAAGTGTGAACGTGATGGCAACCCGTTTGAACGGATTTGAAAATGACACAACATTGGAAGTGTCCGGTTCATTTTCAAGATTGACCATTGGTGGTGTTGATAAAAACACGGTTGGTACAAGTGCGGTTGAATATAGATACAAATTAAATGGTGGAACATGGACGGCATGGACAACCATGACACGCACCGTTGGAACAGGAACGTTCGACACAACCGATATTGCATTGAGTTTGGACAATTCGGTTTCGGTTGATTTTGAAGCACGTGCAACCGATGAATTGAATACCACCACAACGGCGTTTACCATGAGTGCCGGGAAACCAATATTTTATATTGATAAAAAAAGAAATAGTGTTGCCGTTGGTAATATACCCACTGTTGAAAATGGTTTTGAAATAAACGGGCGTGTATTGGGTGTACTTGGGAACACTATTTATGCAACATCATCATCAACATGGACAAAACCAGATAATCTGAAATATGTTGATGTTGAAGTTGTTGGTGGTGGCGGTGGTGGACGTGGTTCACAAAGCGGTGGACGTGTGGCAAACGGTGGTGGCGGTGGTGGATATGCTAAAGCAAGAATAATGGAAGACAATTTATCAAGTACCGAATCGGTAACCGTTGGTGCAGGTGGTTCGGGTGGTTCAGCAGGAAATAATGCAGGAAGTGCAGGGGGTACAAGTAGTTTTGGAAGTCTTGTTGTTGCAACTGGTGGTGGTGCAACCACCGATGACAGAACAGGGGGTGACGCCGGAGTGGGTACCACTGGTGACTTTTTATTAAGCGGTGGAAAAGGTGGTCATTATTTCAACGGTAGTGCGGACGCCGGGGGTGGTGGTGCGTCATTTTATGCACAAGAACAACGTTCAGGACGTCAGGGTGGAAACTCTGTTGCCGGTATAGATGGTTTTGCACCCGGTGGTGGTGGAAATGGTGGTTGGGGTAATGTCACAAGTGCAAGTGGTGGTGATGGTGCCGATGGTATTGTAATAATAAAAGAATATTTTTAAAAATTTAAAAGCACAAACATGTTAAAATATAAAAGAAATATACAAACGTGTATTAAATCGAACAAACTTAAATCAACCAAAGGGGTACAATAGCAAAATGGAATCTGTTACACCATTCATTTACGGACTTATGATTGGCATACCGATTGGTTGGTTTTTATACACAATAATAAAGGGTATAATTCATGTCACAAAAACAAGATAGAAAAGAAGAAAAACTTGCAAAAAGAACTGTTCAAATCATTGGTTTCGGTTTTGCATTCGTTTTGATAGGAATCAAATTGTTTGCACTACCAGACGCAGACATTCCGTGGTGGGTCATTGGTGGTTTCTTCGGTGTTGGTGTTTCTGCTGAATTCAACGTTTCTGAAATGTTCAATAGGGGCAAAAAATAATGAAGATATATCGACAATTTTTTTTCGACGCAATGGTTTTTTTCACGTTCTTTGCAGTGGCGTCGATAGCCATTACAAATTTTGTTGAATTTCGTCAACAATCTAGTGATCGCAATGACGCCGAAATTGCAAGAAAAGCACCATCATCAGATTTTTTTGAATATGAAGATATTGTCGTTGAACCGACATATTTTGTTGGTGAACAAATTGTGTTCCAAAGTATACGGCGTGGGTTTGGTTCATACCCAGCAAGTTACATTGACAAAATATTTTGCCCAACCGAACCAAAATCACTTGTGGCAACTGCATTTTCCCGTGGTTCCATAAAAAACACGGACGGAAAAATCGAAACATCGAAATGGGTGTTTGGTAATTTTGAACAGGGAACCAAATTTGAACCGATCACAATAGACAAACCACAACGTGATTGCTATGTTGAATCGTTTATCACAATAATTGATGAATTTGGCAACACCAAAACCCAAGAAGTTCAAAGCAACAATCGGTTTGATATATTGGAAGTGAAGCCGAAACCAGCACCCGAATTACAATAGTGATATAATAACCACAAAGGGGACGCCATGACAGTTGATCAATACATCGAACAGTACAGTGGAAAACACATTGATGAAGATGGTTATTATGGGGCGCAATGTTGGGACGTTGTTGCCAAATATGCCCGTAAAGTCCACGGGTGTCCATCGTTTCCAACCGGTTCCGGTGGTGCCGAGGGACTTTATAGAATATTTGCAAATCCAATTGGTCAATATTTTACACGGGTAAAGAATGAAGTTGGAAATCCAAACCAGTTACCGAAAAAAGGTGACATTGTAGTTTGGAGTAAAGATTTTTACCAACCATGGGGACACACGGCGTTGGTATTAAGTGCCACATCAAGTGGTATGACAGTGATGGAACAAAACGGGGGAAATCCCGGTGGAGTGGCATATATTAAAAATCGGGGTTGGTCAAAAGTGTCCGGGTGGTTGACCCCAAAAACAGGAGGGTCAAGCACAATGAGTAAAACGGATTTGAGTATTGCACGAATATTGGCACACGGATTATTGGGGCGGTTGGACGCACATTCGGGTGCAAGTGATAGGGATTTAAATAAAAACCACGTTGGTCAAGAAACCAATGCAAAAATTTGGCAATTTTTCAAATCATCGGAGGGTGTGAATTGGCGTAATAGAATCCCACGTTTGGTGAATGCGGAAAAAAATGCGGTTAATCTTGGAAACGCATTGAAGAAGTCCAACACCGAATTGCAAGCCATTCAAAAGAAACTTGCCGAAATGGGTGAACGTCCAACACAAAAGCAACTTGATGATTTGAATAAAGCCGTCACAGTTGCCAACCAAAAGGCAATTGAAGCACAAACGAAAATTGAAGAATTGACCATGGCAAATGAAGCGGATTCAGAAACCGCCGATACATTCATGCGTCAACTTGGTAAATTTTTAACAAAATATTTACCGTTTTTAAATAGTAATAAAGGGGAATAATATAATGAGTAAAGCAAAAATTGAAGCATTAAAAGAACTTGGAAGATTACTTTTATTGGCCATCGTGCCGGTGCTTGTAACACAACTTGCAAACGTACAAGACCCAACCGCATGGGCATTGATTGGAACCGCTATATTAAAGGCAATTGATAAAGCAATCCACGTTAGTGACAAGACCAAGTTGAACGGACTTGCCCCGTTCTAATACACAACAAATGTGTTCACACAAAAGACCGTCCGAAAGGGCGGTTTTTTAATTGGTACCACTTCCCCGTTCGTATTTTGTTCACTTCCCCACCACTATTTTGACAAAATGTCAAACTTACAACGTTTTGTTCGTCTTTAGTTCGTTTTTAACAGGGGTCAAAAATAAAAAAGACCGACACACCCACGGGGTAGGGGAGGGGACAAGCCCCGTGTAAAATATTTTTTCAGGGCAAAACATGTGTCCGGTGGGGGACACCCCATAGCCCCAACCAATACGTGTGGGGGTGGTCACAGTAGACCACCACAAGTGTTGGAAAATATGTTGTCCACATGTGGAAAAGTTTTTACAAAAACCGGCTTGTATATTTCAATCCAAAAGCGGTATGATAGTAGTATCAATTATGTAATGTGATTGGAGGGAAACAAATTTACAAATCTAATAAGGGGATTAAATGTTTAACAATTTAAATGCGGAATTCAAGCGTTCAAATGTATCACTTGATTCCATTGCACAAGAACTTGGAGTGACGAACCGCACAATGCGGAATAAGAAAAACGGCATAACCCAATTCACACGCAATGAAATGTATATGATACGTGACAAGTTTTTTCCGAAACTTGGTGTGGAATATCTATTCTATGTTGAACGGGACATTGCAAAAGAAGCAATGGAATTTCAAGACTTGCCAACGGAACCAAAAAAATAATGGCAACGGAAAAGAATATTGAAAATAAAATCAAGTCGTATTTACGTGATGAACTTGGTGCATACGTGGTGAAATATCACGGAAGCAAATTTTCACAAGCCGGAGTGCCGGACATATTGGTTTGTCACATGGGACGGTTCATTGGAATCGAAGTCAAAGCACCCGGTGAACAACCAACAGAATTACAAAAGTGGAATATAAAACGAATTAACGAAACCGGTGGAATGGCATTTGTTGCCGAATCACTGGAACAAGTTAAAGAACACATGAGGGGTTGAACATGGAAAAGATTACAAAAACGCTTGCCGAATTATCGGTTGCGATTACGGTGGTTGGATTCGTGCTTGCATTGTTTGGGTTGGTTTCGTGGCGTTGGTTCGTCATGCCGATACCCGTGGCACTTGCAATTGTTGTGACCATCTATATTGGTGAAAGCATATATGCACGATTCAGAAATTAACAAATTAGACAAAATCATGGCAAACAACTTTGAATTACAAGTATTGTATGAAAAAGACATTGTTGTGAAGTCATGGTTGAACATGGTACGTGCCGGGAAATGCACCGTTGAAAAAGCGTTGATGGGAATATCAATCACCGCAATCAAAGAAAAGCATTATTACTATCAGGAATTAACGAAATTAAAAGTGGAGGGAAAAGAAAAATGAGTGACCAAGAACGTTTGTTCAGAATGGAAGTTGACCCACAAGCAAGCCAACAAGAAATAATGTTGGGTGAATTTGTTGCGGAAGTTGGAATGTATGACACCGAATCGTTGGAAGCGTTACGGGAAGCCGAATTGCAATCAATGACCGATTCGGAAGCACGCATACACCGTTTAAACACGTTAATCGAAGCAAGGGCATAAATACGTGATTAAGTTGTTACCGTACCAACAAGAGTACATGGAACACACCACACGGAACTTTGTTTATGATATGGACACCGGAACCGGGAAAACGTACATGGGATTGTACCATTGGCGTCATTACTACCCGGAATCACCGCTTTTGATTGTGGCACCGGCGTCCAAGATAAACGAACAGGGTTGGAACCGTACAATTGACGAATTACTTGATGACGTGGAGTTTGAAGCAATCAGTTACAACAAACTTGCAAAAGATTGGCAAAAATACCGGGGATATTTCGTCATATTTGATGAATGTCATCGTTTGAAAAATTCAACGGGCAAATGGGGAAAAGCCGGGTTCAATCTAACAAGAATTGCCGATGGTTTCATTCTATTGAGTGCCACACCAACACCAAACAATTGGGAAGACATGATTAATTACTTCAAAATGTTCAAATTGACACCAAACAAAACACAATTTTTGAAGAAACATGCCGTCACAATTAACCGGTTTGGATATAATGAAATTGTCGATTGGAACCAAACGGACGTAATTGAAGCACAATGGAAATCCATATCCCGGCGGTTAAACAAGTCCGAAGCACTTGAATTACCACCGTTGGTGTTCCAAGACGTGTTGTTTAAAGCGTCACCAGTGTACAAGCGGATTCAGAAGACACGAATGCTTGATGATGACACACCATTGGACAACATGATGTCATTGCGTCACGGGTTGCGTGTCAACACCAACATGAAAGACAAATCCGATTACTTGAAAGAGTTTTTGGACGGCACAAAAGAAAACGTGCTTGTGTTTTACAACTATGATTTGGAATTGGAACAAATTAAAAAGTCCATTCCAAAAGGTAAAAATGTATTTGTTTGCAACGGTCACGAAAAACATTATCCAAAGAAAAACGAATGGGGTGATGTTGAAAATAGTGTGACAATAGCAAATTACAAATCAGGTTCCGAAGCGGTTGAATTTACATATACAACAGTAATTGTTTATTTCTCACCAACCGAATCGTACACCGAATTTTATCAGTCATACGGACGCACACACCGCATGGGTCAAACCGACCACGTGACGGCATACAAGTTCATTACACAAGCGACAATTGAACGGGACATTTACCGGGCATTGGACAATAAGCAAGATTTTAATATTAAATTATGGGAACAAGAGGTTTAAAATGTATATAGAATTTGAAGGAAATAAAAGTGACGCCGAATATATTATTGATGTATTGGAATGGGGTCAAAAACAAATGAATGAAAACGGGAATGTGTTGAACGGGTTAAAATTCCCCGGTTCGTATTCCCTGTTCATTGATGACACTATTGATTCAATACGGTCATCAATATTCATGGGGCGTGAAATGTCCGGTTCAGACTTGGAAGATGAAGTGGAAGACATCGAATCGTTACGTTCAGAGGTGGAAGAACTTGAAAGCAAGATTGAAGATTTGGAAGATGATTTGAACAAAGCACAAGTTACGTTTGAAAGTCACCATGAAGAATTCGTTGGTGGATTGATGACACAAATAAAAGAATTGGAATCAAGTACAGAATGCAATTGTGATTGTGAAACTTGTGATGGGTGTGAAGAATAATGCCGGATAAAAATGTAGTATTACAACGAAAAAAATATATTGGTGGTTCAGACTTGCCAAACCTATTGGGATTGAATGAAATAAAATATCCACAAGGTGATTCCCTGTTCACATTTGCCAAAAAGAAAATGAAGTTGATTCCAAACGAATTCAAGGGAAATCCATATACAAAATATGGTCAATTGATGGAACCAATTATCCGGGAATATTTGAATGCCACAAATGGCACCAACTATGTTGAAGCAACGTGTATTGATGAAGACTTGTTACAACGTGGGAACACGGACGGCATTGACGAAAACACCACGGAATACCCGGCAATGATTGAGGTTAAAACATTTGGTGAAGCCAAAGGATTGGACATTCCATATTACACACCACAAGGGCGGTTTTATATGGAACGTTGGAACCAAGACGAAATTGCATTTGTTGGTTATCCCCGTCCCGAAAACTTTTATACCGGCGTGGATTACGACTTGGAAAATGGTGATGAATTTTTCGACTTGAGTTTTGACCCGGATAAATTAGTGATTGAAGTTGTCCACAGGGACGCCGATGAATGGAATAAAATTCAAAGCCGAATAACGGCATTCCAAAACGCATGTATTGAACTTGAAAAGAACCCGGATATGACACTTGACCAATGGAACGTGTTGTTTTACGGAAAAGACATTGTGAAGAAACAAAACGCATTAATCAAATTGGAAGACCAATTGGTTGGTTTCAAACAATTGAAGACCAAGCATGATGAAGCAAAAGCACAATTGTTGGAACAGTTCGACAAGTATGGTGTGAAGACGTTGGACACCGGGCGTGTACGAATCACCCGTGTTCAATCGGACACCACCACAAAACTTGTGCTTGATGAAAAGAAACTTGAAAAGAAGCACCCGAAAATTGTCAAAGAATTTACGACCAAGAAGAAAATAACCAAGGGTAAAGATTACTTGTTGGTCAATGTTCGTGAATTAGGAGGTAAAGACGCATAATTACGGTTTGCACCCGGTCAATGAATATTAATATAAATGGAGGTTTAAACCATGGGTTTACTACCAAAAAATGAACCAACAGAAAAAGACATCACACCAAAAATGTTTTTCATTTGGGGTCAATCAATGTCCGGCAAAACATATCTTGCCCGACAATTTCCGAACCCGGTCATATTGAACACGGACGGAAATGCAAAAAAGGTGGACACACCAAGTGTGGAAATCAAAGATTTTGAAACGTTTGTGAAAACAATGTCCGAAATGGAAAAAGGTGGACACGGTTTTGAAACGGTGATTGTCGATTTAGTTGATGACATTCAAACAATGCTTGAAATATACGTGATGAAGAAGTACAACATTGAAGCACTTGCGGACGCACCATTTGGAAAAGCATATTCAGACGTCAAAACAACTTGGAAAACTTTAATGGTTCGATTAAGTCAAATGCCATATAACGTGGTGTTCATTTCTCACATAACCGAAAAGCAAGATGAATCGGATTCATCACGGACAATTGAAGTGCCGTCATTAGCACAAAAGTTTTACAATATGACAATGGGACGTTGTGATTTGTCAATCAAGTGCCGGAAGTTAGGAAACAATTACATTCAAATGGTTGTGGATAAACGGGACGTGTACACGGTTGATGATATGCAAAACAAAGTGGTCACAAATATCTTGATGGGCATAAAGGGTGCAATATCTGAAAAAGAACCAGAAGCACCAAAACCAGTTGCAAAAAAGACGGGTTCAACATCAAAGGTTACGAAAAAACCCCGTGTCGCACAATCTAGTGCAACAGAGGTGACGGAAGAACCGAAGCCGGAACCAAAAGCGGAACCGGAAACAAAAACGATGGCAAGTGTTGCCGACAAAAGAATCAAGAAATTGAAGTCACTGAAAAAATAAGTCGCACGACTAAATATATGTAAATTAAACAAGGAAAAATTACAATGGACGATATTTTAAAAATTGCAAATGGAGTAATGAAAAACTTTAATCCCGAAACCGACAAGGTGCGTGATTTTACGAATTTACCAGACGGTGAATATACTGGATTAATTGAAGAAGTTGGTTCAAGAATCAGTGAAGCCAAGGGGACACCATCAGTGTTTTTCAAAGTTGGAATTACAGAGGGTGACAGCACCGGGCGTTTCTTATGGGCAAATTACTATTTTGTTGGGAAGATGATGGAAATCAATATTCAAAAAATGATTTCTATTGCACACCAACTTGGATTTGATTACAACGAAATTGATTTTACAGACAACGCAAGTATTGCAAAATCACTTGAAGCGGTTGTTGGTGAAGAAGTCACAGTTGTTGCAAAAACAAGTAAAGACGATTTCCAAAACGTTGAAATAGTATTGGCATAATTCGATGTTGATAACATACGACTTTGAAGTTCTAAAACATGACTGGATTGTTGTGTTCAAGAGTGGAAAAACGTATGACGTGATTCATAATGATGTTGAAGCGTTGAAGACATGGGTGGACACACACCGTGCGGACATTCTTGTTGGATTCAACAATCATCATTATGATGACAAAATACTTGCCGGGTTGATAATGGGAAAAGACCCATTTGAAACCACGGTTCGTATTATCGAAAATAAAGAATTCTTGAATTACCGGTTGAACATGGTGACACTTGATGTGATTCAAGAATTAATGCCGGGCGTTGGTTTGAAATCAAGTCAAGCAAATTTGGGAATGTCGATTGTGGAAACACCCGTAAATTTTGAAACAGACCGTCCATTGAATAATTCGGAATTACAATTGCTTATTGGTTATTGTAAAAACGATGTTGATGACACGGAAATGCTATTCAAAAAAAGATTGGATTATTTCACAGCGAAATTTGAAATCGTTGGTGAATTTGGACTTGACCCAATGAGTGCCAAAAATACCCGTGCAACACTTGCAAGTAAAGTATTGAAGTGTTCACGGTTCACACCACCACGTGACCGGTTGTGCATGAGGTACGACAAAAACATCAATTGGGATTTAATCCCGGAAGATGTACAAGAGTTTTTCAAAGACGCCGAAGCACAATATCGTGGTGGTGGTGACTATGAAAAAATTGAACGTACAAAGTTGAAAATAAAGGTTGCCGGAGTTCCGCACACCATTGCGTTTGGTGGGTTACACGGGGCAATCGAAAAATACAATTCCAAGGGTACATTTTTGCAAATTGACGTTGCGTCATATTACCCGTCACTGATAATAAACAACAATTTCATGTCCCGTGCTAGTCAAAAGCCGGAATTATATGAACAGTTGCGTGACAAGCGATATGCGTTAAAACGTGCAAAAAATCCAAAAGAATACATATATAAAATTCTATTGAACGCCACATTTGGTGCCATGAAATCAAAGTACAATTCACTTTATGACCCGTTGCAAGCTAATAATATTTGTATCAACGGACAAGTGATTTTGATTCAATTGATTCGTGAATTAGAACAACATTGTCAATTAATACAATCCAATACGGACGGTATTGTTATCAAATACACAAACAACTTTGATGAAATCAAAGCGATTGTTGATGATTTCGGTAAACGTTTCAATTTGGGTTTTGACATCGACAAGATTGTTCAGATTGCACAACGTGACGTGAACAATTACGCAATTCAATATGATACGGGTTATGTGAAAGCCAAAGGGCGTTTTGCAAAATTTGACCATGACCGGTTTGAACAAAACAATTTGACCATAATTGATAAAGCGTTGGTGAATTACTATATATATGACATTTCGATATTTGACACCGTGGTTGGGTGTTATTCCAAAGGTGACTTGTTACCGTTTCAGATTGTGGCAAAAATGGGAAGAACCTATGATGGTATGTTCCATGAAGTATTTGTTGACGGTGAATCAGAAATGGTTGAACTTCAAAAGGTCAACCGGGTGTTTGCAACCAAAGACAAGAAATTTGGTGGTGTATTCAAACGCAAGGGTGAATCATACCAAAAGATTGCAAACACGGCACCGAACAACATTGTTTGGAATGAAGCATTGGACGGGTTCGATAAAAGTAAAATAAATTTGACATACTACATCAATTTGATTAAAAGCAATTTGTATTAGTGGAGGGGAAAAAGTAAATGCTAAAGTACATCGAATTGCATGGTGACAAAACACCGGTGACAAAATTGGACACATTCGTTTTAACGTATGACCAATATGAAAACGCCGGGTTACTGTTAAACGGCAAAACGGTTGTTGTCGATTTCGATAATGACAACGTTGATGAACAAAAGATTGTCGATTACTTGTTGCAACATTTTCCCACGCAATCGGTCAAAACTACCCGTGGCACACATCTGTATTACAGGGTTCCAAAAGGGGTGACGATTACAAACGGTGCGGATAAAATAACCGTTGGGGGATTTCAAGCCGATTTCAAAACCGGTGCGACATCATACACGGTTGTTAAAAAAGATGGAAACGTTCGGGAGGGTGCCAAACAATTGACACTGAAAGATTTGCCCGACTTGCCATTGTTAGCACAACCATTACCAAAGTCAAAAAACATTTCGGGACTTGGTGATGGTGATGGACGCAACAATGCGTTGTTCTATCACTTGCGATTAATCCGGGAACAATTACCCGGTGAAGATTACACGGAGGTTGCCGAATTCATCAATGATGTTGTGTTCGGGGTACCGTTTGGGAAAAGAGAATTGGAAGCAACAGTTGAAAGCGTTGGAAAAGCCGAAATTGAATCAGAGGGTCAATATAACGGAAAACCGGGTGACATGATTTCATACGGACGTTTCATCGTGAAGCAATTGGACATCAAAATATACCAACAACAATTGTATTTTAAGGAGGGAAAAAACTATTCAAGTGACCACATTTTGTTACAACAAAACGTCAATTCGTTTAATTCACTAAAGAAACCGCAACATTCGGAATTAGTACATCAGTTGTACACATACGGAAAACGGGTTAATCCAAAAGCGAATTTCAGTGTACGTTTACGCAACGGCACGATTGTTTTGGACACCGTGGTTGACGTGGAAGATGGGTTTACACCGTTTTATTTGGACGTTTCGTTTGATAGTGAAGCATACGATAAAGAGGTTGATGACTTCTTGAATTTCATTGCCAATGACCGCAAGGATTTGCGAATTGTATTGGAAGAAATTATTGGTCACATTCTATTGGTTCAGAAGTTTCCGCACAAGATATTTTTCTTGACGGGTTCCGGGGCAAATGGAAAATCAACGTTCATTGAAATGATTACCAAATTCACCGGGGAATTGTCATCACATGTGGACATCAATAACTTTGATGACGGCACAAGTTTGGCAAGTTTGATTGGTAAAGTGGTAAACGTTGCCGATGATGTTGACGCAATATATTTGGAAAAATCAAAGAACTTGAAAACCATGGCAAGCGGAAACACTGTTGGTGCAAGGGCAATATATTCACAACCGGTGACCATTAAGAACACCGCCACGTTGATATTTACCGCCAATGAACCACCAACATTCAAAGACAAATCGGACGGTATTGGACGCCGGTTGTTGATTGTACCGTTTGAAAATAAGGTGAAAAATAGACGCCACGATATTGATGAATTACTATCAACCGAACAAGCCAAATCATATTTGTTGAATATTGGATTGGAAGCGATTGGAAGAATCATCAAGAACAAGTGGGAATTGTCTATTAGTAAAACCATTGAAGTAGCAACCAAGGAGTACCACAAAAACAATGATTCCGTTTTGGGATATGTCACCGAATACAGTGAAACATTAGTTGGGAACCCATTATCACAAGTATATGACGCTTACGATAAATGGTGTGAAGATTCAAATTTGCGTCCAATTGGTGCCGGGAAATTCAGTCGAAGATTGGAAACATTGGGGTATCACGTAAAGCGGAAAAAGATGGTTGGAAAAATGGTCAATACAGTAATAAAGGAGGGTAAAAACGATGATAAATAAATTTAAAGATTGGTACAATCACCCACATCGAACGTGGAACACGTGTTTGAAATCAATGTTGGGTTACAATTGCCGGGGACGCAAGTACGATGACGGAACAATGGAGTGCGATTGATGGACAAACAACAAACGAAAATTCAATTGACCGTGTTGAATCAAATATCCAAGGATTGTGAAGAAGACGTCAAACGGTTCAACATGGTGGAATTCAACGGACGCAATGTTGCACAATATTTCGGGGCAATTGGTGCCCAAATAGACGCCGTTGCAAGAATATTAAGTGAACACATCGAAGTATGTGATGGAGGGAAAAAATAATGGCACCGGAAACAGAAGTTGGAAAAGCAAGTGAAGAATGGATTAATTCCATGATTCCAAAGTTACGATACAAGCAAGATTTTACATATTGTTGGGGACATTCAAAGAAAATGGTTGATGATGATGGCAAGGAAAATGGAATCCACATCAGACGTCCATATATACGTTTGTTTTCAACCGGCATTGAAAAGATATATCGAATGCAAGTGTTGAATGAAAAAATGGAAGACACGGTTTATTCTAAAGCGGAAGACGCCGAATTGGAAAAGTTCAATATTGCAATGGAAGAAGAACATAATAAAAGTAATGGTGGAGGGTGGAAATAATGCAATCTAAAGATTTACTTGTGGTTCGTGCATACGATTACCGTGGTGTGAAAGTTTTGGTTGAACTTAATTTTCAAACCGGTAAAGCGTCATTGGTTGAACGAAATGGTGACAATGCGTTCAAACAAAAGAAGTGGGATTTTACAGGGCGTGAACTTGACTATATGAACGGGTGGTTGTTGATACTTGACGCAATGAAGTATGCGGTTAAAGAAGCCAAAATGGAATTGCAAAAACACGATGAAGAAAAGACGCTTGAATTCTTGGAAATGTCATTGGCGTTGGACAAGGTACGTGATGGACAAATTGAAGCGTAAATATACTATTAAAAAATCAACCGGTGAAAACAAACGGGTTATCCGGGTTGGAATATGGGGCGTCATTAAAATGGTGTGGAACATGTACCCGGTTGATAAATTAGAAATAAAGGTGGGAAATGATGATACTAATTAAACACACAATTGAATATCTGTTATATGTGATGGCATTAACACTTGTGTTCGGTGTTGCCATGATGTTTGTGGCATATGTTGCCATTATGATATTCGGGGAATATGGGGTTCAATTCATATGAAAAAAGAAGATATTGAAAAACTGTTGATTGAAGCATGGGAAAAGATTAAAAGAGTGGTGCGACACTTGTGGGAAATTGTAAAACCACTTGTGGATAACTTGCGAAAAGTTGTGGATAAACCACCAATTAACACCGGTGATGAAGTTGTGGAAAAATCGTTTCTTGATGATGATTATCAAGCGGTTTCAGATGTTGAAATCGGTGAAATCACAGACGCCGTTGTTCGGGAAATGTCATTGAACTGGAAAACAATAAAGCGTGGTGATTTCCGAACCAAGAAGTTCCGGGACGCCGTGCATAATGTGGTCAAAGGTGCGATTGAAAAGGAGGTCAAAAAATGAAATATGCAATTGGTGATGAAGTCACGGTTGCCCATTATACCGGAGTTTTAAACCCCGATACCATTTGGTTGATTTCAAAAGTTAGTGGGAAGATTGTGACATTGGAGTTAAAAGACAAAACACCAAACGATTTGACCGGGTTCACACGTGAATTAATGGTTGGTGTGGATAGAATACGACCCGTTGATTGCCGGTGTATGAACATTGGTGAAGACGATGGTGGAACAACGTGTTGGGTGTGTCACGATTGTTCAGATGGGAGTTGTACACACCGTGAGTAAATTAGTAATAGCCGTGCCGGTGGGTGATGTTTTGTCTTTGATTGCACACCACACGCAAAAAGATAATGTGAAGTTTGAAGAAACGGCAATGAAAATTGCCAAAGAAATTGAACCACAAGATGTTGATGGACAATTGGCACTTTGGATTTTCGCACAATTTGGACACGGTGCATGGGTTCCGCAAGGGGGTGACGATGAGTAAAGAACATAAATTCACAGTCAATGATATTGGGCGGGTTGTGAAGCACGTTGACACCCATGATTTGGGTAAAGTTGAAAACATAATGGTAAATTTTGACGAAATATTTGTTGCGGTGGAATGGATAAAAGCCGAACCATCGGTTCACAATGGGAAATACTTGGAATTGGTTGATGAAAACCCGAAGTGTCCATGTGAATATTGCCCGTATGAAAGGCATAAATAGATGTTGAAAACAGAATGGGAAGTACAAGCCCGGTTGACCCCGCTTAAAAACACGGTTGATATTTACATCACACGTGATTTGGACGGGCGTAATATGGAAGTATTGTTACCCGATGATACCGCAAAAACAATTGATAGAAGTGCAATATTAAGCAAGGAAGAAGAAGCCGGTTTAATTTTTGCACAATTACCACGTCAATTGGTTGGGCAATTGGTTCAAGAATTAAGTGACATGGGTATCAAAACGGATTCAGATAGTAAAGTGCATGGACTATATGAAGCACAATCAAAACACTTAAACGACATGCGTAAACTAGCATTAAAGGAAAAATACAATGAATGAAAATATACAGGTTAAATATACATATGTGATATTCGGTTCATATAGAGAAGTTCCGGCGGGTACACCAAGTGGTGCATGGTTTATGGTGCAATCAACCAATGATGTTAAAAAAGCGATTAAAGCGTATGTTGACGCAAAAAATGATGATAGTTATATGAAAGTAATATTAAGCAAACAAATGACCGTTGGGTTAGTGGAGTTTGAAGCATGAACAACGAATTACAATTTTTGATTACGGTACGATACCCGGAATGGGGTGATGATAATGGGGGCAAATACCCGGCATTTGGTTTGAAGTATCTATTTAAGACGCCGGTGATAGCCGTGCCGGACTTTGAAAACGAAATGGACGCCGTGATGTGGAGTGAAGACAAAGTGGTGCGTGACCGGTTTAAACAATGGTGGCGTAAACATATTGGACATGGTGAAACATTCAATGGGGACATTCTGTTTGTGGAACCAAGTAATTTTGTAATATGTGACGGCAAACCGATGGGGATATTGTAATGATTAAAATATACACCGTTGATGGGTGCGGTGTATGTTCCAAGACCATTGAGTGGTTGAAAAAACATAATGTTAAATATGAAATTGTCGATTTAAAACAGTATGAAACATAAAAATTGTGGTAAAATAAATATAGAGATTTATGCCGGGGGTTGAGTACCGGAAACAAAATATAAACGGGGGTCAATATGAATGTGTTTGTGGACAATGCGAGGGTTCACAAGCACATTTTTATTTGGTTTGATTTCAAAATATAATGGCAAAAAAGCAACGTCCAAGTTTTGACCGGCACCACATCTTGTTTGAAAAAGCATTGTGGACAACCCGAAAAGAAACGATGAAGTTGCGTCAAGAAACAATGTTGATTCCACCACTTGACCGGGACGTGCATGAAGCATTGCACCGGGATTGTCCGATTGTCCCGGCAATGGGTTATCATGCCATTGTGCGTACCGTGGGGACGTTCCGGGCGGTTCCCGGTGATTACCTTGGAACAATGGACAACTTATTCCAAAGCATTGAACAGGCTTGCAATCACCCGGCGGTGAAATCAATTGAATATGACCTTGGTGGACTGGTAATTGGTGCCATTGAAATGCAAAAACCGTTCATTCGTGATGGATTGGTGCGTGGACGCAATGGGTGAATTTCCGAAAAACCCGTCCCGGAGTGAAATAAAACGTCAACATGACATATCAATTGTGGTGCGTGGTTTGGGTGAAACAGGTATTCACGGGGTGCGTGATGATGTTGTTGATGGTGTGTTTACGGAAGAAGCGATTGACGCATTCAATTGGGAAACATTTATGAAATATGTCCGTGATGTCTAATTGGAACCATCAATGTTTTCGGTTTCAAGTGCAATATATATGCGTTCAGAATGACCGTCTATTGTTTTATTCACGGAAATATAACCGTGTTTTTTCATAAACCGACCAAACATATTGCGTGACATAATGTCCGATTCTTTGAACGTGGTGCGTGTGCTTGCACAATACATTAAATATGCGTCCGTGATGGTTTGGTTGATATATTCATCGGGTTCAACCGCCTTCAAAAAACGCATGAAAGTGGCTTGTTTTTGGTCATTTTCGGGTGTTTTTGGGGTCAAAAGACGGTCAATTTTATCGTTTATTTTTGACAATTCGTTCATTATTTCATCGTGTTGGTTCATTTTGTCCCTTTTTTCAATTACATTTGTAATTTTATTTTAACATTTTTTTTGTTGGAAACACACCGAATTTTGGTGATTTGCAATTTATGTGTTTTTATGGTGGGTGTTTTAACGGGGGTCAAAACAAAGAGAAAAAAAAGAGTAAAAGTTAGAACTCTTATTTATAACATTATTATTATTATATATATATTAATGTAATAATAATAACTAGAAAATACATAAAAGTTTGAACAACTAGTTTTTGTTTTCTTTTTATATTGTGATAAAATGGACATATGATTAAAAAAAGGAGTGCAATGGAAGACGGTATGAAATCAATAAAAGCATTGTGTGCGGACAAGGATTTTAAAACAGTAATTGATATGTTCGATGTTGCGGAAGTGTATGAATCCTATTTATATATTTGTAAAAAAAAGAAATTTGAACCACTAACATCAAGGACGTTTTCAACCATGATGAAGCGGAACGGATATTTGATTCAAACAAAAATGCACAAGGGAAATAGCACCCGGAAATTCGTGGCAAAATAATGGACAATAAATTATTCAACGAATGGGTTGGTGGACTTGCACGGGTTGAAGTAATGGCAAAAGAAATGGGGTTGTAAAGATGGCACTTGTAAAAATATCTTGTAATACTAAAGCACAAACAATATATACATTCGATAATGGTGTTGTTTTGTCCTGTATTTGGGGACTTGGTTCATATACGGAAAATAGTATGGTTCGGGATTTTAAAAAAGAAGACTATGAATCAACCACACTTGAAATATATTCGATGGGTGATAATCCAAATGATATTGTTGAATGGCTTGACGCACAATTTGGTGGAAACCCGGCAGGAGGTGTTCCCGTTGGTTTTCTAATGGCTATATTGGAACGTGCCGATAAATAATATTTTGGCATTGATATATTAGAACATCGAAAATCTTAAATAGCAAATAGTGTTTTACTGTTGACTTTTTGCGATTGACAAATCAGGGAAACACAACGGTTATATGGTTTGATGGTTTTGTTGTACAATGTGGTTATGAATACCGTGGCATTTCATCAACAATTAGAACACCGTGTGTGTTTGGAAGTGTTGAAGACCACCGGGGTTGACCAAAAGACATTGAATTACTTGGTTGTCCGTCAATCAAATGGTTTGTTGTTACAACGCCGATTAAACCGGGAGTTGTGGACACGTGTTTACGGCAACCGGGTGTTCATCTATAACATCAAAGCGAATCGGGCGGTCATCGAATTGGGTTGTATTGGTATCAACGCCAAAGGTGAATCACTGTTCAGTTACTTTGTGCTTTATACGATGGGTGGTATTTATAACAATAAAGTCCGGGACAATCTATTGGATTACACCGAACGTAATAATATAAGGGGATAAAATGCACACACTAACACCAGATGAAAACAATGAAGTTCAAATTTATGGACACAAAGTCAAAGTGAATGGAAATGCCAAAACGGTCAAGATATTTGGCACGGAATACAAGGTTAAACAAACCAAAGCAAAAGAAGTCAAAGAAGAAGTGGTGGAAACGCCTGTTGAAGAAGATTCAATGGATACAGACGTTGTTGAATCATAATGACGTGTTCCATATCATCTTGCGAAAATAAACCCGTCACAGGGGACGCAAACGGGGCGTTTTGTTTGGAACATGCCAAAAAAGATTAAATACAAGCACCAAAAAGAACTTGCGAAAAAAGCCGGGAAGTTACCACCGGGTGTTGTTCCTATTGCCGAACAGATGGCACAAACACCGTTTGGTGGTGATGTGGTCAACATCGGTGGTAAAAAGGTTGGATTTACCCCGGAGTTATTAGCGTTGAAAGAACGTTATGACACCATGACCACATTGCAATCCAATTGGTTCAACGCTTATATCATCAACCGTGATGGTTCAAGAAGTGCGGAATTAGCAGGATATACCGGTTCAAAGTCCACATTGGCACGTCAGGGAACCAACTTGAAGCATAAGTTCCAAGACATGATTGACATTATGGATTCTTACACGCAAGAGATTGCCAACGTGGTGACAGAGTTGACCGGCATATATCAATTTTGGGGTGAACTTATATTGGACAATAAGCACCTATTGAAAGACCGGTTGAAAGCGTCCGAACTATTGGCACGGGCATTGGGTGCGTTCGATGGTGAAAATGGTGATACCAACATCAACTTTTATTCAGAGAAGTTTGACCAAGTACCACAAGAAACATTGGAAGCGTTTATTATTAGTGAAACAATAACCACTGAAAAAGAAAAGAGTACCGTTGAAAGAAAACCACCACCAAGAGGGTGACGCATTAGATAAAAAGTCCGTTTTAATTGGTGCTAAAATATCCATGGCACAACGGTCATTATTTTGGTTTTTGAATTTCTTTTATCCGGCGTTCTATAAGGTTGACCGCACGTATCTGAAAGACATGTGTGATTCCATTCAAGCGTTTGTTGAACAGAATGAAAAGCGTATCTTGGTTGTCAACGTCCCACCACGTCACGGAAAATCATTCACGGCAACCGGACTTGCAAAATGGTTGTTGGGTAAATTCCCGTGGAAGAAGTTGATGACCGGTAGTTATAACGAAACATTGTCCGGGACATTTGCCCGTCAGGTACGAAACACCATCGACACCCGGAAGTCATCACGCAACAATATGGTGTACCGGGATATATTCCCAAATACCAAAGTCAAAAAAGGTGAAGCGTCCGCACAAATATGGGCATTGGAGGGTTCAGAAGAAAAGAGTTATTTGGCAACCAGTCCATCGGGTACAGCAACGGGATTTGGTGCCAACGTGTTATTGATTGATGACATTATCAAGAACAGTGAAGAAGCATATAATGAAAACGTTTTGAACAAGCATTGGGATTGGTTCACGAACACCATGATGTCCCGATTGGAGGGTGATGACTGGAAAATCATATTGATTATGACCCGTTGGGCAAAAGGTGATTTGGCAGGGCGTGTTATTGAAGCATTCCCCGATGATGTGAAAACAATCACATATTCCGCAATCCAAGAAGACGGGTCAATGCTATGTGAAGAAGTATTGAATGAACGTGACTATAAATTGAAGACAAAAGAGATGTCAGAAGACATTGTTCAAGCCAATTACAACCAAAAGCCGATTGATGTAAAGGGACGTTTATACAATGATTTCAAGGTGTGGGACACCAAACCACGGGATAAAGACGGGGTTGAAATACCAGTGATGACATTGAATTACACGGACACCGCCGACACTGGTAAAGATAATTTGTGTTCAATCAATTACTTTGTTCACAATAAAGAAGCATATGTTACCGAAATCGTGTATACAGATGAAGCCATGGAAATAACGGAACCGCTTGTGGTAGATTTGCTATATACTGGAAGTGTAAACCGGTCAATCATTGAATCAAACAACGGTGGACGTGGTTTTGCACGTAATATTGAAAGGCTTATGAAGTCGAAATACAATGACAATGCAACAGTTATCACACCACTTGTGCAATCCAAGAATAAAGAAGCACGAATTCTTGCGTCAAGTGCGTGGGTTGGTGAACATGTATATATGCCCCATAACTGGAAAAACAAATTCCCGGCGTTCACCGGGGAAGTATTGAGTTATCAACGCAAGGGTAAAAATGCCCATGATGACGGGGTTGATGTTTTAGCTAGTATTTACGAACAAATAACTGGTAAACTAGAAATAACAATTCAAAGCAAAACCGGGATTGGACTTGTACCAAGTTCAAGACGGAAAATTCGCAAGGGTAGTTTGCGAAATCTATAATAAGAGGGGACACACAAAATGTATACAGTAAAACGGGGAACAGAAATTACGGCACAAGTATTAATGGACGTCATTGACGCCAATGATTTATTGGAACCCCGATTCAAAAAGATGGAACAATATTATTTCGGGCAACACGCCGTATTGACACGAACACGATTGGATAATGAAATCAACAACCGTATTGTCATCAATCATGCGAAATATATCACAGACACAAACATTGGTTACCTATTGGGAAGCCCGGTTGATTATAAAGTGAATGATGAATCCAAGGTTGATATTGACCCGGTAACCGAAGCATACAAGAAACAAAACATTGCGGATTTGGATTCAGAGATTGCAAAAGACATTTCAATATTTGGATTACAACATGAATATGTTTATGAAAATGAAGACGGTGAAACCAAATCATCTAATGTGGACAACCGTGCAACGGCAATCGTTTATGACACATCACTTGACCACAAGAAGTTGTTTGCAATTATGTACACCGGCAATTATTCCAAGAACCGCAAGAAACCGGACACATATGATGTGACATTCGTGGATAGTAAAAACGTTATTGAATATGTATTGACACCGGGCAAGGTTCCGAAGTTTGAAGAAGTGACCAAGACACCACACGGGTTTGAATTGGTGCCAATGATTGAATACAAAAACAATAGTGATTATATTGGTGACTTTGAACAAGTCATTACGCTTATGGACGCATATAACATTCTTCAATCAGACCGTGTTAATGATAAAGAACAGTTTGTTGACGCCGTGTTGACTGTTTACGGTGCCACACTAACAGATAAAAACATGGCAGAATTACGGGAAAACCGTGTGATTTCCGGCATACCGGCGGACGCAAAAGTGTCTTATTTGACCAAGAACTTCAATGAAAAAGACGCCGATACATTACGCAAGAACATTGAAGCCGACATTCACAAGATTTCAATGACACCAAACATGACAGATTCCGAATTCGTTGGTAATTCAAGCGGTGTTGCAATACGGTACAAACTACTTGCGTTTGAACAAAACACCAAGACCAAAGAACGGTTCATGGAACGTGGACTTATGGAACGGTTCCAACTGTATTGGAATCAGTTGAAAGCCAAATCAAAAACCAAGGGTGAATTTAACGTGTCCGACATTGACGCCGTGTTCAACCGTAACTTGCCGTCCAATGATGTTGAAGTTTCAACCATTGTTTCAAATCTTGATGGTGTTGTGTCCAAGGAAACATTGATTGGTCAATTGTCATTCATAAAGAACGCAAGCAAGGAAATTGAAAAAGCCAAAACCGAAGCCGAAGAACGTGTGAAAGCACTTGCCGACCAGTTCAAGGAAGACGAACCAAAAGAACCGGAAGAATAGAGGTTGACCCATGGAGGGTTCAAAATACTTCAAAAAACGTTCAATCAAACGAACCATTACCGCCGAAAAAGAAGCCAAACAATACCAAAAAGCAATTGCCCGGTTATATTCTAAAGCGGAAAAACAAATTCAATCCGACATCAACGGCATATATAAAACATATGCCAAAGGTGCCGGACTTGATACTGAAAAGTTATTGGAAAAACTATCATTCGATGACACCACAAAGTTTTGGTTGAAGATGAAGCAATCCGGGAACTTGGAATATATTACCCGGAATTACAGTTCACGCATAAACCGATTGGAACAATTACAGGGTGAATTGTATTCAAAGATTCACGAAATCCGTAATGATGAAGTCAATTTGCAAACCAAATCACATACCGAAACAATCAATGAAGCGTACAACCGCACTATCTTTGATACACAAAAGGGTGTTGGACAACCAATTGCATTTGGTGGATTGAATCAACCACTTGTGGACAACATGTTGAAACGGGATTGGTTGGGTGCCAATTATTCAAATCGTGTGTGGTCAAACACGGATAGACTTGCCACAAATGTCCGTGATGAACTTGGTACCGCACTATTGACCGGACGTTCACCACGCCGGGTGACCAAAGACATTCAAGAAAAGTTTGATGTGGCACACCATGTTGCGGATAGACTGATACGAACCGAAACAAACTATTTTCAGAATGAAGCGGAATTTGAAGCGAATGTTGACATGGGATTTGATGAATACATTTATATTGCCGTATTGGATTCCCGTACATCAACCATTTGTGGTGTCACTGATAAATTGAAGTTCAAGTTCAAGGATAAAAAGACCGGTATAAACTACCCACCATTGCACCCGAATTGCCGTTCATCGACACGGGTGTTTATTGGTGACGAATATGAACCAAAGACCCGGAACGCACGGGACGGTGATGGCAACATCGTTGAAGTGGCAAACATACCATATACCGAATGGAAAAAAGCATATGATATTCAGAATCAAGCACCAAGCACGATTGTGAAAGCTAATGCCAAAACCAAGAACGTCACGAATGAACAATATTTGGGTGTTCCGAAATCCCGTGTGATGACCCCGGAACGTGCGGTGAAAGCAAATCCAAGATATTCAGAGGGTGGAAAATTCCGCACCAATTGCCAAAAGTGTGTTCCGGTGTACGAATTAAGACGCCGTGGATTCAATCTTGAAGCGTTGCCACGTGACAAGAATTCACATTTTGTGGACAATGACCGCAAATTACCAAGTGCATGGGGTGAAAAGAAAATGGATTACAACGGACGGGAAGTCAAGAACGGGCGTGTGGTATCAAAACCGTTGTCCGGTATGATTAAAGCACTTGGTGAATTCCCGGAGGGTTCACGGGTTCAAATGAATTACCAATACACCAGACGCCGGAGTGGTCACACCATAGTTGTGGAAAAGGTTGCCAAATCCGACAAGTACCCACAAGGTGTGATGTTCGTTGACCCACAACCGGGGACAATTACGAACAAGTTTGACCCAAAGGGCAAGAACAAGTTTTCATTGTTGCGACTTGATAACCGGGACATCGAACCGGGTATTGTTGATTTAATAGCAAAACCAAAGGGGAAGAAATGACGGAAACATACGCACGATTTACAGTGAACAAGAAATATACCCAAGACGCACAAGATGTTTCATATCTTGGTGTTTACGGTGTAAATTATGTGTTCGGTTTCACAAACGTGAATCTTATGGACACGGCACAACAACCGTTTTACATCACTATTGGTGACGATGGTGTGATTAATGAAGTCCCGGCACCCATGATTCAAGATGATTATTATGACGAATCAATGTTTGCAAGATATGAAGCCCGGTTTCATTACTTTGAATTGAACAATTTACTTGCGTGAACACAATTTGTATGCTAATTGGTAATGTTTTGATATACTGTAGTTATAAAGCATTTTGGCTTTACTGAAATATTGTGTTCAGTGAGAAATAACACAATAATTCATATTATTAAACTAGCCGAGGGGCGTAAACCGGGGGTTCTATGACAGAAGCAGAAACCAAAGCAAAAGCAGAAGCAGACGCAAAAAAAGCGGAAGATGACGCAAATGCGAAGAAAAAGAGTGAAGAAAAACCATCAAGTTTCACACAAGAACAACTTGATGAAGTTGTTTCAAAACGTTTGGGTGAAGAAAAAGCCAAAAATGAAAAACTTATTGCCGACAAAGTTGCCGAAGCACAAGCCGAAGCAGACCGTAAAGCGAAGTTATCAGATGACGAACGTAAAGCAGATGACGCAAAAAAGGCAACGGAACAGTTATCCACAAGGGAAACCGAACTTGCATTGCGTGAATCTAGCATTGAAGCAAGGGAACTATTGCAATCTAAAAGCATAAGCACGGATTTAGTTTCATTTGTGGTTGACGCCGATATGGATAAAACCAAATCAAACGTTGACTTGCTTGAAAAAGCATTTACAAAAGCGGTGGAAACAGGTGTTGCGGACAAACTAAAGGGTAAAACACCCGATGACCCCAACAATAAAAACGCCGGTAGACCAAAACCGAATGCGAATGGACAGATTGCGTTTTAAATAATTTAACGCATGGAGATTAAAAAATCATGGCACGAACAGACGCATTAAGTATAATTGACAGCAACGACGATGAGGCGTTACTAGCAGAATCATACGCACAAGTAATTGAAAACGTCCGTAAAACGGCGGTTTCTGAAAGAATGAAAGCAACTGTATTTAGTGGTGACCCACTATCAGGTTCAGTTGAATTCAAAAGATTCGTAAACGCAACAATAAACGCATACGGTACAGCACGAACCGCCGGTGCGGGTGACGCAATCGTTGCCGACCCGGTTATTGTCAACATCACAGATGACAAAGAAATCGTTGAAGAAGTTGCGAAAAAAGACGTACTTATGTACGGTGTCCCGGCACTTGTTGACCGCCGAAAAGCTAACCACGCACAAATGCTTGCCGGTTACCTCGACACAGAGTATTTTGCGGAACTTGAAGCCGTTGCAACCGCACACGCCGGTGCAAGTGGTGTTACCGCACTTGTTGACAAACTAGAGGGACTTATTGTCAAACTTGAAACAGTCCAAAACGATTACGTGGACGGTGTTCCACGTGAGATGATTGCATTAGCACTTAAACCTGCTATATACAGTCAGTTACGAAACCAAATTGATACAATCACACGTCCAACAATTGACGGTGGTGAAGAATCAATTGGCATGTGGCACGGTGTTCAGGTTGAAAGCAATTTCCGTCAGACATCAAACGCACTTTGTACAATTGTTGGTTCAGTTGCACAACCAGTTGTGGTTGACCAGTATGACGCCGAAAAAATCCCACTATCAAACGACATCGCAATTGAGTTGTTTGCAAGCAAGGGTACCGAAGCATTGACACCAGACTTGGTTTTCAAAGCTACACTAGCAGACGTTGCCTAGTCTAACGATTAGATAACAGAAGCAAACGCCGGGGATAGTTGAAACATAAGAAACAGAATATCCCCGGCATATGGAAACTTAAACAAGGAACAAGAACATGACAGACGCCGAAAAAGCCCAACAGATTGTGCGACTAACTACTTATGCCAAATTGTTGAACACAAGTATTGGTGATACAGAAGATGACGTTGCATTATTGGCATTTTCCGTCACTGAAATTCTTGACCGTGTTCGTTTATATTTGAATCGTGATGATGTACCGGTATTGGTTGAAAAACCACTAGCCAAACCAATTGGTAATTTGTTCCACAAATACAATGGCACAAAAACGGAAACAGACGTGGCACAAACCGTGTCAAGAGTTTCCGACAATGGGCAATCGGTATCATATTCAAGCAAGGTAAAGAATTATTTTGCAACGGTCAACGATGACGAACTGTTTACCGGTGTCGAAAATGTTTTAAAACCACATAGGAGGTTGAATTTTGGAACTTCCGACCAACTTTAAAAGTAAAATTGCAAGTACGTTTTATGATAAAACTATTTCAATACTTGGTGAAACCGTAACCACCGAACTTGATGGTGCGGTTAATAAAACACATGACACCGTGACAAGCACATTCAAAGGTAATTGCAAACTATCGAATTTCAAACAAGTCCAAGAAGAATACGGACTTGACCACGAAATTAATATCATAGTTACATGTGGAACAGATGTCACGATTACCACCGGTATATTATTTGAATATAATGGCGTTCGATACGAAACAACAGATGTTGTTGCGTTCGATAGTCATCAAATGATTGTGGGTGAAAAATGGCACAACCAAGCATAACGATAAAAGGTATTAACAATTTGATTTCTAAAGTTGACCGTATGGTTGACGTTGACATGACCAAGGGCGTGAATAAAGCCGTTGCATTGGTTCAGGGTACCGCCAAATTGAAAGCCCGTTACGACAAGGGCATTTTGATGGGTAGTATCACGAAAAATGTGAAAACAATTGGACGTGGAGTTGTACAAGGTAGGGTTTACACGAATCTTGAATATGCACCATATATCGAATTTGGTACAGGTGCAAAAGGTCAAGGGACGTACAAACATAAAGTAAAAGGGTTGTCGCTAACATACCGCCAAACACCATGGGGTTATGAAAATGACTTGGGTGAAGTGGTATTTACGAACGGAATGGTTGCAACACCATTCATGTACCCGGCAATATCAGAGAATAAAAAAGCGATTAAGAAGATTCTTGAAACGGAATATGAACGCTTAATTTCAACCGGAATAGCATAAAGGGGATAAAATGGAAACACCAAACCAAACAGTTTACAACCAACTTAAAACCATTTCAAACGTGGCAAGCGTTGGTGTTGTGAACCAAAATGTGTTCACCGCATTCCCGGCGTTGACGTACACCGTGGTTAATATAAGTTTAGAACGTGACTTGGACAATGATATTGCAAGTCAGGATTTTGAAGTTGTGATTGACATTTGGACGGACAAAAGTGTGCGTGCAACCGAATTATTGGTTGAAGTAGAAGCAAAAATGAGGGCGTTGGATTACAACTTGGATTTTTCCGGGGAAGTACCAAACCCACAAAAAGATATTTACCACATTACTAGCCGTTTCCGAAAAGCTAATGTGTGATAAACTATAAGCATAAAGGAGAATAGAAAACATGAGTGCAACACGAACAATGGGAACTACATTGACAAAAACAATGTCAGGTGCCGAGGGTGCCGACTTGGTAATTGCAAATCTAACATCAATCGGTGAAATTGGTATTGAATCCGATGAAATCGACACAACTGATTTGGATAGTGCAAACGACTATAAAGAGTTTATAGCCGGTGCAAAAGATGGTGGTGAAGTATCACTATCCGGGAACATAAAAGTGGAATCTAATGTTGAAGCTATGCTTGCATTAGCGGAATCACGTGCCATTGAAGAATGGACTGTTGAATATCCGTCCGGTGCTACATGGGTATTTGATGGATTCGTCAAGATGTTCAAAGATACGGAAAAGAATGTTGAGGGACTAGCAGGGTTCACCGGCACAATTCGTATTTCGGGACAACCTGTTTATACAGCAAGTGCTTAAAACCATTTGACAAACTAGCCGGGTGAAATGCCCGGCACAATGACAATTTAAAAGAGGGAAAAAGACATGGCAAATGTACCAACGTCAAATTTAAAACTAAAGTTTACCGCACGGGTAGTTGATAAAATTGAACGCCAATATGGTGTTTCGATTGAAGAATTACTTGGTAATACATCGGTTCGGAATTTGGCATTTTTTATTGAAAAAGCACATTATGATGAAGACACTGAAAAAGTGGGTGTGAACAATGAAGAATCGTATACCATTCTTGAAACCTATTTGAAAGACCACGATAAAGAAGATTTATTGATGGACATCATGGAAGCGTTGCAAACTAGTGGTTTTTTATCACGAAAAATCGAGGTGGACAAGATGAGGGAATCAATCCAAAAGGAAACCACGAAAGCAATGGACAAGTTGGACGCCGATTCGGAGAACAGTGGCAAGAAATAGAACCGGAAGCGGTTGTTCTATTGGGAATCACCGCACACCAGTTTTGGGAAATGACCCCGACCATATACAAGTCATACCGTGAAGAACACATTAAAATTGAAAAACAGAGGTTACGACAATCCGATTTGTTGAATCACATATTAGGTGGTTACATAGCAATTGGAGTAAACGAACCAAACAAATACCCGAAAAATCCAAGATTATCACAGGAACCAGAAGTTGAAGTGATGACAGACGAACAGATGGAAAAACGGGCAAGACACAACACCATTCGCATGGGGGGAATAATAAATGACAATTGATGAAATGCAAGTACTAGTTACGGCAAATAGCACCCAATTCAAAAAAGAAATGGCAGGTGTTAAACGTGAACTTGAAAAGATTTCCAAGACCGCCGAAGAAACCGGGAAAAGAGTACCAAAATCATTTGCAAAAGCCGGTGCCGGTGCCGTTTTACTTGGTAATATCATCACAAAAGTTGTCACAAGTGCGTTCCGTGCATTATCAAATTCAATGGGTGGTGCCATTAAAAGACTTGATACAATCAAGAATTACCCACGGGTTATGTCATCACTTGGTTATTCAGTAGAAGACGCCGAAAAATCCGTTAAAATACTTGGTGACCGTCTTCTTGGATTACCAACATCACTTGACGCAATGGTTACCGCCACACAACAACTTGCAACGGTATCACCAACACTTGCAAGTGCAACCGAACGTGCATTGGCATTAAATAACGCATTTCTAGCCGGTGGACAAGGTGCGGAAGCGTCAAGCCGTGGAATGGTTCAATTTAACCAAATGCTTGCCACTGGTAAAGCCGACATGCAATCTTGGAAGATATTGATGGAGGTTATGCCGGGTCAATTGTCACAATTATCACAATCATTACTTGGTGCCGGTTCAAACGGTTATAAATTACAAGACGCAATCCAAAGCGGTGAAGTATCAATGCAACAACTTGCCGATGAAGTTGTTAATTTAAACAAAACCGGACTTGATGGGTTTGGTTCGTTTGAAGAACAGGCACGAAACGCAACGGGCGGTATTGGAACATCTATTGTAAACGTTCAAATTGCAATCCAACGTGGACTTGCAAGCATAATGGACGCAATCGGGCAAGCTAACATTGCCGGATTTTTCAATGCAATATCAAACGCAATCGGTGCGGTTATTCCATATGTGGTTGCATTTGTTCAAGCCATAATGCTTGCCGTGGGTTGGGTACAACGATTGTTCGGTGGCGGTGGTGGAGGTGGTGACGCAAAATCCATGAATGACAGTGTTGAAAAGACCGCCGGAAGCATGGGCAAGGTTGCCGGAGGTGCAACAGGTGCCGGAAATGCAATCGGTGGTGCAAGCAAAAAAGCTAAAGAACTTAAAAAAGCACTAGCCGGATTTGATGAAATGACCGTGTTGAGTGAAGACACAAGTGGTTCAGGCGGTGCCGGTGGAGGTGCCGGAGGTGGTGCCGGTGGCGGTGGTGTTCCAATGGAATTTCCCGAACCGAAATTGGACGGTGTTGAAAGTGCAAAAGATAAAGTTGCAAAAATACTTGATAAAATCAAAAAAGCATTCAAATCATTCGTCAATTCCCCATTCGTCAAAGGTTTCACAGATGTATTTGAAGTGTTGTTTGACATTGGTAAAAAGGTGTTTGAAAACGTATTAAAACCAATTGGAACGCTTGTTTTTGACGCCGTTGTTGGATTCTTTGAAGCCGTTGGAAACAACAGTGTTGCAATGCAAATACTTGGTACCGTTGTTGGTGCATTGGTTGCGTCATTCGCACTTGTGAACATCGTGATGGGTATATGGACAATAATAACTACCGTGGCAACCGCCGTTGGTACCGCATTTGGTGCCGTGATGTTGTTTGTTACAAGTCCAATTGGATTGGTAATTCTAGCAATTGCCGGAATCATTGCCGTTGGTGTGTTACTGATTAAGAATTGGGACACGGTGAAAGAATTTGCATTGAAGACATTTGACAAGATAAAAGAAATCATTGGCAAGGTGTGGGAATGGTTGAAATCAAACGTTGATTTGGTGGTTGGAATATTGACCGGCCCATTTGGATTATTGGTTGTTGCGGTCATCAGAAATTGGGATAAAATCAAGGAATTATTTAGTAAAGCATGGGAATGGTTGAAATCCAATGCCGGAACAATTCTTGCAATAATTACCGGCCCATTTGGACTTGCCGTTCTAGCAATTACAAAAAATTGGGATAAAATCAAAGAAACGGCGTCACGATTATGGCAATCCATAAAAAATGTGTTCAGTGGTGTGACCGGATTTTTCAGTAATATTTGGACAACTATAAAAAACAAGTTCACAAGTGTTGGTTCAACAATAGGTGACGCAATTGGTGGTGCATTCAAATCCGTTGTGAACGCATTACTTGGTTTTGCCGAAAACAAAATCAACGGATTCATTCGTTTGATTAACGGTGCAATCAACATGGTGAACAAAATGCCGGGTGTATCAATCGGTAAATTAACCGAAATGAGTGTTCCAAGAATGGCACGTGGTGGTGTTATTGATGGGGCAACGCTTGCCGTTGTTGGTGAAGCCGGTAAAGAAGCCGTTGTTCCACTAGAAAACAACACCGGGTGGATTGATATGATTGCAAGCAAACTTGATGGTGCAATGGGTGGTTCGGGTCAACCGGTTCACGTCACAGTCAACATTGGTGAAGACACCGTGATTGAAAAGGTCATTGAGGGCATAAAAAATCAAGAGTTTAGAACAAATCAGGGGGTATTTATATAATGGCAATTTTTAGCGGAACACTATTGACCATCGAAGCAACCGCAATACCGGAGTTGACAGAATACGAAATCAACCGGGCAAAATTGTGGCGTGACGCCGACAGAAACATGAACGGTGATGTACGTGCCACATTGGTTGGTATATTCCCGAAAATACAGTTGAACATCAATGTGACAACACAAGACCGCTTGCAAGCGATTTGTGCATTACTTGATGTTTCATATTTTGCGGTCACATATTATGACCCGTTTGTTGGTGGTACAAGAACGGCAAACTTTTATGCCGGGGATTACGCACCAAAAATGTTGAGTAAAGAACGGGGTTTGTGGGACAAATTCAGTGTCAATTTAATACCAGTTAGTAAACAATAATGCGAAGTCCAAGCACCGATTTTAAAGACGCAATGAAAGCACCCGTTAAACAGATTGACGGGAAACTTATAATTGACCCCGGTGTTGATGAAATCACAAGTGGTGATGATTTGATACGTTTCACCGTCACAGGTGAAGCCAAAAAGGTTGGAAACAGTGTCATGCGACAATTGACCGCCGATTATCTTGGTACCCGAAACTTGGTTGGACAAGTTATCACGGTCAAATTCGGTGTCAAATTGCCGTCCACATCTTATGAATACATCACAGTTGGTGAATTCTTGGTTACACAATGCGAAATCAACAAGGAAAAAGAAACAACCAAATTAATTGGGTATGACCGTATGATTTACACGGCACTTGATTATACAAGTTCGTTTTTTGCATATCCAACAACTGTTGGTGGATTATATGAACAAATTGCCGACACAACCACCGTTGATGTTGAAACAAGCACAATACCGTTTGAAGACTTGGACATTGATATTGATTATTATGAAAACATATCCGGCACCCAATATCGAAAAATGATTGAAGACATTGCCGTGTTGGGTGGAAATATTGCAATGATTGATGAAAACGGTGAAATATCATTGCGAAATGTTAAGACACCAACCAATACTGTTGAAACAATTACTTATTCAGATTTAAAAAAATTGACCGTTAAAAGCAAATACGGTTCGGTGAATAGTTTGGTGTTGTCCCGTCAACCTCAAGAAGACAATATATTTTTGAGAAGTCAGGAACCGGCAACGTATGAAATAACAACCGTTGACGCAACCGCAAACACGCTTGAAATCGTCACACACGGGTTCACAGACGGTGCATTGATAAAACTAGCAACAACGGACACATTACCGGCACCGCTTGCCATAGACACGTCATATTACGTTTATACGGACACGGAAGCCGATACATTCACATTACATACCACAAAAGCGGACGCAATTGCCGGAACAAGTGCCATTGACATCACAAATACCGGTACCGGGACACATTCCATTGTTCAATTTGATTTGACGGAAGTAAAGATTGCAAACAACGAATTAATCGACAAACGCCGTGATGAAATTGCGGAAGACATGCTTGATTATTTTGAGGGAACAGAATTTTACCCATTTAAAGCCGACACAATTGGTTTGGGTTGGTATGAAGTTGGTGACAAACTATTGGTGACAGATGATGAAGCCATTACCCGTGAAGTTCGTGTGATGGGTGTTAAATTAACGGTTGATGGTTCAATTAAAGAAACATTGTGGAGTGAAGAACCAACCACACCCGAAACAAACTATTCATATGCAAGTGGAATCAGGAATGATTTAAAGAATACTGAAATTGTAGTTGATAAACAGAAACAAGAAATTGCAAGTATTATTGAACAGGTGGACACAATTGATGGGTATGTGAATGAAAATTTCACCCGTGTTGACCAAGATATTTCAAACATTATATCCACGGTGCAACAATCCGGCGGTTCCAACTTGATTAAAAATAGTGCGTTTTATGCGTATAACAATGATAATGAACCGGAGTTTTGGACGGAATACACCGGTGCCGGTTCCGCAATATTTTCAGCAAGCCCGGAAGCCGTATCATATGGTTCAATTAGTGGTCACATTGCCCGGCTTGATGATATTGGATTCCAACAGATTGTTGCGGTGGTGCAAGACAACGGTACCATTGATGAAGAAGACAAAATATATTATTCATTTTCTTGCCGAATCAAAAAAGAAACCGTTGGTAATATTGCCGTTATTATCACCGATGGAATAACCGAATGGAAAACAGAAATTGCACCGGGAACATCAAAGTTGTGGGAAGAAATAGCACACCCGGCAATACTACCAAAGAACAACACATTGACCGTCAAGGTGTACGGGGATAGTGCGTCAGAATTTGAAATTACGGACATGATGTTGGTGATGGGTGAATATCAAACCAATTGGCAACAAGCCAACGGTGAAGTGATGAACACCCAAGTGAATATTCATTCCAAGGGTATCACAATAAAATCAAACATTTTTCTTGGTGACTACACTGTTATTTCACCAACCGAATTTGCCGGTTATGCGATAATAAACGGAACATTAACAAAAGTGTTCACGTTAAATAAAGACGTCACCGAAGTCAAGAAGTTGCAAGCGGAAGATGAAATTACAATGGAACCAATTAAAATTGTCCCATTGAACAACGCCAACCAAGAGGGTTGGGCATTTGTGGGAATAGGGGAATAATATGGCAGTAACAAGCGGAAGAATTAACGGAAACGCCGTTGAATTTGGTGCATTTTATTTTTGCCAATGGCAATTGATAAATCAAGAAATTTCAAACAACCGTTCACAAATTGCATGGCAAGCATATTGGCATTTCGATGGTAATGATTCCCAATTGGACAACGGTGATTGTGCGGTCAATGGGTCATATGTTTGGGATAATCCGGGGCGTGTTTATAATTACACCGGAAATATTCGTTTTGAAGACATGTTGTTGGCAAGTGGTTCAACATGGGTGAATCACAATGCCGATGGTTCAAAAGTGTTCGACATGGGTGGGTCATGTGTTGCGGTTGCCGGGCAAGGTTCGGGAGCAGGATTCACCAATTTCACATTGCCGACCATTCCACGTGCGTCACAACCAACATTGAGTGATACCACGTTGAATTCAGATCAGAATGTGACAATGTATACGAACAGGGCGTCCGGTTCGTTCACACATACTGTTCAATTGAAGTTTGGTGCATTAGTCAAAACAATTGCAACCGGTGTCCACACAAGTTTGGTGATAAATATGAACGACCACAAAGCCGATATGGGTGCCATTATCACAAGTCAAAACACCGGTGGTGGAAATATCACAATAAAGACATACAATGGCGGAACATACCTTGGTGAAAAATACGTCGATTTTTCTTATGTAATGATAAATGCAAACCCGGTTTTCACAATTGTTGGTTCAAAAGATACCAATGCAACCACGGTTGCAATTACGGGTGATGATACCAAATTCATTCAAAATGAAAGCACATTGGAATCAACCATTCTTGTTGCCGACAAAATGACCACGAAATTTTCCGCAAGTGCCGTCAGATATGAAAGCACGGTCAATGGTATTAAAATCACACAACCATTTTCCGCAACAGTTGACCGGACATTTTCACATGGTGTCATAAATTCCGGGGCAAACTTGTCGCAAGTGGTGAACGCCGTT
>Ga0307980_1000146_pt1 | contig 34763 bp, 40 predicted proteins | sample OrgLakmetage1060_FD_201817 | JGI IMG/M metagenome (GOLD analysis project Ga0307980, IMG submission 201817) | Saline water microbial communities from Organic Lake, Antarctica - #1060 | ecosystem: Environmental > Aquatic > Non-marine Saline and Alkaline > Saline | place: Antarctica: Organic Lake... | reverse complement strand
AAGCAGCTGCCTGATTTGGTAAATTCAGCTCCAAATAAGATTCTCCTACATTATAATTTAAAAGAAATAAATAAACAGGTTGGTTAAATTGCTCCGCTAGCGGTAATACTTTTGTATAATTTTTAATTGCTTTTTCATATTGTTTACTAATAGCATAAACATTACCCAAGTCAATTGATGCGATAATAATTTTTTCTAGATCGTTAGCTTTTTGTGCTTTTAAAAGAGATTTCTCAAAAATCTTCTGAGAGGCTATCGTATCTCCGCGTTGTAATAGAGAATTACCAATTAAGCTCGAAGCTGCAATTTCATTTTTGGAAGAACCGATCTCTTCAGACAAGTGAAGAAGTAAATTCCCTTTTTCAATAGCGTTTTTATAATCTTTATCGTAGTAATGGCTCCTTACTACCTTTAGTAAACTATCTAATTCCAGCTGCTTTTTAGAAATAGGAGGCTTATTTCCTAATTTTGCATCTTGTGCTGGCAAAAAAAGAATATTAAAACAAATAAATAAAAGAGCTATACAGCTGGTCAGTCTTGTCGTCATTTATAAGTGTTAAATGAATAATTGGAGAAGATACTGTTTTCTCACTTCTTAAAGTTACGTTAAAATTAAAAAGTTTAGCAAGTTTACTAAGGATAAAGTACTGATCTGCTGATTTTATATATAATAAAAGCCTTTTATCCATAGATAAAAGGCTTTTAGATGTGTATACATTATTTTTGATCCTGTTTAAGAGCAAGACTACCTACTGCGATTGCGGTTATTGTTGCGATTCCCTCCACTACTTCTGGAAGAACTGTTACCACCACCACTTTTAGGTTTATTGCTTCTTCCTTGAGAACGACCTCCACCACCTTGTTTTTTCAAACTTGGCTCTGCCGCATCTTCCATCTTGAATTCAAACTCGTGCACTTCCACAACAGGAATACTTGTTCTGATCAACTTCTCGATGTCTTTTAAGAAAGGACGTTCTTCTAACATACAAAAAGAAACGGCAAGACCGCTTGCTCCAGCTCTACCTGTCCTTCCTATTCGGTGTACATAAGATTCTGGCACGTTAGGTAAATCATAGTTGACTACATAGTTCAATTCATCAATATCAATACCACGAGCAGCAATATCTGTTGCTATAAGTGCGTGAAGATCTCCATCTTTAAATTGCTGCAAAGCTCTTTGTCGCGCAGCCTGAGATTTATTCCCATGAATAGCGGCGCTTTTAATACCAGCTTTATCTAGATCTTTAACAATCTTGTTTGCTCCATGCTTAGTTCTAGAAAAAACTAAGGTAGCATCATTCAACTCATTACTTAATAAATCGATCAAGAGCTTGGTCTTGTTCATTTTATTAACGTGGTAAATGCGCTGTTCTACTTTTTCTGCAGTTGTTTTTTCGGGCTCTATAGTTACTCTAGCGGGATTTCCTAAAATCTCGTTAGAGAGTTTTACGATGGCGCTGGGCATGGTAGCACTAAAAAATAGCGACTGTCTTTTTTGAGGTAAAAGCTTTAACAGCTTCTTGATATCGTGGATAAAACCCATGTCTAGCATCTGGTCTGCCTCATCTAGCACAAAATGCTCGACATGATCAAGAGAGATGTAACGTTGATTGATTAAATCCAGTAATCTTCCTGGAGTAGCAACTAGTACATCTATTCCTTGATGCAACGCATACACTTGAGAAGTTTGCTTCACTCCACCAAAGATGACCGTATTCTTAATATCGGTGTATTTTGCGTAAGCTGAAAAATTCTCCCCTATTTGAATGGCCAGTTCTCTGGTAGGAGTAACCACTAATGTTTTGATACGCCTTTTGCCTTTTGGCGGCTGGCGGTTGTATAAATCTTGAACGATGGGAATGGAAAATGCGGCAGTTTTACCGGTTCCAGTCTGTGCACAGCCTAATAAATCTTTTCCTTCTAATAGTACTGGAATGGCTTGTGCTTGTATAGGTGTAGGACGTTCATATCCTTGGTCTTGCAAAGCTCGCAAGATGGGTTCTACTAACCCTAATTCTTTAAATGTCATGTATTCAATTAAGCTGCAAAGGTAAGCTATTACAAGAGTTTAAGTGTATAAGTGTGTTTTTCTTAACGATTGGTTGTTTTAGATCTTGTTGTTTGGTGTTTGTTCCGCTTTCGCGAAAGCGGAATTCCAACCAGTATGCGACCTGACACAAGCCTTATTGAATGGTTAATGTATACAACCTGCTGGTACTGTCCTTACAAAGGGTATCTCCATCTTCAAATGGGCCATCATTTTCATCGTAATAAAGTATCGCGGCTTCTACATGGAGGTATACTTCTAAGTTAAAACGACCAGATTCTTGAGGCGTTCCATAAATAAAGAGCTCACGACCTTCAGACTCATAATCCATCCCGCGAGGCAATCCACGTACTGAAAAATAATAGTAGTAGTTGTTATCTTGTGGATCATTGTTAATTTCAGCATTTAAACTGTCCTCATAATAAACGTTAGAAAAACCTGTGACAAAAACACGCTGATTGAGTTGTGGTCCATTATTGATGATACAGTCCGTCCAGGAATCGCAATTGGTCAAAATTAGAACAGCTGCTGTAAGAAGTAATAGCTTTTTCATAATAAGGTTTTAAAGACATTATCAAAGTGCGCGCCATTTATCCTGTAAAGTTTTTTCTTTTATTTGTTTGTTTCAGTGGAAAGCGTCCAGAATGATTAAAATATCAAATCTGAAATTAAAAATTAAAGTTTTTATTTCTGCTCCATTAGGAGGTGGAGAACGCAAATATCAATTAATGACAAAACATTTTTCTGTTCAAAATGGAAGGTATCTTTATCGTTATAAAGAATTAAAAGCCCAATCACAAGAGGGAAAATAGCATGCTATTTCAACATATAAAAGCTCTAGCTTTCCGTCTAGTGTTTCTTCTAAAGGTGGAAGTAATACTTATTTGAAGTTCCATTAATTTATCAAGATCTAAAAGCTACTTAAAAACGTCTAAAACTGTTGGATTAATTAAGGGTGATTTTATATAAAGGTTTTACCTTTACCGATTCATATTTTGTAGCTATGATTAAAATCACTTTGCCCGACGGCAGTATCAAAGAAATGGAAAGCGGTACCACTCCTATGGATGTCGCTATGAGTATATCACACGGACTTGCCCGTAGTGTGATCAGCGCTAGTTTTAACGGTAAAAAAGTAGAAACCAAAACACCTCTAAAAGAAGATGGTAGCTTGGTTCTTTTTACGTTTAGCAATCCTGAAGGGAAAGAGGCTTTCTGGCATTCTACCTCTCACCTTATGGCACAAGCTATAGAGGAATTGTTTCCTGGAGTAAGTCTGACCATAGGACCTGCAATTGATAATGGATTCTATTACGATATAGATTTTAAAGAGCATTCTATTTCTGAGACTGATATCCCTAAAATAGAGGCTCGCATGTTAGAAATAGCACGGGGAAAACATGAGTTTACGATGCGCAGTGTCTCTAAAACTGATGCGATAAAATTCTATAAGGATCAAAACAATCCATTTAAAGTAGAGCTGATAGAAAACCTAACGGATGGTGAGATCACTTTTTGTGATCAGGATACGTTTACAGATTTATGTCGCGGTGGTCATGTTCCTAATACAGGAATTATCAAGGCAGTAAAAATAATGAGTATAGCCGGTGCTTACTGGCGTGGAGATGAAAATAATCCACAACTTACTCGTTTGTACGGTACTTCTTTTCCTAAGCAAAAGGACTTAAAAGAATACCTGGAATTACTAGAAGAAGCAAAAAAACGTGATCATAGAAAATTAGGTAAAGAATTACAGTTGTTTACTTTTTCTCAACGAGTAGGTCAAGGACTTCCTTTATGGTTGCCTAAAGGTGCCGCTCTGCGCGAGCGATTAGAAAATTTCCTAAAAGCAGCTCAGAAAAAAGCGGGTTATGAAATGGTGGTGACTCCACATATAGGTTCTAAGGAATTGTATGTGACGTCTGGTCATTATGAAAAGTACGGAGCAGATTCTTTCCAGCCTATAAAAACGCCTAACGATGATGAAGAGTTTTTATTGAAGCCGATGAACTGCCCACATCACTGTGAAATTTATAAAAGTGCACAGTGGTCGTATAGAGATTTACCGAAGCGTTTTGCAGAATTTGGTACGGTTTATAGATACGAGCAAAGTGGTGAACTTCATGGATTGACACGTGTACGCGGATTTACTCAGGATGATGCGCATATTTTCTGTATGCCAGAACAATTAGATAAAGAATTTAAAGCAGTTATAGACCTCGTTATGTATGTTTTCGGTTCATTAGGATTTGAAAACTTTACCGCGCAGGTGAGTATTCGTGACCCCAAAAAGCCAGAAAAATATATAGGGGATGTTAAGAATTGGGAAATTGCAGAAAATGCAATTATTAGCGCTGCAAATGATAAAGGTCTCAATTATGTGATTGAAGAAGGTGAAGCTGCCTTTTATGGTCCTAAATTAGACTTTATGGTCAAGGATGCCCTAGGTAGAAGCTGGCAATTGGGTACTATACAGGTAGATTACAATTTACCAGAACGTTTTGATTTGCTGTATAAGGGTGCTGATAATGAGTCACATAGACCAGTAATGATACATCGTGCGCCTTTTGGTAGTATGGAACGTTTTATTGCCATATTATTAGAACATACCGGAGGGAATTTCCCGCTATGGTTGATGCCTGAGCAGTGTGCTATCTTATCTCTCAGTGAGAAATACGAAAATTATGCTAAACAAGTAGCAAATTTGTTAGAAATTAACGAAATTCGCACAACAGTTGACAACCGTGCAGAAACCATGGGTAAAAAAATCCGTGAGGCAGAGATGAACAAATTGCCGTATATGCTTATCGTAGGTGAGCAGGAAGAAAAAGAAGGCACTATTTCTGTAAGAAAACATGGTGGAGAGGATCTGGGAAGTATGAGTGTTGCAGCTTTTGCAGAACTTGTTCAAAAAGAAATCTCTGAAACTATAAAAACATTTGAAGTTTAATTAAAATTATATAGTCATAGCAATACGTAGACGCAGAAGCCGTGGTCCGGCTCGAATTATCAAGGAAGACAAGCACGCAATCAATGAAAAGATACGTGCCAGAGAAGTGCGCCTAGTAGGCGATGGAGAACCTCGTGTTATGGATACACGTGAAGCTCTTAAAGAAGCACAAGAGAAAGAACTTGACCTGGTTGAGATTTCTCCTAATGCTGACCCACCTGTGGCAAAAATCATGGACTATAAGAAATTTGTCTATGAACAAAAAAAGCGTGAGAAAGTAATCAAGCAAAATGCTAGTAAGGTTGTTATCAAGGAAATCCGTTTCGGACCCAATACAGATGACCATGATTACGAATTCAAAAGAAAGCATGGTGAGAAGTTCCTTAAAGAAGGGTCTAAATTAAAAGCCTACGTGTTCTTTAAAGGTCGTTCCATTATTTATAAAGATCAAGGAGAAATCTTATTGTTGAGATTGGCTCAAGATTTAGAAGAGTTAGGTAAAGTAGAACAAATGCCTAAAATGGAAGGTAAACGTATGAATATGTTTATCGCTCCTAAGAAAAAGTAAGTTACTCCCATAAGTGCAGCCTTTAAGTAGGCATCATTAATCATGTCTAGCAAAAAGTACTTAAAGGATAAATAGAAAAGACTGTCTCTATATAGAGACAGTCTTTTTTATGGTCAAAAGAAAAGAGTTAAGAACCTGCTCTGCAGCTAGGCAATAGCTGTTAATTCTTAAAATTAAACGGTGTAACTTAAAGCATACACAGTCTTAAGTATAGGTGCCGCTTTTAATTCTTATGATCCAAAGAATAAGGAGGAATAAAGCGTCGATTTATAATACAGTTTCCAAATAAAAACCTATTTTTGCACTCCTTAAGAAAGAACCTTAGTTGGTGTTTTGATTTGTTGTTTTTAGAGTCTATTTTTAATAGCTTCTATACAGAACGGAATCAAGTAATTAGAAAGGTTTAAAATAAGAAATGCGAGAATTAAAAAAAAGGAAATTATGCCTAAAATGAAAACAAAATCTAGTGCTAAGAAGCGTTTTAAGCTTACTGGTACTGGAAAGATCAAAAGAAAACACGCTTTTAAAAGTCATATCCTGACTAAAAAGAGTAAGAAACGTAAACTAGCTTTGACTCACGATACAGTAGTGCACAAAGCAGATGTACCTAATATCAAGTTACAATTACGTCTTAAGTAAGACCACATTGTAAACCTTGATGGTTTATTAATTCACAAAATAACCCAATAGTAGTGCACAATAAAAGAATCTAGAAATGGATCGCCTGCTGTTAAAAAATTAAAATTATGCCTAGATCAGTAAATGCCGTAGCTCGTAGAGCTCGTAGAAAAAAAGTCCTCAAGCAGGCAAAAGGTTACTTCGGACGTCGTAAAAACGTATGGACAGTAGCAAAGAATGCAGTAGATAAAGCAATGGTTTATTCTTATCGCGATAGAAGAAATAAGAAAAGATCATTCCGTAGATTATGGATCACGCGTATCAACGCTGGTTCTCGTATGCACGGTATGAGTTACTCTGTATTTATGGGAGCTGTAAAAAAGAACAATATCGAGTTAAATCGTAAAGTTCTTGCAGATCTTGCTATGAATCATCCAGAAGCTTTTACAGCAGTAGTAAATAAAGTAAAATAATTTAGGTTTAACAACCTCTCGCAAATAGAAAATCCCCATCAGCAATGATGGGGATTTTTTTATGGGTATACGCTTAAATAATGTCTGGATTAAAATAGTAAGGATCTTTTACAGAAATGTTGATAAGGTTTCAGTATACTGCTTGCCGGCAGGCATAGCGAGAAAACGGAATTATTATTAAAATTACGCAATAAGGATTAATAGATGCTATAAACGGCACTTAAGTTTAAATTAACAAACTGTCCTGCACTTAACTGTGTATTCAAATTCCATTTAGGGGTGAGTTGATAGGCTGTTCCTAGATCTACCTTAAAAGAATGTTTGGTCTCGCTAAGAGTGGTAAGCACGTTATTAAAAAGGTCAAAGAACAAACTGCGTTCCCCAGTAAGGCTGTAATCTACCCAACTTGTATTATAGTTGAGAGCGGTAGAAAAAGTCCACTTTTTATAATCCTTACTCGCTACAAGGCCAGCATTAATAGAATGAAAATCGATAAGCGACCCATCGATTATTGCGAGCGGCGCTCCGCCATCTGATGGTTCTAGATCTAGCGGCTCGTCATATTGAAGATTAAGATCAGTCCTGTTATAATTAGCATAAAAAGCAATCTCCAAACTGCGTTTTTCTTTGAAGAAATACTGGGACAAATTATGTTTTAGTCCAACTCCATAGACGGCATAACTCGACTTCCCTAAGGTAATTTGAGGAACAACTCTTAAGGTAATTTCCGTTTCTTGCCATAGTCCTATCTGTCCTTGCACGTATGGAAAAGCAAAGAAATCAGTGTTTAATCCAGAAAAAGCTTGAAACTCATAGGTTTCCCCATCAATATCAAAATCAAAAAAAGTACGACCGCGACCACCTAGAGTCGTCGGAATAGACGCCTGATCTCCATCTCGTATAGCTACATTGATAAAATCTGAATCGCTTACCGTAAAATTCTTTTTGTTTGCGGGAAAAGGTAAACCGCTTATTCCTATGGAGATATTTGTTTTAAATTTATCTAAGGATTTTGCGGTATGAAACCATCCAGCACCTGTTTGCATAACGCTAGCTTCTGCGGCAGGATCGTTAAATCCATCGAGAATAAATAGTATATCAGTCAGTACATTTTCTACATCGTTATTTTGTGCTATGGTATTTTGAAAACCAAAAAAAGAGACGGTAAATCCTACTAGTAAGTAATGCTTTTTCATAAAAGTGCTAATTGTCAAATGTACAAATGATAATTGATATTTATCAAAGGTGTTTTTTTGCTATAAAAAGAGGTGTATTATTGGTTCAATTATTTTCTTAGATTCCTCAGTTGTGTTAGCCCTCCATACTATCTTTTTTTAAATGGGTTGTCATGTGGATGATTTTTTTTCCATGACAAGATATAGATTTGTTGGTATGCATCATTGATTTATAGCTTATCTTGATCTTATAAAAGAGGTATGAATAATAGGGATAGTGAAAAGCAAAGAATTAAGAAACCTTGGCCTACTAAGGCTGCTATGGAGCAGATTTATGAGAAGGGATTATGGGGAACGACTACTACTGCTCCTTATTATTCTGGAAGTGGATCACATCATCCATATATAGTAGACCCTTATATAAATACAGTCGCCTTGTTTTTGACATCTTTTCAAGATCCTATTTCCGTTTGCGATTTGGGTTGTGGGGATTTTAATATAGGCAAACAATTAGTACAACATACAAAGAACTATATAGGTGTTGATGTGGCTTCCAATGTGATAGCACACAATAAAAAGATGTTCCAAAAAGAAAATTTAAAATTTTATTGCCTAGATCTTGCAGTTGACCGTTTACCTGCAGCAGACTGTGCTTTACTAAGACAAGTATTACAACACCTATCTAATTCCGAAATTCAAAGTATCCTAGATCAGTTAAGAGCTTATAAATATGTCATGCTAACCGAGCATTTACCTGAAGGAGACTTTATACCTAACAAGGATATCACTTCAGGTCAAGGTATTAGACTTAAAAAACAAAGCGGATTAAACGTATTAGAAGCGCCGTTTTATTTTAAGGTAAAAGACGTACAACAACTACTTTCTACTAGATTAGAAAAAGGGAAAGGAGTTCTAGTGACAACGCTTTATAAAGTTTATTAAAGCTGAATGTTTTTTGCTCACGGCTCTATTGATGTTCTATCTTGGTTTTTTCTTTTCCTCTTATAGAATTCTTTGTTTGCAACATAGATTGTTTTTTCTATTTCGCAATATACTTTAGCACCGCTTTTGTTGGTCATTTGCACCATTTTAACGATTTCAATTTCGTTATCACGCTTTACTAGTTCTTCGATTTGTTCAAGCTCATTTTCTGAGTATAGAAATTCTGCGTATAAGTTTTCTTTAGCGGGTTTCTTAAATTTAATGTTAGCTGCCTTGTCCCAAACTACATAATGATCTCCAATAAGATTGATCAATTGAAACATAGGTATCGGATCTACGGAAGCATATATACTACCACCAAATATGGAGTTCATATAGTTTTTATTCCTCCAGCTGATAGGTAATTTCATTTTTACATGCAATAAATCAGGTGATACGTCGATTATTTTAGCGGTACTTTTTCTGTACATCGGTGACCAGTTTAATCCATATTTAAAAAGGGTGGCTTTAGATAAGAATCTAGTACCCAATGAGTACAATTTGTAATAAGTCAATTTATATTTTTTAGTTATTAGGTCGCGCTGTGAATATAAGAGCAATTTAATAATTTGTTTTATGATCACTGCTACCTCTGGCATAGGAATGGGATAAAAACACTTCGAATTATTTTTTATATCTGTATGATATCAAATTTTTATATCTGATAATGACCTTAATAATTTATTTATGGTAGTAAAATATGCTAATAGGGCTACGTATATTCATTCCAATAGGCACACTTTTAGACAATATTAAAAATTAAATAGCAGGTATTATAAAATTAAAGTGCTGTTTTATATATGATTACCTTATTTTTTGTAAAATTTTATTTTGTGGAATGGGATATTTAAGTCTTGAGTTGTTTTAATAGTAGAATTACTAATTTAAAAATTTAAAATTATGTTTCAAATCAAAATGTTAAAGAATTTATTCATAGCGGCTTTCGCCGTTACATGTTTGAATCTTGCTAGCTGTAGTGACGATGATGTCCCGCAGGTGGCTGAAATTAGTGTAAACGGTTCGGTTTTAATAGGCAGCGACGATGACTTCGTTGGAGATATTAATGGTGACTTTACCGGCACTAGGGGGAGTTCAAGCAGAACCTTTATGTGGCAAAATTCACTAAATACAGCAGATTATAATGCTGATATTACAGCTACTTCTGAGGGAACATTTCAAATGCAGGTATTTGATGCAACTGGGAATATGGTATTAAACAGGTCCTTAAGTGGAGCATCTGAACCTGATACCTTTTCAGGTGTAACCTCATCAGGTACACCAGGGAATTGGTCGATCACCATCACACTAACCTTATTTAATGGAGACGGAAGTTTTTCATTAAGTGAAGGAAATTAAAAGGCAAGTAAATGTTCTTGCCCTAAATAATACCTATCCACTTATAACGGATTATATTTATAACTTTAAGCTTAAGGATGCCAGCATCCTTAAGCTTTTTTTATTTTTTAAGCAGTGCTTATGCTAGCTTTTGAATCGATCCCGGCGCATTTATTTTCTTAAAATAGGGCTTAGGGTCACCATTGTTTGGCCCCGATTTTTATAAACCTTTGATGCTTCTAAAGGATACCATTCACTTTATAGAACATTAATCAGTTTTTAAAACACTTTTTATTTGGTCTAAATCTCCGTCAATATCTTTTGGAATGTCCAGTCCTAATATCCTACACATTAACGGGTATATATGAATATTTTTTACTGCTGGTATCTCGTAATTATTTTTAAAAGCAGGACCATTCGCATAGAAGATACCATGCATATCTTTGTATTTGGTATCAAAGCCGTGTACACCTATAGTTGTTATGTTTTTCTCAATTCTTGCTGCTATACTTTTTTTAGTCGAAAAATAATAGCCAGAATCAGGCACTAGTTGGAAGGAACCCCAGTCTTTATTAGTTGGTATTTTTTCAAAACCAGGAGTGTCTTTAGTTTTATAGATTTTAAAATGATTTTCTTTTTGTTTTAAATCTTTAAACAAAGAGTTGGTATCGACATTTTTTTTTGGATGAATATTTACAATGGAGCCGTTATTAATGGTTAAAAACAAGCTGTCGTTTTGAATGTCATCTATTGGTATAAGGTTCTTGACAGGTTGATTTGCCATGCCGTGATCTGAAACGATGATGATGTTCACAGGCAGTCCTGTTGCTATTACACCATTAAATAGATCGCCTAAGTTTTTATCTAAAGCCAGTAGTTTGTCTTTTAGCTTCTCCTCATTGGACGGACTAAAATTATGACCTGCATCATCCATATCACTAAAGTACATAGTAATTAAATGGGGTCTATTTTCAGCTGGCATCTTCAACCATTTTACGGCTTGAGCAACACGATCTTCATTTTTTATACTACCATCGTATTTATAGTAATAGGTAGGTGTCATTCCTTGAATGTTTGCTTCTGTACCCACAAAGAAGTAACTGGCCGTCACCATCGATGCTTTATTTGCTTCTATCCATATGGGAGAACCTCCGTAAAAACTGCCGTCTTCGGCCATTTTTCGATTCCGAATGTTATAAGTAGCCTCTTTTTTATAGCTGTAGAAAATATTGCCTATGATACCATGTTTATCTGGGTACATACCCGTTGCAATGCTATAGTGATTCGGAAAGGTCTTAGAAGGATAGGAGGGTATTAATGATTTTGCTTCAACACCTTTGGAAATAAAATTGATCAAGTTGGGAGGCCTATATTTATCTACATAATCCCAACGAAAACCATCTAGGGAAATCAATATAACATAGGGTTTTTTAAGAGCCGATTCCGAATTTAAAGTAGTTGCTTTTTTTGTAGTGGGTGATAACTTGCTGCTGCAGGAAACTAGACTGAGCATTCCTGCGATAGCAATTAATGTAATGATCCTATTTTGCTTTGTCATTTTTGTAATGGTTTATACGAAGTTGCTAGAACTAGTAGTGATGAGCAAGCAAGAGGCACTTTTGCTTATTTATCGGCATCTATTCAAAGCCTTTTATTCTTTTAAGTAAAATCCTCAAGATTTTACAACTTGATAAAAGTACATTAACCATTCGGTTTAGCCCTAAAGTTTGCAAATTGTGTTTAGGTTTATGTTTTACATTTTTTAATTATACCTCAAAGAAAAAGGCTATTTAGATTGCCTAAATAGCCTTTTTACTTTTTGTTATTTACTACTCTTTATGTAGTGGATAGAAAGTTATTCGATTTCTCGGAGATCTCCTGGTCTCGGGGATTTGAATACATCCATTCCCTCTTTCCTGTGTTCCACAACTTGTTCACTTATAAATTCACGGAACTCCTTATTGCTCTGACCATCCTGTTTGGAAAATTCAGCTACAGTCTTGGTAATCCCTCTTGTCTTGGTATTTAAAAATGTTGTACTCATAATATGATTGTTTTTGATATTCTCTGACAGAATAGAGGTTTAATACCGAAACCTTATTAATACTGTCTTAAAATCAGAATATGAATGTTAATCCCTGAGATACTCTTTTGAGTTTTTTACATAAGGGGCACTTTTTTAAAACCTGTAGAGTAGTGTATAAGGGGTGAATGACATTAATGTTCTTTTCATAAATATCATTTACACCCCATATTTTTAGCTGGTATTGGATAGCGTTTAAAGTTTTCTATGGACTCTTATGTTCATCACAAAAGAAAAGTACACCAGCCTTTCTGTAAGATATAATAGTTTTGTTTTATGGACTCCTTTGGTCTTGCCGGTTTGTTATTGCTGCTGGATTATGATTTTTTTAATTAAAACGGGTTTCATATTTTGAATTTGAATGAAATAAATCACTTCTTGATTCCAGATGTATTCAATAATCCAGCTTTTATCTTTTGTAAGCACCCATGTTTCAGGATTAGAAAAGAACGTTAAAGGTTGAGATACTAATGCTTCAACCGAAATTTCTATCTCAGGATCACCAGCATCACAACAACTGTAAGTAGGCTGTCTTTGGTTTGTATGGTTAGGAATTGCTCTCTTATTTTAGCTATACACAAATGATCTGAATCACAATATTCAGATGGATCATTTGGATTTGTAGCATCCACATCTATTTGATAATGATATAAGCCATTGTATCCGTCTCTTTTGCGTAAAGGTATATTTTTACTGATCCAATCTAAATGTTGATTCTCATAATATATCTTGTAATTATATTTCTGATGATCTAAATAATCCAGTTGAAGCGAAATCCGTTTTCGCAATGTTTTTAATCGTTCTTCTTTTTGCAGAAGCAGTCTTTGCTTTTTCAGTCGTTCTATTTTCTCCTTATCCATTATTGTTTTTTCTGCAAAATGATGATACCAACCTATTATTTGTCAGTTGAGTTTTTTTGACGCCACTTGTTTCTAAATGCACCAAGCGGCTGGTTGATTCAAATTAGGCGATTACGAAGTATCTCTTTTTCGAATGTAGCTGGGAGTCTTACACGAAGTAAGAGCCTTTATTTTAACAACATCATCCTTTTTTACATAAATCGTTGGATACACTACTTTAACTGAGCCTAATGATCAGCGCCCTTTTTGATGCTAAGGTTTATCTAGTTTATTCTAATACTATTTTTTTAATTGGATACTATTTTTAATCCTACTACCGAAGCTATTAACGTAGAAATAAAAAATAGTCGCCAAAATGTAGTAGGTTCTTTAAATATTAGAATTCCTAATAGCACTGTCCCAACGGCACCTATTCCTGTCCACACAGCGTAAGCAGTCCCAATTGGTAATTCGCGAGTTGCCTTTACAAGTAATATCATACTGATTGATAAACATACTAAAAAACCAATGTACCAGTAATTTGCTTCAGTGCCTGTAGTTTCTTTTGCTTTTCCAAGACAAGCAGCAAAAGCTACCTCAAAGAGTCCTGCTATAATTAATATCATCCAATTCATAGTCAATTTTTGGTTTATCTGATTTGTTGCATATAATTTTCTTCGCATTCTTGGGTTTCTTATATTAAGGGTAATGCCTCCTTATAGGAGACCTAGCATGCAAATAGACGCTAACTTTCCGGGTGATACACCAACCAAATTTAAAAATCTACAGGTCTTCACAAACACGCAATAACTTTTGATTAAGGGTTTAATTGACATATTTTATAAACATTGTTTTAAGCAGTGCTTTGTGCTCACTTGCTCAATTTAAGTATCCGAAACGCTCCTTTAATTACCAAAACAAAAACGATTGTCCCTACAATCAAATCAGGTTTATTGGAACTCCAATAATTTACTAAAATTCCAGCGATTATTACTCCTAAATTAATAATGACGTCATTTGAGGTAAAAATCATACTCGCTTTCATATGTGCCTCTTCTTTGCTTTTGGACTTTGGTAAAATGTACAGGCAAATCCCATTTGCAATAAGTGCAAAAATAGAAACAATAATCATGGTCGAAAAATCTGGAAGTTTTTCGTCTCCAAAAAATCTCCTTATAACTTCCATAAATCCGATAATCGCAAGTGTGATTTGAAAATATCCAGCAAGTTTTGCAATCCGTTTTTTCTTGATTAAGGTTCCGCCTATAGCAAACAAACTAATTCCGTACACAAAACTGTCTGCAAGCATATCTAAACTATCGGCAACAAGTCCCATAGATTTTGAGATCATTCCTGTTGTCATTTCGATGATAAAAAAGGCAAAATTTATGATAAGGACAGACCAAAGTAATTTTTTTGGTCTTTCTGTTCTTCAAATTCTGTTTGGTCGGTTTGTTCAGTCGAGATTTTCTTTCCGCCTAAATTCAGTTCGATAACGGACTTTTCGATTTTTTCAATTTCTCCGTTGTGAAAGACAGTCAATTTTCGATTCGGAATATCAAAGTCCAAATTGGCAATACTTGAAATTCCATCCAATTTCATTCGGATTAGATGCTCCTCTAAAGGACAGTCTATTTTGGTAATTTCAAATAGTGTCTTTTTCACTAGTTTTCAGAATTTTAAGCATTACTTATAACTCCCTATAAACCTAACTATAAAAATCAACACTAAATAAAAATATTTTAATGATAGTTAGTTCTATTGTTAGTAGACTATTTGTTATTATCAATTAAATACAAACGAAAATAAACGTAAACAAACGGTTAATATACAACTGTAACTTTAATACTGTCACATCTTTGCACCGTCATCAAAAACAAACGATGGCAGTAATTTATTTTTTAACCCATACAAACTAATTTATTATGAGCAATCTAAGCAACAGAGTACAGTTAATCGGACACCTTGGACAGGATCCAGAAATCGTAAATTTAAACGACGACAAGAAACTAGTGAAGTTCTCACTTGCCACCTCAGACCGTTATACCAACAAGTTAGGTGAGAAAGTAACAGACACACAATGGCATCGTATTGTAGCCTTTAATGCTACGGCAAACATTATTTCTGAATATGTGAAGAAAGGAAATAAAATAGCAGTAGAAGGAAAACTAGTCACCAGACAATGGGAAGACAAAGAGGGTGAGAAACAATACACCACAGAAGTTGTTTGTGATCAAGTACTGATGCTAGACACTAAGGTTTAATTCCATAAAGTCGCCCTAGCAAATTATCAGGATATGCTTTCGTTATCTCAAGATTAGAAATTTGAAAAGCTTATTGAATTCGGCATAAATTAGGAACCGGTAAGCTTTTTTTTTTACAAAATTAATTCCTTTGGTATACCTGTGCTTATTTAGTACAATGGAATTTGCACAGAAATACCTGTCTCTACATCTGGGGCATTATTGACATTAAGGTCCTCTTTGACATAAATGGTATACGATATCTTAGGTCGTGCATGCGTGTATAACATAGACCAGCTGCTTAAATTTTCAATAAGCGTGGTATAGCCATAATGCCATCCTTGGTTGATGGCTGCATAATTTCCTTTGAGGTGAAAATAGTTCGCTTCTTCCTTTTTAAAGTAAGAGGTTTGATTTTGATAATTCAGCCCGATGATGTTTTGGTGGCCTTTTGAGGTTTGATGGGTCCATTGTGCCATGACTTCTCCAGAACCTAAAAACCGGTTGTTTCCCAGATCGAGGTTGTCACTTCCATCGATAGCATTTTTATACAGCACACTATATCCCAAACCGAACCAAAGATTACTTCTAGTGTTTAAGTTGTATTTTTTTATAGTATTGATTCCTATCCCTAAGTCCAGTGAGTTATTATAGGCACTGGTGTTCCAGCCTATCTGTGATTGTAAGTTAAAAAAAAGATGGCGCTCGTTCCATTTTTCTAATTGAGGATAATAAGTGTGTGCCAGTTCGAGACCTCCTAGAATGATATCTCCAGCTTGCATATTCAACCTCTTGCCATTGCGGTCTGTGTAATTCACAGCCACTTCATTCACACCATAAAATTTCCTACCAAAAGGATCTTCACCACCAGCAATATTGCTGTGAAACCATTCAATAGATTCATCATTGGTAAAAGGGGAGTCAAAGAAATCACCTTTTACTGTTTGAAAAGCTCTCAAGCCTATTCTTATCTCATTATGATCGTTTAAAGGCAAGGTGAGTGCCGGGCGATAGATTTTGTAAACCGCATCGATTTCAATGTCCATTATCTGTGCAGGAGTCGTTTCTTGATCTACAAAATCAAAGACTCTAAAATACCAGGTTTGGTCGGCAAATTGGGCTCGTAACTCTGGGTCATCTGGAAGAAATGCCTGTACAGGAGCATGAAAATTATTTCCTGATTGAGTCTCTAGATGCAGTTGAGGGCTAGTACTCGCGCGCGCTTTAAAATTTTGCGTCATGCGAGAAGAAAATAATCCAAAATGATGCGTAGACGCGAGATGTGGTTTTAACAGCCCATTAACGTCTACCGTTAAGGAATCTTTTTGTGCGAGGCATACGATGTTAGAAAATAGGACTGCCCATAAGCTAAGACATACATACCCATTTGATAAGAAGAAAGAACTGCGACACATGTGGTAAAAATATTGTTTTCCTAAGTTAGAAATGCCACTTCTATTAAATTTGTTCGAGAGCTATGATTTTGATTCCGCTTTCGCGAAAGCGGAACACTCATATATCTTATAAAAAGCCGTACTTTTGCACGCTTAAAAATCAGGCATTATGCGCAAGATCTTCAATAATTTCACTAAAAATCCGAAGGACGATATTCTAGCGGGAATTACTGTTTCTCTAGCGATGATTCCAGAGGTGGTTGCCTTTGCATTTGTGGCGGGAATAGATCCATTAGTAGCGCTTTCTGGTGCCTTTATTATTGGTTTGATTACAGCACTTTTCGGAGGTAGACCTGGATTGATTTCTGGAGCTGCTGGAGCAGTGGCTGTTATTTTTGTGGATTTGATTATCAAAGGTCATGAGAGAGGAATGTTGATGGAAACGCCAGTGGAGAATATGGGTTTTTATTACCTCTTCGGTGCTGTGATTCTTATGGGACTGATTCAGATTTTGGCAGGTGTTTTTAAAATCGGGAAATTTGTTCGATTGATTCCGCATCCGGTGATGATGGGATTTGTAAACGGTTTGGCGATTGTAATTTTTATCGCACAAGTAAAAATGTTTACGCATAAAAAACTAGAAGTAGGAGCAGATGGTGTGGATAAATACATTTCCACTTATATGCAGGGAACAGAGTTGTGGATCATGATAGGTCTGGTTGCTTTAACTATGGCGATTATATGGTTATTACCTAAATTGACTAAAAAAATTCCAGCGGCACTTACGGCAATATTGGTCACAACGGCGGTAGTTGTTTTTGGCGGTATGGATGCAAGTACGGTAGGATCCTATATCATAGAAGGTGGTGGAACTGGATTGAAAGGGGAGATACCAACGCCTAATATGGAGCTTTGGGAGAATTTACCTATAGGTTATGATACCTTTTTATTTATTTTGCCCTATGCATTTCTTGCAGCTGCTGTAGGTCTTATTGAATCTTTAATGACCATGAATCTAGTAGATGAATTAACAGAAACTAGGGGTAGCGGTAACCGAGAATGTGTCGCTCAAGGAGCAGGAAATATCATTAGTGGACTCTTCGGTGGTACAGGTGGGTGTGGTATGATAGGTCAGACCGTAATTAATATCAATGCTGGTGGACGAGGTCGTTTATCTGGTGTAATGATGTCGGTGACCTTATTAACCTTTCTATTGTTTACAGATAAACTTATCGAGCAAGTGCCTATCGCTGCTTTGATAGGAGTGATGTTTATGATGGTTATTGAGACCTTTGCCTGGTCTAGTTTTAGGATTTTGGGTAAAATACCTAAATCTGACGCGGTTGTTTTAGTGATTGTATCTGTAGTGACAGTCGTTTTTGATCTTGCTATAGCTGTATTTGTAGGAGTTATTATTTCTGCATTAGTATTTGCTTGGGAAAGTGCCAAACGCATTAGAGCTCGCAAAAGCATTAAAGAAGATGGAACTAAAGTCTACGAGATTTGGGGACCGTTATTCTTTGGTTCGGTAACTGATTTTAATAAGAAATTTGACCCTAAAAACGATCCTGATAAAATAGAAATAGACTTTATAGAATCACGTGTACAAGATCATTCTGGTATTGAGGCTCTAAGAGGTGTAGCAAATAAATATCTGGATCTAGGGAAAGAAATAAAACTCACGCACTTAAGCCCAGAATGTAAAGAATTGTTGATGCGTCACAATCCAGAATTTGATACGATTATTGAAACTAGTATTGAAGATCCACGGTATCATATTGCAACTGATTTACTAGACGCAGAGGTATAAAAATAAAATGAAAGGACTTATTTAGTACGGAATAACTTTCAGCACAGGATTTGTCAAGATTTCACACGAAGGGAAGAAGATTTCACCCCATTCAGCACAGAAGTTTCCGACAACCGCTAGGACGGAAAGGTCTTAAAATCAGGATATGTTACATAAAAATTTCTCAGATGTTATTTTATAAGTTCTCGTATTTTTAAAGTAGTTGTCAATTCAATGCCATCTCGTAAATAGACAATCTTCAAATTTTCTACATCTTTATAATTAATAGCATTCCATTTCTCACAAGCATTGCTATCGGTTATATTTTTAAACTCAAAATCATTTATAGATAAGAGGACATCACCTAACTGTAGGTCAATAGCAAACTCTTCTATCAATCCAGTTACTAGCGCTTTATTCTCTTTAATTCTAAATTTAAAGCCAAAAGAGTTTTGCTGTGTTTTTTCAAATTCTTTTAGTTTTTTGAGGTAGATTTTCTGAGACGTCCAGTCCATAACTACGTCGTGTTTATTCATGAATTTGTTTCCTATCAGGTTACCAAAATCTAAATCCACCACTTGCGCGCCCATTTCAATAGAGCCTATTCTCAAACTATCTGTTTTTATAGTTCTTATGGTTGTAGAATCTATAACTCCATAAAGACCTATACCAGAATTGCCATAATTCGTAAATCCATCTGCTTCTTTAAATTCGGCTAGTTCTCTATCAATGTCTATATGACCGCCAAAACCTGTATCATAAACAAATAGAGTCTCTAATCCATTTACATGACCTCGCAAATAAGGTGTTTTACTAGCAGACACTATAAATGAAAGTGTATCCGTATAGGTGGTTAAGTCATAATGAGCAAGTTGGTCGGTTATGGTAATTTCACGATTTTGATAATCAAATTTCCAATAGGATTTTGCCATTTGATTAGAACCTATGATACCATCTATTCCCATGCAATCAAACTCAAAAACATTCCTCAAATCGGCTACAACACCACCTGTGTTATGATACGTCAGGTTGCCTATTTTTATTTCTGGAACGACTACTACTTTTTGACTATTAATTTGTCCTTGAGAATCTTCAATAGCAATATAATCTATCGCTTCTATTTTTAAGTCTTCATAAATAGCATTGGAAATAACAGTAGGCGCTCCGGTATCCACTAGAAAGTTATATTTTATAGAATTAATCTCTACTTCAACAATCGCATAGTTATAATCATAATTAAAAGGTATGATTTCTTTATAATCAATGTTGGTTAGGGTACCGTTATTAAAAATTTTAGATAATCCAGAGCAACTTACAAGGAATAGAATAAAAATGAGGCAAGGTATTTTTTTCATGGTAATAGATTGGTCTTTAAAGATAAGTCAGGTTTCAATTCCGCTTTCGCGAAAGCGGAAATATTCACATACTTATAACATCTAAAATCGTTATTTTTGAACAAAGACTTATTACATGGATTTAGACTTCAATAAAAACGAAGATCACAATAAAATGCTGCTTTCTGACCTGAGAAGAAAGTTTGCGCAAGTTGCCTTAGGAGGCGGAAAAAAACGCGTGGAGAAACTACATGAAAAAGGCAAAATGACTGCCCGTGAACGCATTGATTACCTCGTTGATAAGCCTGAAGATTGTATAGAAATTGCTGCTTTTGCAGGTGACGGAATGTATGAAGAACACGGTGGTTGCCCGAGCGGTGGTGTTGTGGTGAAAATAGGATATGTTCAAGGTAGACAAGTTATTGTTGTTGCAAATGATGCGACCGTAAAAGCGGGTGCCTGGTTTCCTATTACAGGAAAGAAAAACCTACGCGCTCAAGAAATCTCTATAGAAAACAGACTGCCGATTATTTATCTTGTAGATAGTGCAGGAGTTTATTTGCCTTTGCAGGATGAGATATTTCCAGATAAAGAACACTTCGGCCGTATTTTTAGAAATAATGCGGTAATGAGTAGTATGGGAATTACTCAAATAGCTGCGGTTATGGGTAGTTGTGTAGCCGGTGGCGCTTACCTCCCTATCATGAGTGATGAAGCATTGATCGTTGATAAGACAGGAAGTATTTTCTTAGCGGGTTCTTACTTAGTCAAAGCAGCTATAGGAGAAACAATTGATAATGAAACCTTAGGTGGTGCCACAACGCATTGCGAGATCAGCGGGGTAACTGATTACAAAGCAAAAGACGATAAAGACGCACTTGATAAGATCAAAAAGATTTTTGATAAAATAGGTGCTAGTGATACCGCTGGTTTTAATAGAGTAGATACTAAGAAGCCCGAACTAGATCCAGAAGGCTTATTTGGCGCGCTTCCTAGAGCGCGCAATGCACAATACGACATGATGGAACTCATTAATCGCATGGTAGATGCCGGTTCTTTTGAGGCTTATAAAGATGGTTATGGACAGACCTTAATTACGGGTTATGCTCGTATGGATGGTTGGGCTGTTGGTATAGTAGCTAATCAAAGAAAAATCGTCAAAACAAAGAAAGGCGAAATGCAATTTGGGGGTGTGATTTATAGCGATAGTGCCGATAAAGCAACGAGATTTATAGCTAATTGTAATCAAAAGAAAATTCCTTTAGTCTTTTTACAAGATGTTACAGGTTTTATGGTGGGTTCTAAATCAGAACATGGCGGTATTATCAAAGATGGAGCAAAGATGGTAAATGCTGTTTCTAACTCAGTCGTTCCCAAGTTTACGGTTATTATAGGGAATAGCTATGGGGCAGGAAATTATGCGATGTGCGGTAAAGCATATGATCCACGATTAATAGTTGCATGGCCTACGGCAGAGCTTGCTGTAATGAGTGGTAATAGTGCGGCAAAAGTATTGATGCAAATAGAAAAAGCATCCCTAGAAAAAGCGGGTAAAAAACTAACGGAAGAAGAAGAGAAAGCATTGTTTGCCAAAACAAAAGACCGTTATGATAAACAAGTCTCTCCTTATTACGCAGCTTCTAGAATCTGGACCGATGCGATCATCGATCCTAGAGATACAAGAAAATGGATTTCTATGGGAATAGAAGCGGCAAATCACGCTCCTATTACCAAGGATTTTAATCTTGGTATCATACAGACATAAGATTTTGAAGATAAAAACGAATTAAAATCTCCTTAAATAGGCACTTATGAAATTTTTAAAGAGATTTTTAAAACTACTTTGTATACTAGCAATAGCAGGCTACCTATCGATTTGTGGCCTGATATACTTTTATCAGGAAAACCTGCTTTTCTTTCCTGAGAAATTAGAAGAAGGATATCAGTTTGATTTTCAACATGATTTTGAAGAAAGGAATATTGTTACCGGCTCTGGTCATATTATTAATACACTGCTATTTAGAAAAGAGAATTCAAAAGGAGTTATCTTTTATTTACATGGAAATGGTGGTAGCTTAAGAACAGCCGGGGATGTTTCCCAGCACTTCTTGCCTTTGGGCTACGATGTATTTCTAATTGATTATCCTGGTTACGGAAAGAGTTCTTCAGAAATTACAGATGAAGAAGAGCTTTTTGAGGATATGCAATTCGTTTATAACGATCTCCAAAATTATTATTCAGAAGATAGCATAGTAGTTTTGGGCTATTCTATAGGTACGGGAATTGCGGCTCATTTGGCATCAAATAACAGTCCTAATAAATTGGTTTTACATGCACCGTATTACAACATGACCGATATGATGCAGCGTAATTATTCATTGATTCCGACATTTATATTGAGGTATGACCTAGCAACAAATCTTTATTTAAAGAATTGCAAGATGACAGTCTACCTTTTTCACGGGGTGGATGACGGTTTAATTCCTGTAGAATCTTCAGAGCGATTGAGTAAAGAGTTTGACCTTCCTTTATATAAATTAACCGATCAGGGACATAACAACATAGCTGGAAATACGGAAGCGCTAAGGCAATTGAATGAGATTTTAAATTAGTGGTATGTCGTAATTAATACGCCACCACAACTCGTAAAACAAAAACCTCTCTATTCTTGTTAGAATGGAGAGGTTTGACTATTAAAAAATAGAATTGTTAACTCTTATGTCAATTAGTGTTAGTTGCTATACTTGATATAAATAGATGTGTGCTACACCTGAAATTTCGATAGCACTCTAAATTAATTATTCTATTTGGTGAACCAATTATCTACGGAGCGAGTATAACCTATCTGAATAAATGTATATCCTTCACTATCAAAGTCACTATTACGCACAGAACCTTCAGTATTTCCAATCACTGGATAAGCTGGGAAATATTCAAGAAATAAAGTTCCATGGTGATCGTGTTTCCATTCAAAACTATATCCTATATAATTAGGAGTATCATCTGATCTATCATCACCTTCTAAAGTTTGAACGAACAGACCCTCTTCGTCATTTGTAACCTTTTCATACATTATACCTACCGCTATATGATTTCTAGCTGCTGTCCTAGCGTTGCCATACCAACTGAATTGAGTACCTAAAGTAAATCTATTAAAATTGTAATTAGCTTTACCACTTCCAACCTCTTCAGCATCAACCCAAGCATTTGCAGAAAAGGATCTGCTTCCGAATTGATAATCCACAAATCCTTTTACCCATTCTAAACCTCCATAAGCTCTTGCACCGAGGTCATAAGACAGTCCAAAGGAATCAAAAATAGGAGAAAAACCGGCCCTTAAGGTTCCGTATCCATAACCACCATAATTTTCTGTCTCATAGCCAAATTTGGGATTGAAATCAAAATTGATATTAAAAATCCCATAATCAGTAAAGCTATCTTGTGTGCTTGCATTGTCATTGCGATCAAAAACGGTTTTTTTAGAGTTGAAACCAATATTTGTTAAAGTACCTGTATATCCAAAATCAAGTCCAAAATACAATCCTTCACCTTGATAGATCCTATTTGCTTTAGCTCGTCCAGAGCCTTGATAAATAATTCCAGCCAGCATATATAATACTCCAGCAGAAGAGGCTGCAGTAGCGCTAGCTATAGCTCTATTTTGTTTGTTTTGTTGAGCTACTCTATTTTCGTATTCTCTTCGAGCCTGCTTTCTAGCTGCAGCTCTGCGCTTCTCTGCTTCTTCTGCTTCTCTTTGTTTGCGTTCTTGTCTTTCCCTTGCTGTAGCTGCTTTTTCTCTTTCCCTTGCTTTTTCTTCTGCTGCATCCTTTTCTTTATCCTCTTCTTCCTTTTTCTCAGCTTCTCTCGCTTCTTCTCGTTCTTTTTTTTCTTCTGCTTCTCTCGCCTCTTTTTCTTCTGTTTTTAGTCGTTCTAAAGATTTTTCTGTTCTCGAAATTTGATTTTCATAGTTACCATAGGGGTCTTTTCGCTGTAGTTCTCTATAAAGGGCGATTTTTTCAATAAGGTCAGCTTCACTATTACCTAATGCATTTACTTTATTTTTAAGTGTAGTAATTTCTTCCTTTTTCTCTTTTTCTGCTTTCTTTTTATTGATGTAACTGTTAGGGTTTTCACCACAATTTAAATTTTTGGTGATAGAAGGTACCCCATATTGCTCTTGAGCACTTCTATTAAAATCAATCTTTATTTGATAGATTTTAATAGAAGGATATTTTTCATTGTAATTGTTTCCACCTTGACCATTATATGTACTCCCTGACCTTATGGTGTTTGAACCTCCATTACCAAGGCCCCACATAGAGGTAGCCACATTTACGCTATAGGAGCTCCTATTGGTTACTTCTACTTTAAATTTATACGGATTTGCTTTTTCTCCAGAGGCACGCACATAGACGGCAACATCCAAAAAGTCAAAACAGTTTTGACCAGTTGTTTGTAGACGTATGTATTCAGGTGCTACAAATTTTGACACACCATCCACGAGGGTGTTGCCAGGAAAATGTGTGACTCTTACAGTTGTTTCTTCTTGTGCGTATGCTATAGCAGTTGTCATTAGTACTAAAGCGCTGAGTAAATTTCTTAAATTCATAATATTAGGTTGGTTAGCTTTTAATTGGTTTTTGACTAGTTGTCATAAAGTCGAGATTTCACTAATCTTCAGGTAACGGTAATCTGCTTTTTTATGACTCTTACATACAGTTAGATGCTTTTATATCATTTCAATTCATTTAAAATTCTAAAAAATTGAAATTTAGCAGCTTAATTCATTTTAGATTGTCAAAAATATTACCCCTTTAGTATAAAAAAAATACCCCTTATGGGGTATTTTTTAAACAATAGGATTTTGTAAAAACTCAATGTTTCCTTCTAGAAAACCTATTTAGTTTTAGTTTTGAAATTTGAAGACATGTGGATGCTAAAGCTTAAATTAAATTTTCAACTGGTTTAGTTTTTTAAATTCATTGGTTTTAATGAAGCCATTTTTTTATAGCTATCAGGTAGGTGAAAAATACTTTTATAAAGATCATAATTAAGCAGCGAATAAACCGTCACCTTAAAAAAAAAACATGATTAATGTTTTTTCCTTACCTATAAAGGTGCTTTATTTTTTTTATCTGAAAAAGGATTATTTCCTACTACATATCTAGTATAAAACAGCTCTGTTTTTAATGAATACAATTAGGGTCTTGTGCTATCAGAGACAACGAGAAGAAAAAAGTTAAGATGATTTGAAATTAAGTCACTCATAAATATAAAGAGTGACAAGTCTTTACTATTGCTAGTCACGACCTTCTCGTTTGTCCTTAAGACGTTGCTTAAAGCTTCTACGTTTTCGGTCCTTGATACTGCCTTGTTTGCCTTTGTTCCAAAATAAGAATATGACAAAGGCCAGTAAAACAGCTCCTATATAAATCCAGTCTTTATGTTCGCTTAAGATTTCCATGGTTGATTTCTTATGTCACTTTCTATAACACCATCGCGCAGTCTAATCACTCGATGCGCATGCTCTGCAATTTCTTCTTCGTGAGTCACTAATATGACCGTGTTACCATCTTCATGGATTTTATCAAAAAGAGCCATAATTTCCACACCTGTTTTGGAATCTAGATTTCCTGTAGGTTCATCGGCTAGAATAATAGAAGGGTTGTTTACCAAGGCTCTTCCTACGGCAACACGCTGTCGCTGCCCACCAGAAAGTTGGCTAGGTTGGTGATCCATACGGTCGGCCAGTCCTACACTAGTAAGGACTTCTTTGGCTCTAGCTACTCGGTCTTTTTTAGACATTCCTGCATAAATCATAGGTAAGGCGACATTATCTAATGCTGTGGTTCTCGGTAAGAGGTTAAAAGTCTGGAAGACGAAACCTATTTCTGTATTTCTAATATCGGCCAGTTGATCATCGCTCAGGCTAGAAACATCAGTACCATTCAGTTTGTAACTACCAGCAGTAGGGGTGTCCAGACAGCCTAATAAATTCATCAAAGTAGATTTACCAGAACCAGATGGTCCCATAAATGCTATGTAATCTCCTTTTTTGATTTCTAAATCGATTCCCTTAAGAACGTGAACGATTTCTTGACCTAGCTTAAAATCGCGAATAATATTGCGTACTTCGATAACATTTTCACTCATGCGACTAAAATATGAATTTTTGATTTAAAAGAGTTCTACGGGTATGACGCAGCGATGGTTATTTAGTTACAACATTTATAATTTAATAGTTATTGCTATAGAACTATACATCGAGATGTTCTTGAAAATAGAAACCACATAAAGGATATGGAACAAATTTGCGGTATAGCTTTCTCAAAAGCAACTATTCTTCACGCCAATTTTTAAGCATGACAATCCATTCATCTGGCTTTATGGAAAGTTACAACTTCACATAAAATTGCTCCTGCATCTGTTCTTTTCTAAAGAAAATCAGTCCAAAATCAAAACAGTCCACGCTTGCCGTCACCTGAGGATGATGGCAAATTTGATTCCACGCACGAGTCATGTCGGCAGACCAGTAAATATCATCAAAGATCACGACGGTATCATTATGTACCTGATGCAAAATGCTCTCGAAGTAAAAACAGGTAGCGTCGCCATTGTGATGTCCATCGATATAAATCAAGTCGTAAATAGGAGCAGGGGTCTTTTGCTCTTTAAAGAAATCTTGAAAGGTAGCATTCACAAAGTTCACCTGTTTCAGGTCTTCTTTCTCAAGGGCTTTTTTTGCAAATTCATAAACCTCAGGACTTCCTTCTACCGTTGTAATTTGTGCATGCGGTCTTGCGGTTGCCATGGCATGAGTCGCTATTCCTAAAGAGGTGCCTAATTCCAGAACTGTATTTACTTCAAAATAACTACACCATCGGTAAAGCAATTGCGTGTCTTTTTCTGTACTGCAATTGTGCTGGAGAATGTCGGTTACCTTTCTGTCATTAGATTTAAAAACCCTACTTCCTGCACCGTGATCTTCTATGTGTAAGCTGCTTTTGTTGTTATGTAAGCTTTCGCGAAAGCGAGACAATTTTAAATAATCTGCATAAGGACTGGCATCTCTAAGGCACTTTTTTTCCAATTGGAAAACAAAAGGCGAGTGAATGCCATGCAAGTGAAATGACTTGATGAGGTGAGAAAAGTAAGCAAATATAAAGTGAAACAATTTTCAGTTTTTTACCGTAGCAAAGATGCCTTAAAAATGGGTGTTATTCGGCCTCTATCTTTTTAATTAACTCTTCTATAATAGCTGTGGAGGTGCCGCTACGAGCCGCTAGATTTTTTGCCTTTTGAGCTGTTTGTAAGGCCTTTTTAGGCTCTTTCATTTTGTGAAGTACATGTGCTTTAGTCTGAAGGTTATAATTGTTTTCTTCCAATTCAATAGAGCGGTTGACAAGGTTTAGGGCGCATGCGAGGTCTTTTTGAGCGGTCAAATTTTTATAAATGTTCCAGCTCAATTCATTTAGTTCTTGTGCGCTGTGCCACAATTGCTCTAAGTTTTTTTTAGTTAGATTTTCATGGTCACCTGCTGCGATTTGATACTTAGAAGCCTTTCCTCGGTAGGGTAGAAGATCTCCTTTTACTTCCATGGCATCGTGTTTTTTTATCAATCCTACCATTTTATCGCGACTCATGACACTGCTGCTTTGTCCTATTTTACGGCCGTTTTTTATAAAAAAGTAAGTAGGAATGGAATTGACTTTAAGAATATCGTCTGAGATATTGTCGTCTGTATTCATTTTATAGATGGTCACATCTATAGTTTTATCTTCTGAAATGGATTTGATGACCGGTGCCATATATTTACAAGGGCCACACCAAGGTGCTGTAAAATAAAGGATTTTGATCTGGTCATCTTGAGCCATAACTGTATCTTCCATAGTCGCATCGGTTACATATTCTTGTGCGTAGGAATCTGTCGTTAATAAAAGTGAAAAAGTAATTATAAATAGAATTCGCATCTGGTTGTTTTTATTTTTATACTAACTAACTTTATGCCAGTATTATTATGGGAGGCTAAGCATGCTTTCCTGCGGACGGCAGAAATGGCGATAATAGAAGACAAATATAAACTTCAACGCTCACAAAATAGTTTTTTAGAGAATGAGTTATTTCCAAAATTGATGCGTTTTAAAATATATACATGAATAATAGAAAAGAACAGCTTGCCGCTATAGATCGATTATTAACCATTATGGAGGAGTTGCGGGAGCGATGTCCATGGGATAAAAAGCAAACGCTGGAGTCCTTGCGTCACCTTACCATTGAGGAAACTTATGAGCTGGGCGATGCGATTCTTGATAAGGATATGGAAGAGATTCCTAAGGAGCTAGGCGATTTGTTATTACACATTGTTTTTTATGCCCAAATAGGCTCAGAGACCAATCACTTCGATATGGCAAGCGTAGCAAATGGTATTTGTGACAAGCTCATCTCGCGGCACCCACATATTTATGGTGATGTAAAAGTGAAGGATGAAGAAGAGGTAAAGGCCAACTGGGAAGCGCTGAAGCTGAAGGAAGGGAAAACCAGCGTACTGGAAGGCGTGCCTAAATCCTTGCCAGCCTTAGTCAAAAGCCAGCGCATCCAAGACAAAGTCGCCGGGATAGGCTTTGACTGGGAAAGGCCAGAACAGGTTAAAGAAAAACTAGAGGAAGAGCTGGCTGAGTTGCAGGTAGAAGTAGAAGCGGGTGATCATGATAAAATGGAGGCCGAATTTGGTGATGTGTTGTTTTCCTTGGTGAATTACGGTAAACATTTAGGGGTGAACCCAGAAGATGCCTTAGAACGCACCAATAAAAAGTTTATCAAACGCTTTCAATATTTAGAAGTTAAAGCCAAAGAAATAGGCAAGGAGTTGCGTGATATGACGCTGGCAGAGATGGATGTGTACTGGGAAGAGGCTAAGAAGGTGTAAGGAGTATGATTGAAATTAGAGAAACGGGAATAAGGAAAAGGGCGCTCAAGTTTTTTGAGTTTAAAGAAGGATTGATTAAGAGCGAGACGCCTAAGAGTTATTTGGATTATGTACCTAACGTAATTTATACGCAGCATTTATAGTTCCTGTTTTTTATTATGGATTTAAGCTTCCAGACAAGGCTTTTGGTTTGGGAATCGGCATTTACTTTTCATCCATTTTAATATGGATTTTGATAATTAAGTTTTTATTATGTAAAAATAACAATCAAGAAGAACCGGTCCTAAGCACTAATTCTTTAGATCTATCTATAACTAATAAGAGTTCGGTTTTCGGTAGAATACTATCTTTTTTAGGAGTAATTGCTATTGTTAGTTTAGCGATATTTGTCATTACAGATACTGATTATAAATTTGAATGGTTTCATATTTTGTTTTATCTAATGGCTTTGAAAGGGATATTTTATCTTAGTGTAATGGCTTATTCCAATGAGGATACAGATATAAAAATATTCAAAGTAGAGTCTGACCGATGGAGCGTTTCCTACGATCAAGGAGATAAATATATACTTCTAGCAGACTTAAAACAGATTAAGATAGTAGATTTACATATATCCTTTGTACCCATAACTGGAAAGATAGAAATGCTTAAAAATTTAGAATTAAGCGAAGAAGAAAAATTGCAAGTGAAAGAGTTTTTAGAAAATAATTTAAAGGATATTGAAATCTCTTTTTATGAAAGTAGATTAGAAATTTTTAAAGATATTCAAGGTTAAAGTATATGTGGGATTCTAATCGTTTTTTGAAGTCGGATAATCGATCCTTAATAAACATACTATTGATCATCTTGTTTTTATTGGGATGGATCGCTATAAGTAAGTTTGATTTATTTGAATCTTATGATAAAGAGTTCTATGGCTCTGCAGTTTTTATTCTGTATGTTATTTACTTAGCTTTTTATGTAATAAAACAAAGGTATCAACGAACCGATCATTTATCAATAATACAGTTAAACGGAAAGAAAAGGAAATGGGATACATTCAATTATGTATGGATTGTAATAGGTATATTAATTTTATTCTCTAATGAATTAAAGAGTAGCGATATAGTCTGGACGACTTCTAGTTATATCGCTATTTTGTCATTTTCTTTTTTAGTGTTTGCGGGGTATCGTCTTTACATAAGTGATAATTATGAAAAGCGATTTTTATCTATAAAAGGCGAAAAACTCTACTTTATAGAATCAAAATCAACTTATTACGCTCCCGTAAATGAATTCCAGAAAATAAAGATGAGCTATAATAAAATCTCTGCAATTGCAAAAGATGGACGCCGTGATCGATTAGGCGGATATGAAATGAGCGATGGAGACTTACTTCAACTTATTGTGTTTCTAGAAAATCAGGCACCACAAATTGAGATCGAAGTGCTTTTTGAGGATACTAAAAACTAATGCCATAAACTAATAGGATCCATCTTAATTACTTATAAAATTTCATTGTTTCTTGAGGTCAAATAAAAAGCATGAATAATACCTGGAAAAAAAAACAACATGGTTAGTAGGATACTTATTGCTAAATCATTGTCAATTCCTCTTTTCCTGAAAATGCTTACCGGTGGCGCAATTATATTTAAAATAATAGTTAATGAATTCACAGATTTTTTATGCAAATTTACAACTTAATGATCATATGTTACCGTAATTACGCTAAAAACAAATAATTAAGCAGATATAAAACGCATTAACAAGGTGAAAAACACTTTTCTATTGGTTATGTAGAACTTAGTCTTTAGTAAGGAAAGTAGACCTTATATTTTTTTAGGAGCTTCAATTTTTAACTACTTAGAGGTGACGTAAAAGGCATGAATAACCCCAGGTATAACACCTAGTATAGTAAGTATGACGTTGATAATAAAATCTTTTCCTATTCCTTTGTTCAACGCAACTCCTAGTGGTGGAAGGAAAATGTTTAAAATAATAGTAAGAATACTCATAAACGGTATATTTTAATTAATGAAGTTAATTTACTATATCCCAGTAAAGGTGCTTGGAGTAATGACTCTCATTTCTGCTTTGATATCTTCACTTACTTCTAAAGTTTCGATAAAATTAGCAATGCTTTTTCCAGTGATTTTTTCGTTGGTACGCGTCAGTTCTTTTAAAGCTTCATAAGGATTAGGATAAGCCTCCCGACGTAAAATAGTCTGTATCGCTTCTGCAACTACGGCCCAATTATTCTCTAAGTCTTGAGCGATTTTGGTCTCATTTAATAAAAGCTTACCAAGTCCTTTTAAGGTGGCTTTAAAGGCAATAATTGTATGTGCTAGTGGCACCCCTACATTTCTCAACACCGTAGAGTCGGTTAAATCGCGTTGTAATCTAGAGATGGGTAATTTTGCAGATAGGTGCTCAAAAAGAGCGTTTGCAATTCCTAAGTTTCCTTCAGAGTTTTCAAAATCTATAGGGTTGACTTTATGTGGCATAGCGCTAGAACCTATCTCACCAGCTTTAATTTTTTGCTTGAAGTAATCCATAGAGATATAAGTCCAGAGGTCTCTATCTAAATCTATAAAAATAGTATTGATTCTCTTCAGGTTGTCAAAAAGAGACGCCATATGGTCGTAATGCTCGATCTGAGTTGTTGGAAAACTGTGTTTAAGACCTAATCTGTTTTCTACAAAGTCTTGACCAAATTTCTGCCAGTTTACTTGTGGAAATGCCACATGATGAGCGTTGTAATTTCCCGTTGCTCCACCAAATTTTGCTGCATGTTGAACTTGTTCCAGCATGTTCATTTGCTCTTCTATACGCACTACAAATACATAGAATTCTTTACCTAGACGGGTAGGAGAAGCTGGCTGTCCATGTGTACGAGCTAACAACGGAATGTCCTTCCAGTCGTTAGACAGTCGGTAGATTTCATCGCGTACCTCCTCTAATTCTGGTAGGTATACGTTTTTTATTGCATCTTTTATAGAAAGCGGGATAGCCGTGTTGTTGATGTCTTGTGAAGTCAATCCGAAATGGATAAATTCCTTATGAGCCGATAAACCCAAAAGATCAAATTGTTCTTTTAGAAAATATTCTACGGCTTTCACATCGTGGTTGGTCACCTTTTCTATGTCCTTAATAGCCTGCGCATGCTCATCTGTAAACTTGCGGTACAAGTCTCTTAATTGTTCTTGAGTTGGCTTAGGGAGTGGTTGTAATTGTTTAACTCCGCTTTCGCTTAAAGCGATAAAATACTCCACTTCTACAAGAACGCGGTAACGTATCAAGGCAGACTCAGAAAAGTAATTGGCAAGGGGCTCGACTTTAGAACGGTAGCGTCCATCGATAGGAGAAATAGCTTGTAAAGCAGTAGGCATAGTTTATGTCTTTAAAGCGTGCTAAATTACGGTTTAAAAAGTCGAAATCCGCGCCTTTAGTCTTCTATTTTCTTTAAGATTCTTCTAGCAATAAATTTAAATTCATTGCCGTAATTTTCTTATTTTTTTCTGTAAAATAGAATTCAATTATGGATTGATCTTGTCCATTTTTCTCATTATAACAGGCTTTACACGAAGTAAGTCATGTTTTTGGTTTACAGGTCCCTATGCTCAGATTAAACTATGCTGTAAAGCAGCTTCTATTAGACGCTCACTTTTTTGGACTTTTAATTCTGGGACTCCTTAAGGAAGTATGTTTTCCATAATTAGGATGGATAACCTATCCACAATAAATTTAGTTTTCAGCAATAGAGACTCTGGTGCAGTTTTCTATTTTTTCTCCATTTTCTGCACAAATCCAGTTACCATTTGCAAGCTCTCCTTTAAATTCAAATCCACAATCAATACAAATAACGGAGTTGCTGCTCAATTTGTAACCGTCTTTAAAGGAGATAAGTTCCTTTGCCCCACTCATTTTTTCTTTATCGGTAAAGGCAATGAGAATTAATTTTTCTTCCTTAGTAATATTATCTTTAATTTTCTTGGTTTTGAATGCTGTAATAGAGCTTCTCGAGCTAAGATTAGCATCTCCTCGGTCCATTAGTTTATCCCAGTTCTTTTTAATTCCATTCAGATCTGTTGTGTTTCCTTGAAAATCATAGAGATTCATTTTGTTAAGGTCAGACCAGTTTTGATTGGAACTCGTACAGGAAATTAATAAGACTAGCGTAAAAAGTACTAAGATGGTATTTTTCATAATTATTATTTTAGAATGTAGACTCAAAAGGTAGTAATTTATTTTTTTGAATTGATGAACACTTATTGGGAAATTGGATAATCTCTCAAAGTAACGGGAAACTTAGTAACATCAGCAAAGCTATAGATGACATCTTCCTTCTTACAGATCATTTTCAAAGCTTTAATTTGTTTTAACAATTTCTCTATCCTCATCGCTTAAGCTCCAGACAGTGTTTTCAACAGTATGGTCGTTATAGTGTAGCTCTAGATATACCGATGTTATAACCAAATTATTTTCATCACAAATAGCTTTCTTTTTATCTGTGTTGGAAAGCAAAACGCAAACCGTTTTAGTCATTTCTTTTGGATTATTTTGAATACCATTCGTCCATTCTGCCTTCCAGAGGTAGTTGGTATCTATGAAAGACTCTTCAGAAATGTCTGTGTTAGCATCTTTATATCCATAAAGTAGTGTGGTAAGAAGAAGAATCAATAAAGTTTTCATACTCAATTGTTTCTATAAAAATAGGAGTTTAGTTTCACTTCTCAAATACAAATGGAACAATCAGTTGATTGATTTCTTTAATTTTTTCCCACACCAAGGACAAAATTTTATTTTAATAATAGCAGCGCCGCCATCTTGAATGGGGATCCCAAAAGTTCCATCAGGCCATTTTCTCATCACGACATCCTTATTATCTAGATCCATGTTGCCATTTTTATGTAATCCTTCAAAAATTCTATCGGCCATTTTTCTACAGCACATTTTTTTGTAATCAAATCCAGCATTTTTAAAATCTTGTATGGCGACCCATTTAAAGAACTCTTTATTTTTGAAAAGGAACTTTACATATAATTTATATTCAGCTGATTGCAATACTTCTTCTGGCAAAGAGGCTTGAGAAAACTGATGATGTAGTAGTTTAAAATCTTTTAGGTTCATTTTTTGTAATTAAGAAATTAAATCGGCCACCATTTGAACTCCTTTCCCTGCTTTTTCTTTAATTACAGTAAGTCTACCGTGAGAATCTAAAGAGGGTGCTGGATCTACAAAATAAATGGGTGTAGTACTGGGAGCAAAATCTTTAAGTCCAGCCGCTGGATATACTTGCATGGAGGTTCCTACAATGAGCAAGACATCTGCTTTTGATACGATTTCTATGGCTTGATCCATGGCAGGAACTTCCTCTCCAAACCATACAATATGTGGACGCAGTTGCGATCCATCTGGACTTAAATCACCTAAATTAATGTCGCCATGGCATTCTTGAATCTCAAGACTGTTCTCAGAACTACGTGATTTTTTCAACTCACCATGAAGATGTGTTACTTGAGATGACCCAGCGCGTTCATGAAGATCATCTACATTTTGTGTGATCACGTGCACTTGGTAATTGCGTTCCAGTCCAGCAATACAAAAATGCGCTTTATTAGGCGCTACTTGATGCAGTTGCGCCCGGCGTTTATTGTAAAAATCGAGCACTAGAGTAGGGTTAGCTGAAAATCCTTCAGGAGAAGCCACTTCCATAATATCGTGTCCTTCCCAAAGTCCGCCAGCATCTCTAAAGGTTGAAATACCACTTTCGGCGCTGACGCCAGCTCCAGAGAGTACGACTAGATTTTTCATAGGAATTGTTTTAGGTATAAAAATAAGGTTTTTAGGTATAATTATGGCAAGGTAGGCCTCATTGTCCTCGCGGCCATTTCCCCAAACCCCATTGTCCTCGCGGCCATTTCCCCAAAGGGGAAAATTAATTTGCATCGCTGCGCTCTACTTTTGATGCCATTGTCCTGCATACATTAGGGTTTGAAAAAAAATGAGGTATCAAGCAGCCATTGAGA
>Ga0307980_1000145_pt1 | contig 34791 bp, 49 predicted proteins | sample OrgLakmetage1060_FD_201817 | JGI IMG/M metagenome (GOLD analysis project Ga0307980, IMG submission 201817) | Saline water microbial communities from Organic Lake, Antarctica - #1060 | ecosystem: Environmental > Aquatic > Non-marine Saline and Alkaline > Saline | place: Antarctica: Organic Lake... | reverse complement strand
TCGCCATTGAGCGCGGGCAGATCAGCTTGCAAGGCAGTAACGCGCCAGCGGTTGAGGCTTACGACCTTGAATCATTCTACAAAGTTCTTGAGTGGATTGTCACAACACCGGAAGGGCAGTCGTATGACACTTATTTTTTCGACAGCATTAGCCAGCTTTCGCTTCTTATTTTAGATCAAGAATTGAACAAAAAATCCAAGTCAGGGGAGAAAGTAAACGGGCAGGCCGCGTATGGTGCAATGGCACGCCGCGTGCTTACCGCAATTGATATTCTCTATAACCTCCCTAACAAAAATATAGTCCTGCTTTCTCAGCTTAATACAAAGCCAGAGCAAGCGCGGCCATATTTCCCTGGAAACGAAATTGATACACGCATTCCACACAAATTCGATTGTGTGTTTCATTTGGGGATACATGAGGTGCCAGAACACGGCCCCACATATTCGTTACTATGCCGCGAAACAGACTCAACGTTTGCACGATGCCGATTTGAAAATTGTGCAAACGTTGAGGCGGCGAATCTCGACTATCTATTTAACAAATTAACAAACGGAGTATAATAAAATGGTAGCTTTAAATTGCAAGTATGCAGACGAAGACCTTAAACCTAAAAACACGAAATTCTTTTGCGGTGATGGCTTGATTAAATGCCTTATTACTAGTGCGGAATTTTCAGAATCACGCTACGCCACAGCCGCCAAACCAAAGCCGCAGGTTTTGAAATTAAGCTATGTCGTGACAGAAGGTGACTATAAAGGCGCAGAGAATGCGATGGAATTTGAAATCAACAATACTGAATACGTTGACTTCGGAAACGGCAAAGGCGCACCAGCGGATCAAATGGCATGGCAAAACTTGCGAGCGCTTTCGATTGGTTGTGGTTTTGAAAAATCAGTTTCAGATACCGAGCAGCTTGTTAAGAAATTCGTTTTGATTAATCACTATGTTAAAAAAGGCCCCGCGATTGAGCAGGATGACGATTACGGCAATTCAAAGCCAGTTCTTGATGCGGCGGGCAAGCCTACGTTCTATCCCGATGAATCCGAAGTTGCGCGTAAAGGCGTTAAGTATGCTCGCGTGCTACCTTCAGCAGCGGCCACACCTTCCGCACCCGCAACACCTGCACCCGCTGCACCAGCAAGTCCTTTTGCCATACCACCAGCCACACAACCACAACCAATGGCACAACCAGCGCCGATAATGCACCAACCGCAACCAGCGCAACCCGCACAGCCAGCGCAAGCAGTGCTGGACGACACGATACCTTTCTAAGCACAGATAAACCACGGAGGGGCGGGGAAACTCGCCCCATCCACAACTAGATAGAGATACACCATGAACACCTTAAACACCGAAGAAAAAATAGCGGACGCATCAGGCAGCCCGTGTGAAATTGCACTCGATATTGAAACAATCCCGAATCAGAATCCTTGGGTTCGTGAAATGCTATTGCGTGACATTCGCCCTAGCGGAGCAATTAAAGACCCGATAAAGATCGAAGCCGATATTGCCAAGAAGCAAGCGGCGGTGCTGGATAAGGCAGGTCTTAACGGCTTAACGTGCCATATCATGTGCCTTGGCATTAAGGTAAACGACATTCCAGCGGTTACTTTCGCCACGGGTGACTGGACGAAAGAGCGCGATATTATTATCGAATTTTTTAATTATGTTGTGGGTTTATGCGGAAACTACGCTCATACAGTCATAGGGCATTGCGTTATTGGGTTTGATTTAAAGATACTTCGCCAACGCTGCATGGTGCTTGGCATTCAGCCACCGCTAGTTTTTGAGCGAGCTTTTAACGACCGTTACGGCGAAATGGTTTACGATACGGCGCTAAAATGGAACGGCGGCGACAAGCATGATTACGTTAAACTTGATAATCTTTGCTTAGCATTCGGCGTTGAATCGCCAAAACAGGGCATGAAGGGCAGCGACGTTTACCGATACTGGCAAGCTGGGCGCATTGAAGAGATTGCAGAATATTGCCGAGGCGACGTTGAGGCCACCCATGCCGTTTATAAAAAAATGACTATGAAGTTTTAGGTGATGAAAACCGCTAGACCTTATCAGAGAGCCGCGCTTAACTCCTTGTGGCAATGGATAAACGAGAAGGAAACCCACCCACTGGTAATAGCGCCAGTGGGTAGCGGCAAATCCCTCATGATTGCCGAGTTCATCAGGGGGTATAACAGCGTTCACCCTCACACGCGCATAGTCGTCATGGCGCACGACAAGCGATTACTTGAGCAGAATATGGAGGAGCTTTTAGGGCAAGACCCATTAGCAGATGCAGGATTTTACTGTGCGGGCTTGAATCAAAAGCGAATTAATAACGACACGACTTTTGCCAGCATTCAATCCATCCACGATAAGGCATCTTTAATGCACAAGCGCCCGCCGTCATTTATATTAATTGATGAGGCGCATCTTGTTAATCCGGTAAAAGATACGCGCTACCGCTCATTCATTGATGACTGCGAGGCAATGAATCCTAATTGTATCACCATTGGCTTTACTGGCTCGCCCTTCCGCAGTGATAGCGGCTACCTATATACGGGAAACCCGCGCCTATTTGACGGCGTGGCCTATGAAATAGCAATTGGCTTTATGATTGATGAGGGTTATTTATGCCGCCCCACGCTTCCGCCAGTGACTACAGTGATGAATACCGAAGGCGTTGGCACAAGAGGTGGCGACTTTATCGACAAGCAACTCGATGATGCGGTTAATACAGATGCGCTTAACCGCGATTGTGTTCGTGAGATTATCGAAAAAGGCGTTAACCGAAAACGCGGGCTAATTTTTACCGTGACTACCGACCATTGCGATAACGTAACTGAGGAGTTCAGGCGGCAAGGCGAACATGCCGAGGGAATACATAGTAAGATGGCCAAGGGTGAAGTTAAGCGCATTATTGATGACTATAAGGCCGGGAAAATTAAATACCTTGTGAACGTCGCTATGCTAACCACTGGCTTTAACTGCCCAGAGATTGACTTGCTGGCCTATATGCGCCCGACGCGCTCGCCCGTTTTATATATCCAATGCACAGGCCGTGGCTTACGTACTGTTTACGCCGATGGATACGACTTAGAAACCACAGCAGGACGGCTTGCGGCTATTGCTAATAGCGAGAAACCCGATTGCATGATTCTTGATTTTGGGGGCGTGGTGGAGGCTCTAGGGCCTATTGATGACGTAGATATTAGCTCTATTAAAGATAATAAGCCGAAGGGTGCCAGCGCGGAAGAAGAGGAGCCGGATGAGTTGGATATGAAAATATGCCCTAAATGCGAAGCACCAGCCACTAAAAAACAGCGATTATGCTATGAATGCGCCCATGAATTTTACGAAGAGGGCGGGCTTGCGCTTGTTCGTGGCGCAGAAACAAAGGCCGCTATTTTAGCAGCTGACCGCGTAGCCGAGACGTTTAATGTTTGGGGCATGAAAACCTCTTTTCATCGCAAGAAAACCCCAGAGGGCGAACCACCCGCGTTACCCGTGATGAAGGTGGCCTACGAAACAGGGGCGGGTTACATTTATGAGTGGATTTGCTTTGAACACATGGGTAAGGCGCGAAACAACGCTATCAGATGGCACAAAGAACACTTGCCCGCCTTCCCTAATATGGTGCCAAAAACTGTAAACGAGGCGCTTGAGAATCAAGACCCAGATAAGGCCAACCAACGCAACCGCTATGTGAAGCCGAATAAAATTAGCGCAATTAAGGCTGGGAAGTTTTGGAACGTGCTTAGCAAGGTGATGCCAACGCTTGACGAGATCAATGTGATGGTTGCAGACGAGGAAGCGAAAGAAAAAGAAATTGAAGCCCAGCAATCGGCTGGATGGATAGATGAACTAATTGATTTTTAGCATACCGCTATCGCGTAGGGCGTGAATAAAGCTATCTTTGTCGAACACGGTATAGCGCTTTATCCCCTTGCGATCAGCGGTGATGGCAAAGTCTTTTTGCGCTTTACTCATTTTACCGATAGCGGCTTTCATTGTTTTCGCGTCCTTCAATTCCATAAGGCAATGGCAGGACGATGACAAAACAAGCCAATCGGGAGCGCCAGCAACACAACCAGCGGCCTCTTTTTTCTGCCATACATGAAACCCTTTACCCGATTCCGCCAAAAACTCATTTGGAACTGTGTAATGCATGGTGTTGATTGCTTCGATTTCATTAAGCCGATCAAGCCACATCTTAATTTTTTGAGAGAGTAATTCTTCTGGTTTTATATGCACTAAACTAAATTGCAAAAACTATTAGGCGTTACGGCTCCATTAGTGCAATCTTTGACCGCTTGAAAAGTTGCATTATTGAGCGGCTTGCTTCGACCTCGCGCCCAATGACCCACGGCCTCCGGTGTTATCTTCACGCCATGCGCGGCTAGATTAATAGCGAAAGCCTTGTAGCTTAAATTCTCTTTAGCGAGATACTCTTTTATAGTCATACTCATATGGCCATAATACAAAACTATCTTTCATCTGTCAATGAGAACTAACAATCTGTTATTTCTATTGACGCGATACTAACTGGCTGTTAGTGTAACGGAATAGAGAATTAATCAACAGGAAAATAAAATGTACCTTTCCATGCATCATGTAAAAAATATAAAAGTAGATTCAATAGAAAGGCTTAAGGGTTCCGGCTCTTTTGTTTCAAAGATTACAATAGAAGGCGATGACGGCGTAGAATTAGAGATAAAGCTTTTTAGCGATAACAAGCAAAACCTAGAAATTAAAACAGGAGAATGAAATGACTTACACAGCATGGATAACGACTATCGACCAAGGAGGGGATCAGGAGCTTGACGCTTATTCTTGCGACACGCGACAGCAAGCGCTTGATATAATCAAACAGAGATCGCAAAACTATCTAGGGAAATCCTCGATAGAACATCCAAACGGAAACATGGAAAGAATAAAATAATGAAACACGAATTAATATTTTCAGTTCTAATGACGATAATAGTTATGGCGGGGACCCTTGCGTTTAACGTGGCTTATCATGCCAGCAAGCACGGCAACAAATGAAATCAAAGCAACGTCCTGTTCAGGCGTATTGCGTAGGGAGTGAATTATGAGTGATTTAGCGGGCTATAAACCCCTGGAATACGTTTCCATGAGATTGGTGCAAATAGCTAGCGGTGACTGGCGGGTGGGTGATGACTCTGCTGAACTTATAGCAATGGATGCGCTTAAAGTGTTGCAGGGCATCTGCGCCACGCCGAAACCGCTTGCGGATGATGCGGGGTTGATTAAGGCTTGGAAAGCATGGTTTTTTATTAAGCAAAAATGGAAAGATTCCGACAAGCAAACATTTACGGATGGGTTTAAAGCAGCCCACGCCGTAGCCGCCACCCATTACGAGGCTAAACTAGCAGCTAGTGAAAAGCGGGTTGCCGAGTTGGAGGGGGTTTTACGGAGTAGTTTAGATACTTTTCGTTCCGTATTAAATGACGATGGGTTGCCCGCTCATTTGGTTAAGTTTGGGGATATAGCAATTTGCCAGCTTGCTATTAACAGAATAACTAAAGCACTAGCAGAAAAGGAAGAATAGATTATGATTTACAAGAAATGCAAGGAATGCGGCCACACCATGCACGGCGTTAGTAGCGAGATGCGCGATGAGGATCGCGACACTTGCCAGCCTTGCGGGGGCAATCGAACATCATATAACGCGGATAATCCACACCCTAAATGCACGCTAATTGAAGAAAACGAAAAATAGAAAAGGAAGGCACGAAATGAATCTTGACCGTACATGGTGCGCGAGTACCGAACATAATGCCGATTGCGATAGACAAATAACGCCAGCAGTTAGCGCGGCAATGGATAGATGTCATAAAACATATATCAGCATGGCATATTTCTGCAAGAAACCAGAACAAATAGGAAAAAATAGTTATGAATGACAGAAGCGGCCAAGCTGACAGCGACCACTGGCAAACGCCTCAATGGTTGTATGATAAATTAGATTTGGAGTTTAATTTCGACTTTGATCCATGCCCTATTTATTCAGACTTCAACGGCTTAGAAGTTGAGTGGGGGGGCAGTAACTTTGTAAACCCGCCCTACAATAGATCTGATAAGCCTAAATTTATTCAAAAAGCGTTCGATGAATGGAAAAAGGGAAAAACGTCAGTGTTGCTGATTCCCTCAGCTACAGGCACAAAGCAATTCCACGACCTGATTTTGCCGAATGCTGAAATACGATTTTTGAAAGGTAGAATAGGTTTTATTGAGGGCGGTAAACCTAGGGATAGTAAGGCTCCTTCTAAAGGAAAGCATGATAGTATGATTGCTATATTTCGTGCCGCACCAGAAAAGGAAGGCACGAAATGAAACTAAACCAGATACACGACAACCCGCCTAAAGGTGTAAACTTTACGGCGTATTACTATGATGGTAGCGGCGCGAGGTTATTCCATTGGACGAAAGAAGGGCAGATTGTCGATGTGAGAGACGAGTATATTTGCGAAGGCGATGAAGTGCAGGACTGGCTATGCGATGCAGATTATGGCTGGTGGACTGAATTGCCCGCTGATTTTCAGTTCTGGTATATGAAAAAAGACCCCGCAATTTGAGCATTGTTAGGAGGCTTGCGGGGTTCTATCTATTCTACGCTCAATTGATTAGCAACAACCTTACCGCCAAGCTCCGAGTAATTTAATTCGATTTTAGTGAGCGTTAAAAGCCCGCCACATAGCACGGCACAAACTACGATAATTACCGCAATAACCCACACTTTTGGCTCGCCGTTATGATCTAAAAATTTCATCGTGTTACTCCTTTAAGTTTTTCTAATGTTCGTAAGCCGCCCATGCCTAGCATGCCGACGGTGAGCTCTAGCAGATTGCCAGTTCCTACCAATTTAGGCGGCACTATATCGCTGCCCGTATATGTCACAACCCACAAGGCGAAGTCATAGCCCAGGAAGTGCCAGAACAAGCCCAGCGCACAAGTCCAGCCGATAGCAGGCCGCCAGCCCGCAACAAACAGCGTGCGGTGCTGTGCTTCAATCTTATTAATATCAGCTTGCCACTCATGCGGCTTTTGACGGATGCGCTCCAGCACCTCTTGGCGTGACAGCCGTTCATCATCACTAGTGAATAGCTTATCAAGCGCATTGCCTATGCCCTCGGCCGCACTGCCAACGCTTCCGCCTAATACCTGCCCTATGATACTCATGCTAGTAACCCCGCGTCGATTTTGAACGCGCCATCATTGTTAAAGCCGAACACTTGGCGGCGGTTGCCCGTGGCGCGGTATGATACATGAACCCATCCAGCGCTTGCGTCACCCTTAACCATCCACTCGGCAATAAGCTGGTCAAACTCGCAGTTCTTGTATATCCAGCGCAATAAATCCCAGTTACTTGCGGCCAATGCTTCAAGGTCTGCGCTGCGCCCCGTCATGTGGTCTGATGTGCGAGAGCCGCGAACGCCGCTATTCACTAATGAATTACGGTATCCGCTGGTAATTAAGATGGGCCCTAGCTCGTCACGCGCTGGCTGTAGTACGTTTTGCGCAAGCAATACGGCATTCGCGCGGTGTTTTGGAGTCATGCGGTTAGGTATTTTGCGACGTATCGCCCAGATTGATTTTTCAAACTCGGCAATGGTGAAGTTTTCAGAGAGGTTCATAGCGCTACCACTCTCTTGCCATAGACGTAAAACTTGCCCTCATCTTTGAGCTGATCCTGCCAGCGTATGTAAAGACGGTTCTTAACCCGCGAGCTATGCCCTAACTGGCAAGAGGCGTAGAATGCTTCGTAGTAAATATCTGATATTGCCATGGTAAACCCTTATGTTATTTGAACTTGCATTAGCGAGTGGATAGAATAGTTAAAATAATCGCCGGTGCTATAGATAGCAAGTCCTTTTGCGCTAACGGTAAATAAAAATAAAGCAAACATTGCCGTCATGCTTAACCATGTTAATTGCTGTAAAAAACTCATTTTCTGCCCTTCCATAACTCTAATATGGTTTTGATGGTTCCGAACGGGTCTTTTGCTAATGGCGCGGTGACGTTAGCAAGAGCCTGTAAAAGATGCGTGGAAGAATAAGCGGCTAGAATCATTATCGTCCTTTTCGCGTCCTCGCCTAGTTCAGTTGTGTCCAGCGCCATGCCAGTAAGAAGCCCAACGAACACAGATACGGCGGCGGATGATATAAGCGCGGCGGCAACCAGCTTGCCACCCGATACAATAGCGCGAACCAATGCCGCAAATATAAACACAAGCACCATTTTTATATCATCCCGATTGCTTTTTATTAGTTGTGAAATTTCTTTTAAAATTGTGGTTAAACTGTCGATATCCAGAAATTCCATGCTAAGTCTTTTCTTTAAAATGTTAAATAGTGTCACGCTAAAATCACAGCTAAAACACTGCATATATTAATAGCGCCCATCAAGCCTTCAGAAATTTCTACGTTTTTGCGGTGGTTTCCGTCATCCATTTTGCCAGTAATATGACGGTTTTCTTTGGCAACGTGAATTAAGGGGTAGAGGCTTAGAATCATAGGTATGCCAAGAAATAAATATGATGGGTTAGAAATCGAGCCTAACACTACAAGTAATACGCAAAGGGCAATTCTCCAAGAAACCGAAATTACGATATTTCGTATATTTGAATTAACGACCCTGTACATGTAATTTAAGGTGTTATCTGCCACAGCACCACTGAAAAAAAGCACGATACCCAACGCAACCACCGCGCCCAAAGACAGCCCCAAAACGCCAAAATTGTAAAATCCTAACGCGCTTGCAAAAAGTAAAGAGGGTGAAAATATTACCCATTTGCTCTGATACCATTTATCACCACCGCGACCATGCAGGACGCGGCCAAGTATGATGAGAGGCAATAAGAGAATTAACAATAAATTAATCATATTTGAACCTAATCGCTGGGGCTGGCTGTGGATGTGGTTAACGTGCCGTTTTCTGTAAAGCCGCCGCCTGTGCCTTTGTTGGTGTGCCAGTTATTAGTGCCTCCACTGAAGAACAAAATAGGGGATGAACCCGTGGGTTTTTGCCCAGTTGATCCTAAATCCACAGGTTTTCCGTCTGCGTCTATAAACTTTCGGCGGGTTGCTAAATCGCTATAATCAACATAATTTCCAAAATTTACATAAAGGTCTGCAACGTCCATATTAGCTAGATTTGCCGAGCTTGGGGCGCTGGGTTGAGAACTACCGATCATATGGTTACTGGCACTCATTTGCATATTGCTATTACCATTTAAACTAGGGATTGGGCTTTCGGCCGATGATGTGTCGTTTATCATTAGATGAAATTTACTTGAATCGGATACGTCAAAACAGCCCGCTATAAAATACCATGTATTGAGAGAAATAGAGCCATTACTTGTTTTAGCATATAAAGTAGCCGCGTCAGAGCTATTATAGGCAGTAACCGTAACCGCCTCGTTACTGTCTATGCCTATATCAACTCCCGTGTTATCACCTCTGTAAATAGCGCATGTCCCTTCTTCAATCTTACGAACCCAGCACGAAAACGATAAAATCTTTGAATTTACTACGCCTGTTAAATCACCGCCACGAGTTAGCCAAGTGTCAGTCCCATTGAATCGAACCGCGTTGGATCGGTACTTTCCAGTGCCCGCTCCGAAACCTATACCCATAAAACTCATTACGCCCACTCAGTCTTTCTATCGCCCATAAATATCCATCTATTAGCGGTAGCGGTAAGCTTAAGGACACCGCCTTCATTTGCGCCTAGCGTAATGCTGCCAGCGGTTACACCGTTTACAGTTACACCGCCAGCAGCTGTCAAAGTTAAATCGCCTGTCCCGTCGTTAAAAATATCTAGCTCCGTACCTGCCGTAAAGGCGACGGCGGCCGCTGCGGGTATAGTCCACGTTCGGTTGGTGCTTCCCGTTAGAAGCTGCAAGCGCCCCGCATCAGCCAACGCAAATGCTTGCGCTGCATCCTGTGTGTCTATTGGTCGGAAAGTGGCGAATATTCCAAAATTAGCCCCGTCGATTGCAGCTCCGAACACGGTTCCAGCTGCCAGCTCTTTATTTGTTAATGTTTGGTTATTTACAGTTGTGACTATTGTGCCAGCTTGATTTCCTAGCAGAACCGTTCTATCACCGGTCAAGCCAGCGCCTTCAATAGTAAGCGTAAACCCGTTATTTGATATTTTTACATTATCGCGATATATGTTGCCAATAAGCCAAGAACCCGCCACCGTGGTGTCGTCTGAGCATTCTATTGTTTGCACTGTGTTCGGCTCGATAGTTGTAATAGTCCCCCCGGCTTTATCCAAAAGCGTAAAGCTGTTTGCACCAACATTGTAAAATCTATAACTGCCGCCGTCGTAAACAGTTGCCGATCCGCTAGCGCTGGGAAGCGTTAAGGTCTTTCCGGTAGCTGTGAAATTAACGGTATTTACATTGGAAATAGAAGCAAGCGCCACGTTTATGGCACTGGTGGTCGAAGTGGCCGAAAAAGCCAGATTCGACGTGACACCATTAGTGATAAGCTCGTTAATAGCGTCTCCCCATGTATTAAGCTGGTCTTTAATTCCGCCCGCCCCTGCCCACCAGTTTTTTAATCCGCGAGCTTGTGCTAGTAATGAAACAGCCATATTATAAACCTCTTATTTCTAAATTAACTTGATAGGCGCTATTAGTGTAATCGGGTAGCATTTGCTTTTTTCGCGGCGCATCATTTAACAGCCCGTAAATTACGTTATTATACAGCCTTGACGTGTTTTCAAAGAACGGAACAATAACGACTGGCTTGCTGTTGCCAACTTCTGCCGCCATATTTACTGCAAATTCATCTGCCTCGGATTCGGTTAAATAGCTAAAAGTCATGCTTGCGGTTCTGTACTTTGTGCGCTCATTTACAGTCAAATCATAATTATATGAAGTGTAACGCTCCGAGGGATCAACAAAACCGATTTCCCATGCTGCGTCAATGTCAATTTCTGGTTGTAAATATTCCCCAGCGGTCAAAACACCGGCCTCGATATATCCATCGGAATTGCCGCCATCAGAAATGGTTAGCCCAAAGTATCGGCCTAAATAGCTTCCGTTATTGGTGGTTGTAGACGCTGCATTGCTTAAATCCATTTGGAAGGCACTTGTAGAGTCGGGAGTGGTTGCCCATTCAGGGATCGTAATTTGTCGGCTATTGGCGTTATAAGCCGTTATGCTGCGCGATTGCCCTACACCCGTCCCATCCGTTATCGTGATAACCGCTCCAATATAATAATCATCAACATCAAAGGCGAATTCTGTCCCGCCGCTAATCTTAGCCATTGTTTTAGGTAGAATTGCCGTAGTTGATTGAGCCGATGAAATCAGTCCTGTCATAATGTTATCTAAAACAATTACGCTAAACCGTTGAAAGTCCTTAAACGAATTAACAACCGGCGTGCCGCCTAAGCCATACTCACCCAAACCGCCAACGCCTAATCCATATAAGCTAGCCCACGCTGCATAGTTAACATCGTAAACAGGCGATGATAAGTCGCTATTATCACTTATGCGAACTCGAAGGGATGCCGCTTCCGTAAGATTATGGCCTCCGATATAAAGCATATTCCATTTAAACTGGCCGCCGCCATCCGCAATAATGGTTTGGTCTGTTACATCGGTTGAACGCCACCGCGTACGCGGGTTAATGGTCTGCAAGTTTTGCACGACCATATCACCAGCCTCGCTTGTGGCTGTAAGCGTGGAGGCTCTAACATTGTCGTCCCACATCACTGCCGCTCTGTTGTGCGCTCTTACGCTCATCCTGCTACCGTCAATTCCACTCTATTTTGCAAATAAAACTCTTTAAATCGTATTACTGAGAAGTTAACCCCCGCCGAAAGATTATAGCGCGAATGGGTGATCTTTACCACATCATTTATATCGACACTTAAAGGCGTTAAATTCGTCGTTTGTAATGTAAATTTTGCGCGGGGTACTTTCCAATAAGCAAGCAGGCTATTGGCTAAATTCTGCGCGTTGGCTTCGTTGTAAATTACCGTATCAATAACAAGCTCTCGCGCTTCCGGGTATTTTGTCAAAACGCTTGCGTCTTCAGCCGTAACCGTGATTTGATGATCTCGACCATAAAGAGCCTTGTTCGCCTCAGTTACACCGCCCGCCAAGCTATTTGCATTTTGCACTGTATTGTTAGGGCGAAAATTTATCACTACCTTATGAACTATATCGCGTAAGGCCGTACGCTTCAAGCTATCCAAAACGATATCGGCTTCGGTTAGTGATATATCGGCCGTACTGCTAGGCGAGTCAAAAATCCCGACATCAAACTCCCCCGCTCTATTAAGCCCGTAATAGCCGTTAAAGGTTTTTGCTATATCGGTTAAAGCGGCGGGGGTTGTTGGGTTGTCGCTTCCCGTATAATAGCCGATCTCATAGCCCCTTGCGGCATTTACCGCGCTAACGCTAGAGGTGTTAACTGTAAGCCCTCGCAAGCTTGCGGCAATATAGGCCATTATATCTGCGGGCTTTGCCGAATAGGAAGCGCCAAGCGTGCTGCCTTGAATATCCTGCGTTAAATCGCCATCTGCTTCCGCCACAAGGTCAATGATGCCCACGGCTAAGGCGTTAGAATAATCAGTGGTTTCAGTAAGAGCCGCCCCTTTATCCCTCGACGCATTGTTAGCACTAACCGCGCCGTCATGGTACTGGTAACGAAGTGCGCTAGTATCGACAAAAACAGGCGAAACATTTGCATTTCTTCCAAAGCATAAGGGCTTAGATTTGTCGGCCAAATCCGCCGCGCCTTCGTCACCGCCCGCGCCCGTGTATCTGTTTTCTTGTAAGGGGAAGTCTAATAAATAAGCCTTACTTTTTAATTTAAAACGGATGGTGTTTTCTTCATATTCAAGCTCGCTAATTACGCCGCTAAAAACCGTAGTTTTCGTGCTAAAAGCCGTCCCATCCTCTAGAACGTGGATATCTATTCCACGCCCTTGCCATGCAAACTGACTAGGGTCTAGCCATGCATCAAATTGCGATCCCGTATCGGGTTGCATAGGATTGTTAATGGTAAGTGATCCGAAATCCGGTATGCTTGGCCCGCCCACATTATCACCCGTAAACATTGAGCGATCAATAAAAACGTCATCCTGCACAACCCCGTGATAAATAACATTAGCGGGCGAGTCACTAGGCTGAGTGGCATAAGGCTCGCTTGCAACTCTCTTTGTTACCAGAGAGGAGGCCGAAACGTCATAAGGCTTCAAATCAACTAATAAAATACGGCGTACGCCACTATCAAAAACACCCATTATGCTCTCATCTGAACTTCCAGCAAAACGTCCTGCTGGATTCGGTTGTTTTGTTCTTGCTGCTTTCTCATGGCTTCCATTTCTCTTAGTAACGCTTGCGCTTCAGCTTGACGTTTTGCCGCTTCAGCACTTACAAGCGAGGCTTGCGCCTGCCCACGTTGGCGGCCTGCCACGCCTGATGCGTCATTTAATGCCGTTGTGGCTGTTTGAAAGTCAGATTTGAACTGTTCGTTTGAAGCGTTAAAGGAGCGCGATTCTTCAAGAAAGCTGTTAATTGCATCGGGAAGTCCGGCAAGCGCTTCTGTATTACCAATGCGGGCAAGGTTGCTTGTTTCTTCAAAGTTAGCGCGAGCAAGGCTTAACTGGTCTTCAGGAGAAAGTGCGCTATCACTGCCAAGCTGCATAGCTAGTAAAGCGTCTGCTAAGGACTCTTCAAGTCGCTTGAACTGATCTACAAGCCTAGAAAATGAAGAAATTTCGCTTTCTATTGCCCTAATTCGCGAGGCGGCCGCTTGTTCTTCTGCTGCAAATCTACCAGAATTAATATTTTCCATTTTAAGGCTATGCAGCAACTCTGCTGCCGCTGTATCAGCACCAATAGCCGCAAGGTCTGAAAGCGCCATTTCATGCCTAGCGATCTCTTGTTGGCGTGCTAATGCTGCGGGGTCAGTGATAGATAAGATCTCATCATATAAAGATTGATTTGCGGTATCGCGTAATTTCTCTATTTCTTTTTCACGAATTTCATTTACTTTTTCAATAGACAATCCAAGACGTTCGGTTGTTTCTACTACTAAATCAAATTGATGATTTAGAGATTGCATAGAGGCTTCAAGGATGCCAATAGTTTCAGGCGTTTCGCCCATTGAATCAAAGGCCGCTGCAAAGGCCAAATCAGATAAGGCTTTGCCCAGCTCTTTTTCAGACTCCCCAAAATCAATGCCTCTTATGGCATTTTTAACCGCTTCGCTTATTTCTTTAGTTGAGGAATTTAATATTTCATCAGTCAAAGCGCTAAAAAACACATCTGGGCTTTTTGAACTAAAAATATCATCTGGGCTTGCTGCGTTACTTACTGCGCCTTCACCTTCATTTAACGCGAAGCTGAGGCCGTATCTATTGCTTGATGCAACGGCAATCTGGTCAATACTTCCACTTAGCGTCTGGCTTATCCCGGCTATAGTTTGAGTTAAAGCCGTAACAGTGTCGAAATTTTCTTGACTAAATTTATCGCCCGTTAATCCGCCGCGACCCATCATCTCACCCGTCATAGGGTTAACGGCCGCTGATTGCAAGAATGAGCTTGGCTCGGCTCCACCGAATAACGACCCTAGTCCGCCGCCCATAAATGCGCCCGCAAATATAGAAAGAGCCGCACCAACAGGCCCTAGCGTTAGTGATGACGCCAACATCCCAGCCCCTATCCCGCCAGCCGTAGAGCCTACGGATGTTCCCGTGCCTTCACCAAAAACAGCGCCCGCCGCCAAGCTTCCTGCAAAGCCCGCGCCAAGGTTTGCAATATTAACTGCCCCGCTAATTCCGCCCATTGTTCCTTCCGCAAATGCACCACCAGCGCCTGTAAACGGAGCGGATACAGTTTGACCGATTCCGAAAACGCTTTGCCCTATACCATCGACCACACTCGCAACACCCGAAGGGAGAATCGAGCCGCCCGCACTTAGCAAGGTGCTACCCATTGACAATAGGTCGCCCATGCCGCCGCCGCCCATGCTACCGCCGCCTATGCTGCCAATTCCGCCACCGCCGCCGCTCAGAACCCCTTGCAAGCCTTGCGGCCCCATGAGCTGCAAAGTAGCGGTTTCCGCCGCCATCCTGATAAAGATTTTCTTTATAGACTCTGCCGCATCCTGTGCGCTGTTAATGGAACCGCTAAACAAATCCTCAAAAGTGTCAGTCATTAAGTTTTGAATATTTTCGGTAGCAGTTTCAAACGGCCTCGACATAGCGTCGGCATATTCTTGCGCGGCCTTTTCCGCCGCTTCCATCGCGGCCTCTTGCTGCGCGTTGGCTTTTACTAGTTTTTTCGTTTCTTCAATTTGCTTGCTTTGCGCCTCGGTTAGCTTGCCATATTGCTTGCTTAAGCTTGCGGCGGCAACGTCAACGTCAAAAACGGCCTTTTGCACGCTATTCATACCCATAGCCATAGCGTCGTATTGAGCCGCTTCAGCTAGTCTGTCGATTCCGTCTTGAAGCTTCTCCAGCGCCTTTGCAGCGGCCTTGGCGGCTTTTTCGTTGCCCTTTATTCCTGCCCCTTTGCCGCCCGTGCTGCCAGATAAAGCATCTAGGGCGGTGGTGGTTTTTCCAGCCGTTCCGTTTAGCTCGTCAAGCCTTTTCATGTATGCCATAACGTCTTTAGGATCACCTAAATAGGTGGCATAGGCCAATTTAGATTCTAGGATGGCAATAGTAAGAAGCTCAAAAGTATCGGTAATGGTTACAATACCGGACGTAGCCGCATCAAGCAGGCCAGTATCAGCAAGCACAGCGGCAAAATCACGAAAAGCATTTTCCATTTCCGTAACGACGCTGTTAAAGGTCGTGGACATAGAAACCGCCGCGCCTTCGTTTGCTTTAAACGCCTCAATTAATGCCGGAACAATTTCATCGGCTGTGACCTTTCCTGTTGCAATGTAGTCTTTAAGGCTACCAACCGACATGTCCATTGCACTAGCAAGGTTAGCCAGTGTGCCGGGTAGTCTATCCGTAACCTGCCGTAAATCCTCAGTGGTGACAGTTCCGCTTGATAGGGTCTGGGACAGCCCTAAAAAGATGCCCTGCGCTTCACCAGTGCTTAACCCAAACGCTTTTATGCTATCGTTTGTTAATCTTAAGATTTGCTCTACTTGCTGATAGCTAAGAATCCCCCCTTTAAGGGCAGGCAATAGGCGCGTGAAGCCGTCACTAAGTTCTAGTAAGTCAACTTTTTGCTCGCGCGCAATGCTTCGTAAGCGCGACATGGCTTCGGTTGCTGCATTAGCGCCACCAGTTGCCGCGTTTAATCTCGCTTCAAGCTGCTGAAGTTGGGCGCCTGCATTAACAATAGATTTTAACGCGGCGACACTAAACGCGGCGGCTACTAGCGGTCCAAGCAGTCTAAACCCAGCCGATAAGCCAGCCATTTTTTTATTGGTTTTTTCTGCTTCGTCCCCAGTGTCTTTAAGGCCTTTTTTTGCGTTACGAAGCCCATTTTGAAGGTTAGTCGTTTTGGCTTTTAATTCGATTACTAATTCGTTAAGTTTAGCCATTAGATTTTCGCTCCAAGCGCTTGTTCATTTCTAAATCATGTTTTATTTCAGCAACTTCATCACGACTTAATTTTGCGCCTTTTGGTTTCGCAACGCCATTCACTGCCCGCCATCCCGCCATAGCGCGAAACACGTCCCATGGAGTGCTACACCAGAAATCCGAAGGACTCCAATGCAGCACGCCATAAGAAAATTCAGCAAAGCTTTTTATCATATCGCCTAGTTCGTCATCACTAGGCTTTATGCGTTTTTTGCCGCACCCGCGCCAATCGTTCCGCCCTCAGACGTGAAGGAATCCAAGGTAATTAGCAGAAGCTTAACAGCCGCGCCTTTTCCGCCGGATTCTTCACCATCAAGCGTGCAAAGGATACCGCCATCAAAAAGCATCTTACCAATCTCATCTGCGCTATACTTGTTCACGTTTTGAGCGCGTAAGCCGCAACTTAAAATTTCAGCCATAACAGTGGGGTCTAAAGAAGCCGCCGCCATTTGAATCTGAACTAGTGAGCCAGTGCCTAACGCTTTTTTGATGCGCTTCATAAAGTTAAATGACGGTGTAAGCTCGTAATGCTCGCCTTGGATTGTGATTTCTACTGATTGCATGTTGTACCTATGCTGCTGTGTAAGTTGGTGCGCCGGAAGAATTGAGGGTAATAGTAAATTGCACCTCTGCATCATTAGCGCCGCTGGTTTCATAAGAAGCGATCAACATTGCTGCAAGAATGATGTCACCTGATGGAAGTACGATTTGATAATTGTTAATGCTATTATCAAAAGCGTGACCGCGCACAATTTCGTCGTTTGCGTCGTCTTGAAAAACACCATCACCGGACATGGTAAACGACTGAACGCCACCAGCTGCTAGCAATGTCTGATAGTGCGAGGAATCCTTAGTTGTTACGTCAAGGGGGGAGTTGTTAAAAGAAAATGAAGTATTCCGCAAACCGGCTAGGGTAACGAAAGCCTCCGGGTCTGCTGCATCGCCTACTTTTAATAAATAGGTATTACCTGAAGAAGCCGCCATGATTATAATTCCTTATTAGTTTTTAAGTTAAGATAGCTATCTAAATCTACTTTATTAAAGCACGTTATGTCGCTGAAAACATCTGCGTTGATAATTGTCAGCCCGTGCTTTAGTTTATTAATAGATGTAAATTCCTTGTCGCGTTGCTTGCTATTTTCATTGCAAGCTTTGCGGTTTATTAGGGTTTCGCTTTTCGGTTCATCGCCTTGGCAATCGAAACCAATCAAAATAACAGTTTCAGCTCCAAGTTTCTTTGCAAGCAAAATACTATTTGCGCCTTCACTCATGCCGCTAGATGCAGGAAGCGAAACCGTTTTAATTCTAGGGTGACTGCTTAGCGCCTTAATGGTGGTGTAAACCTTGCCATTAAATCGCCAAAAATCACTTACTGGTAGGCTATCTCTGCATCGGTTGTAAAAATCCATCTTAGTAAAGAACATAACATCAGCGCTCTTTAATTGGCGATAAACCGTGCTTAAGGCAATGCACTGCTTGCCCTTCAATAAACCAAAGTCAAACCCCGCAGGAAGGTTGCTGCCGCTTACAATGTAGACAGGCTGGCTCTTATCAAAAACAGCTTTTTCAGGCTTTTTTGCTAATGGCTTTTTTTTAATCATAGTTAAACGTCCTGTACTGTTATTCGCAAGCGCTGCACGCCATGATAATAATGATCCCCACCAATTCCGCTTGCACCCTCTTGCATCGTGTTTTCGAACTCGATTCGTGATTGAACAACCTTAAACCCCGTAATAATAACATTTTCTGACTCATTATGCAAAGCCGTTCTTATAGCGTCCTGCATATTCATAACGCTTTCAAAGCTGCTTTTGTTCTTGTCCCACGAATGTATCTGCATAGTGTACTCTTGCGAGTCACTCGTTTTTGTGTCGTTTACTAGGCCGCTAATATCAGATATGGCAACATAGGGATAACTCGCCCCTTGCGGAACATGGCTATAAACATCCTGCGAAAGCTGGCTGTTAAGCCTTGCCCAAACGGCCTGCAATACCTTGAAATTATTTGTTGGCATTTTTTTCCAGCTCCTTGTTTATCTCTCTTTTCGTCAGCTTTAAAAGAGTTTTTTGATTTTTCTCAAAGGCGGGCTGCATGAAGGGGCGAGGCAACATATTTTCCGTTCCGAACTCCAGAGCTATGGCATAATTAACATCATCAGATCCACCGCCCGCGATAATATTCGACCCGTCCTCTTTGTTCTCTACGCGAATGCTTGCCACTAAAGCCCCTTGGTCGGTTGCGGGGGCTTGCCCAGGGGCTGATGACTGGTGGGTGCGTTTAGGCAGATACTTTTGATAAGTCACACCGCTTTTCGTTCCGCCTTGCACTGACTGCTTTGCATCCGATTCCATAAGCCTTGCGCCCATGTTTAACGCTCCTAAAACGCTTCGCGGGATAACATCGCCTAGCTTGGCTAAGGAGCGGCTTATATCGGCTATCTGGGCATCTACTGATTCAGTCAAGTTGCTGTTCCTTCCGTAGCCATCAATTCTAATACTACATCAGACTCATCAATATTTAACACTTCCGTTATGTTAAATACCCTGCCGCTCCATACAATGCGGTTGGCGGTTGTTATGCCGGATTGATATTTCATAATAATTTTATGAGATATAGCGGTTTCCATTTGCTGCGCTCGCCATTTTTCGGAAGCTGATAAAGGTGAAATAGACGCCCACGAAAGCAAGTACGAATCCCAAACCTCAGAGAATCCGCCTGAATTATCCGAAACCCTTGAACGGCTTTCAATGCTAATCCTTTTATCCATGTTGATTTTTGCGTATTTTGAGCTGCATATTCTAGCCATTGCGCGACACCCCGTCTAATATTCTATAGCGGTTTAGCATCGCCATTGAGGATTCGGGGGAGTCGCAATATTGCCGCATCTCATACATTTTTTGAACGTGCATTTGGATTGCTATTTTTATTGCGGGCGGAACATCCGAAGCTGCCTCGCCATATCCCGAAACATATTGAACCTTTACCGCTGCCGTGTCGCGTAAATTGACAGGCCATGTTCCGCTCTGATTGAGCGATACGCGAGCGCCTGCCGTGTCCACAAAGTAATTACTTGCACCAAAAACATTGGCAGAATTGTCATAATCATAGGTAGTGATATTTGAGACACTAACCAGTTTTGGAAAGGGGATTTCGATTGAGTTTGCTTTTTTGTGTATGGCGTTTTGAGAGACTTGCCTTGTTCCGCTCCACCATTCCGAGTTGCTTGAATAGGGGAACCCGTCAAGCGTCAGCAATAGGGTTCTATTAATAAAGCTTCGACGCGTGTAGTTCTTAGCATCATCAATAGCGGCATTCAAAAAGTCAGTTATCAAACTGTTTTCGTCGTTCCCATCCACACGCAAAAAGGTTTTAAGCTCTGTTAGCGTGATCAGTGGGGCCGCTTCAGGCGTTACAACGGTTACTGTGTTTCTATTCATGGTTACGCCTCGCTTGCTGTCATTTAATTAACCTTTTTTTCGATCTTAATAGGCTTTAAGGCTTTGTTTTCGACTACTGGCGTGGCTTGCTTGTAAAGCTTGGCCGCTCCGATGTAAATCAACCGTTCCGCGCGAGCGGGGGTTATATCAGCAACATCGCCCTTGTGATATTTCGTTGGGTCAATGCCATTATGGCAAATCGTAATGTCTTCAAGTATTTTAATTTTCATGAGCTGCCCTTTTTTTATAGAATAAATATAACACTTTATTTGCCAGTTGATAAGCTTAATTGAAGGGGCCGCCGAAGCAGCCCCCTCTGTCAAGATTACGCTGACGGCGTGTCGTTAGCAACAGGTGCATTAGAGGCAAGCCCTAGAGCGGAAAGAATCCCGATAGGCGTGCCGCTTGAATGCGTACCCGTTTTGGTAACAACCCCTTTAATGAAGGGCTTAGAACCCGTGTAACCAAAGGTCACTACGCGAGAGTCCTCGGATGGTGCATCAATCACATAAGAGTTTGCACCCCCGGCAACGTCACCCGCTGCCACAGCGGTAAAAGTACCGCCCACAGTATCACACTCCGTCAAAGATAAAGTCCAAAAAACCGAACCTGATAGGGTGTCGGCTGAATTTCCGATGTCAAAAAGGACTGTTGCCGCGTCATAGCCCGCTAGGGAAATTGCGGCGGATGTAACAGTAGCGGTTGCAACAGCTGGAACAATAGCAGTTGCAAATTTGATGTCGGTAGATTGTTCACGATTAGGCATGATTTTATATCCTTTCAAAGATTAACCAGTTAGTCCGAGAATTTTAAGAGCTTCTGCGTTCACCACATCACCACCAACGCGCTTAGTTGTATAGAACTCAACATAAGGCTTAGCACTGTATGGGTCACGAAGAACACGAATGCCGATACGATCAACAATGGTATAACCTTCAGCAACGTCACCGAAGGTAATTGCATTTGCATCGTTGGCAACGGCTGGCATATCGTCAGCAAACAGCACGCGAGTGCCGAGGATGCTCGGCTGTAGCCCGCCGTTTTGGGTGTACTGAAGGTTAAAGATAGGAGTTGATTCGCCATCCTTAATTTTCAATATGCTCTTGTTCGTAGCACGCTTGTAAAGGAAGGTAGAGCCCGGCTGATAAGCTTCTTTAAGTGCATTAGTTAGGTTAATGAGATCATCATAAGAGATTTCCCCACGAACCGCACTTGCAACAATCTGAACGTTTGCCGCATCATAATCAGTTGAAGTGGTTGTGTTAGCCAAGATACCCATTGGTTTGCCGACACCATCACCTTTAACAAAAGCCGTTGCCTCGTCGCGTGCAAATTTATCCGCTACTTTTTTGGCAAGCCATTGTTCAACATTCACAATAGAATCATCAAGCATTTTTTGCGTTGCCAAAGGCTTGGCATACATCTCATGCGTTGGAATGATTTTCTTGCCAAGTTTAGGCGTGCCAGTGCTAGGGCGCGTTCCTTCTTCTGAAACCCAACCGCTAGCCGCTTCGTCATTATCTAAAACAAGTTCGTAAGAATCCGTTGAAATATTAACGATATTTGCAAGCTGTCGAATAGGCGAAGTTTCAAAAGCGCGAACATTAATAATGCCGCCGAATTGAGGCATTACCAAATAGCCGCCATCAGCTTGGCTGTTTACCGCAAGAGTTTTCACTTCTTCAGGTAAATCGCCTTTGCGCTCGATGAAATCGGCAAAATCGCCTCGCTCAGTTGCGCTGTGCTTCAAGAACATATTAAAGGCATCGCTGCGTTTATGCTCTACCGCATCAGATGCCGCCTTAGCGTCAAGATTTGGGCGGCTTAAAGTCGTTTCAAACTGCTTTTGCTTTTCTTCAATAGCAAGCGCTCGGCTGTTAAAGGCTTGCTGCTTTTCAATAGCATCAGAAATAGATTTCTCCATTTTATCAGCTTTTTCGGCGTCAATTGCGTCAAGCTTTTCTAGCTTAGGTGCAATGTCTGATTTCAAATCCACAAACGCTTGCATGGCTTCGACGGCGGATTTCTGCACCGCTTCAAGTGTTATAGTATCACTCATGATTTAATCCTTGTTAATAATTGGTTAAAGGTATTATCTAACGCTATCAACTCAGCATCTCGCTGACTGTTAAGTGCATCCTTAAAGCCTGCCGATGTGATGGCTGAAGCCTGCTTGCGGCTATATCCTGCATCTCGCAGGAATTTCTCAAAGTCTCGCTCATTGCGCGGCAACTCCGATTTTGCACTTGTTATAACTGCTTTGTCATTAGCAGGAAATGTAACAAGGCTTATTTCAAACAACTTTAGTGACTTAATAGTGCGGGTTTTTTCTTCTCTATTTACCTCGTAGTCATCAATAGAAAAGCCAATGCTCATAGAGTCGATCGCACCCATACGAGCCAACTCAGCCGCTTCATTTCCCAACGTTGTGTTCGCTAGCTTGCCCTTAACGTAAAGCCCTTTATTATCTTCGCGTATTTCAGTGTAAACACCAATAGGCTTATCCATTCGGTGCTGCCATAGCATTTTAGGCATTCGCTGTTTAATCGAATCCATAAACGCACCGCGTTCGATTATATCGCCCACACTATCGACGTTTCCAAACGTGCTAGCGTATCCTTCAAAGACACCATTATCCCCATCTTGCTTGACCTCTAAGCCTGAAAGGGAAATTTCTTTATATTCCATGATTAGGGTTCTCCATTTATTTTTCCGCGTAATGCGCCTGTGGTTAATGCGATTTCATGTGCGGTTATTCCGAAATCATTTAATAGAATTTCGTTACGCGCTGACTCTGTTTTGTAAACATGAAAACACTCTTGCCCCGTTTCCGTCCGTTGTTGCGGATGTGTTTCGCCATATACTACCGAAAAATGGTCTTTAGAGCAAGCGATCCAATACCTTGTTTCTTCTGGTTTATCTAAAATATGAATCATTATATTTGTCCTCCGTCTGTAAATGTCCAGCTATGATCGGAAATTAACGCCGCCCTTGCAATAGCGCCTGCGCTTCCGGCGGCATAAGTTGCATCACCGCCGTGGAAGGGAACGTTTGAGTTTGAATTTTGAGCCTCAAGCGATACAAGCAACGCCTCGTAATTTGTTTGTGATAAGGCGTTGGCCGATTCCAGCATATAAAATCCCGTTGTTAGTTCTGACCAATCCCATTGCGATAAATCGAAGTTCATTTGATGCGCTCTGCGGAACATTTGCGCCGCACTCGCCAGCGCGGAAGTTGTCCAGCCCGAGAGGTCAGCAGTGAAGTTGTCGTTGTTGAAGAACATCGCATCCATGTTCGTGACTTTTGACACATCCCAAGCTGCAAGGCTGTGGCTAAACGCTAGGTTGTTAAAAAACATGAATCTCATGTCGTTCACGTTCGATGTGTTCCACCCGCCTATGTCTTGGTCGAACTGTTGGCACTGGTAAAACATATCCCTCATGCGTTCTACAGCTGAAGTGTTCCACCCGCCTATGTCTTGGTTAAAAATTGAGCAGTCATAGAAGGTACGATAGAAATCATCAACCGATGAGACGTCCCAGTTAATAATGCCCGCGTCATTGAATACATCGCAGTTATCGAACATTTGCTGCATAGTGGTAATCGCCGAAACATCCCACAAACCGCCTATGTTAGTGAGTGATTTGCAATTGGTGAATGTTTGGAAAAGCCCTGTTGACGCAAGGATTGAAAGGTTCGGCGCGTCCGTGGCCGTTATTTCTAGGTTGAGGCAACCAAAGAAAGCTTGATACATTGATTCAATAGTTGCCGTCCCCCACTGTGAAATTTCCAGTATTTTTAACTTGTCGCCCCCGTTATTAAAGCGGAATCCTGCGTTTGTAGGACCCATTAGCTTTATTTCATAAGTTCCTGCGCCGTCCGCATAAGTGTGAGTAGGAGCTGAATAAGAATATCCACCAGCCGCAAGTGTTGTAGTCGTACCATCACCCCAATCTATCTCTAAATCAATGGCGTAGTGCGTGAAGAAGGGTAGAGTGAATTGGTCATCGTTTGACGTTCCAGTGTTATCAGTTTTAACTGTGAAGACCATGTATGTCAACGCAATGGCGCTGGTGACTGCGTTATCCGCAGCGATAAGGGTTGAGCTGCTTCCCTCCGAATTTTTGGCAGTAACCTCGCAAGAAAGAATTGAACCTTCATCTTGTGGAATAGGCATATAGGCGCTGGCTGTTTCACTTACAATTTCAAGTCCATCTTTGAACCATTGATAAGAGTAAACCAACGCAAGCGTGGAGTTCCATTCTCCAGCGCTAATAGTTAGCTCCGTAGAAACTTCAGGATCATTCGACGACAAGGCCGGAGCGGCAGTGATGTTTGGTATAGCGAAAGCCAGCGTTGATGGGTTGCTGGACGAGATTGCAAGGGGCTTCGGCTCAGTGCTTACGATCGTAATGCTATTTATAATGCTTTGCATCGTGATAGTAACGGCCATTAGTCTGTTATTTCCGCGCTAGGCGTAATCTCGCCTTGCATTACCCTATTAACTAGCCCAGCGCTATCAATTAACTCTAAGTCATAAAAAGCCACCCCCGCCGCGCTTGCTGAACTAACCGTGGCTGTGCTATCGGCATTCGCTATAGTGATATTGACTAAGCCCGTTGCCGCTGTTATTTCTATTCTGGAGCTAGGGCTAGTATCGGAAGTGCTTAAATCTAATAATTCCAAATAAGGGTTTTTAGATTTTACCTTCATTCTGGCCGTATATCCTGTGAGATTAATAGCAGCGCCTCCACTATCCAATAGGTAAACAGGGATGACTATATCTGTGCCTGACTGCATCAGCCAGTTGTAAGTTTGTGCGATTACATTATTTCCCAGCATGGTGTGCGCTCCTATTCTTACTCATTTTAAAAATTACTATTCTATTTCGAAGTCTTTAGGGGTGTAAGCCAAAACGCAACGGCACCTAATAACATTTTTCGCACTTGCTTTAGGGTCACCAGGGCGCATCATCATTTCGCCGCCTACATTGAACCTTTGATCCATATCAATGGGCTTGCTGCCTATCATTGCCGCGTGCGTTGGACGTGTTCGTGAGTCCTCGGCTGGTATCCAACGTTTTTGCATCTCGTAGCCGAACTCGTCCTGCGCCGCTACCGCCGACCGTTCACTGGCAAACATTGCCGCGTTGTGAGTTTCGGTTCGCGCTATCATGCTTGCGCGATTAGGAGTCATCTTTGATATGCCGCGTATGCTGGCCGCAATTGACGCTACGCTGATAGTCTTAGTCCTAGCTTCCGCTAATACCACCGCAATGTTTGCCGCTGTGGTCGATGATATTGATTTTGCGTTCTTCAAGCCTTCGGTTAAAAGCCATTCGTTGATCAGTCTATCAAAAAAACTAACTTCCAGCTTCTTTGCTTCGATTTGTATCTGACGATAAACCAATTTCCCAAAACGGTGGGCGGTTTTGCGAATGTTTTGCTCAATTAATATCTGAACATTTTCTTCATGCTTAAACACTAGGAAGGGCAATAGCTCATTTTCTCCAGCCATATATGAGCGTGCGTAAGCGCCTAGGTAACGGTTTATTTCGCGCGCCATTCTATTGCGTAGCGTAACCTCTAGGTTGTCAAGCAACGCCTGCTGAGCGTGAAAATAGCTAGATTGTTTCATCTAAGCCCATGCTTGCCATGCCTAAAGGAATCTTTCCGCTTTCAATGTGCAAGGTGTCTCCACCTTCGATTGCATCCATTCCCAGCATGATTCGTTTTTCGTTTATCGTCATAAAGGTTGATTCTTGTATACGCTTAAATTTAGCCTCTCGCACTGGCTCTAAAGCAGGTATGCTGTCCGCATCAATCTTTAAATACATTCCTTCACCAAACTGAGGGACAAGCCAATTGTTAAGGCTTTTAACGTATTGCTCCATCAAAGGCAAAACGGTTTCACGATAGAAATTCAACTTTGCTTCTGCCATGTTGTTATGAGTAGAATTTTCATTAATTCCGACCATTTGTTCGGGAACACCAAAAGCCGCTGCAATCCATTTTGCCGCTTGCAATTGATTCTGTTGGAAATCCATATCTCTAGGGGAAAGCATCATATCAACCCACGTCAAGCCGCCCTCTAATAACAAAGGCTTTCCACTGTTATCGCTTCCGGTAAACTGCTCGGTCAGCTGCTCTTGCGTTCGATTGTATTGCTCTTCCGTTAGCTCCTGCGATTCGCCTTGCTTGTTCCGTATTTCCAAAGCACCACTAGGTCGAGCGCCGTTTTTCAGTAGGCTATAATTCCACTTTTGAGCCGTGTTAAATATATCAACACTATGAGCCGCCGATTCAATGCCCGCCTGTCCGTACCATGTCGATAACGGATTGAAGCTTTTGATGTGCATAATATCGCTTTTTCCGTCGACCTGATTAACAGGGTAATTTTCTGTTTGTCCTGTCATCCCTACCATATACGAAAGAGGCACGCCCGTAGTGCTTGCCACAACCCTTACGGAGTCTGGGCGCAAAACCCATAGCTCTGATGGCTCCGACGTTGACCCTTGAATGCCGGATAGTGGCGCCCGTACGCAAAACGCATTCCCGCCTATCAAGCGAAACGAAATCATGGCCTCCGTAAATTCCGCACCAGATTGCATAGGATTGGGCTTATAAAGAACATCAATCAACGGATGATCTGTAATCTTTTCTAAGTCATCACCATTTCCAGTGCATAGGTCGAGCTTTATGTCAGCACAAGCCGTAGCAATGCGATGGATGCACGCATAGGCAATAGCGTTTTGCTGGTAGGCTTCACGCGCTAGAGGCTCGAACTCGCGCTCGCTCCATGCCGGTTGCCCTGCATTCATTACAAGAAAGTTACCGCTGGGAAGCTCTTTTTTTTCTGTTGGTGTTTTTTTGTTTTTGAATAGCCACATTAAGCAAATCTCCTTATGCGGGGTTGTGATCTCGATTGAATTTCGCGCATGTAGCGCAAAAACTGACTTGTGCTATCGGCTTGATCTCGCTTGCCTTCGGGAAACGAAACAAGCTCTTGCTCGTAATCTAAGAGCCATGGAGCTTCTTCAGGAAGGAACACCCTTCCCGCTTCTATCGTGCTGGTTTCTGCGCTCATGCGCGTCACCTTGTCGCCTACTGGCATGATTGCAATAACAGGGAGGCTCGTGCTTTGCTTCAATTCGGGAATCAATGCTTCACCAGTGGATTTGTCTTCAATTAAAACCGCGTGGCTTGTCCACTTATTGGAAAGGCCGATGACATTATGCTTAAGCGTTGGATACGACCAGCGGCCTTTCACCACATCAATTAGGTAGTAATTATTTTGATACACCGCCCATACAGTACCCACGCTGGGGTCGTTTATTTCTTTTTCTTTTGCCGCCGTGTCCCATGAGATTATGATTCGATCTGGTATGGCTGGGATTTCCTTATAGCGCTGGAACCAATGAATCTTCACAATGCCACCACCCGCAGGCGATGGCCGCTGTTGCATCTGCCCTGCCCATGCATAGGAACCCATCGCGAGCTTGTCTCTCTTGATCACTTCAGCCGAAAACCGAACGGGGTCAAGCAGTTCGCCCTCTACCGTTCGCGGGTCAGTCCAACCGATACTGCTAATGCTCTTGCGTTCCGGCTCATACTCCATCGGAATCATTAGATGGTCGTATCCTAAATTTTTTGCGATGATGTATCCGCTGGGGTCGTCGTCGTGCAACCGCTGCATGATAACGATAATGGCGCTTTTGGACGGTTCGGTAAGCCGCGTTGGCAACGTCTCTTTAAACACCCTTAAAGCCGTTTCTCTACTGGTCTCGCTATGCGACTTCTCAGGACTCAAAGGGTCATCCCATGTAATGCAATCGCCACGCCTTCCTGTCATGCTACCCACCGCGCAAGCTTGGCGAAAACCGCGATCTTTATTCTCAAAATAAAGCTTTTCGTTTTGATCGCCCATCAACTTAATAGGCCATAGCGCCTGATACCATTCGCTTAAGATAAGCTCTCGCATCATGCGGTTGTCGCGTACTGCTAGGTTCTGCTCATGCGCTGCGCCTATGTATTTGTACTGAGGGCGGCCATTAGGCCCCCACATCCACGCCGGAAACATAACACCCGATAGCGTGCTTTTGCTTGTACCCGGCGGTATGTTTATCAAGAGCCTTGTAATGTCACCAGTTGCCACCGCTTGCATGTGGTCGCAAACAGCATCAATATGCCAATTATACTGAAGCTCTTGCGGTATAATCTGAGGCCATGCACGCTTGACGAAGTTTCGTAGCGACCTGCTGCAAAATTCACGCTCTACGGCTAAAAGGTCACTATTATTCAGGCTGGGAAGCTGCATCAAGCAATTCTTGAATTGTTGTATCACTCATCTTCTTGACGTCTAAAGTAGTAGGAGACATGCTATTGTCACTCGATACGTGATCAACTCTATCATTGTATTTCTTCGACCACTTTGAAAGCAGCTTCAAATCGGTTTCAATTATCAGCTTGTCGCGGGCAACATCACTGCTAGACTCACCAACAACAGTGTCACCCCTGGCCGTATGGCGTAAGCGTTCGGCAATTGCGTCATAACCTAGACCGCGTGCGCGTGTGATGTCTTCAGAAAGATTTGACGGAACACTCGCCACACGACCCGATACCCAGTCATGCACTGCGCTGGAGCTGGGCATTCCATCGCGTCGGCAGATTTGCTCTAAGGGTTCGCCATCGGCTAACAGCTCGCATATCTCTTTAAAAATTTCTGGGGTGTAATTCGTTGGCCGTGACATTTATTCAACCTCTAGAGGCAATTATTAACTATTCATTAACTTAACATATTACGAATTTTATCGCAAGGGGCTTTTGAGCTGCTCTTTGTAATGCTTGGCAAGGTCGTCTAAAACTTCTCTAAATTTTTCCATCTTGTGACTGCCTTTTGGATGGTTTTCATAATCCACACCCGCCAAGGCGTAACCATAGCAACAAACATTATCTAACATTCGCTTTCCGATTTCGCCATAGATGGACGCTCTTGCTTGCCTTGCCCTGTCCTTAGCTTCTTGCTGCTTTGAGCCGCCATCGGGTGAGCCACCATCATTCGAATCTCGCATCTCCATGCCTCTAGGGCAGTAGATATTTCCATAGCGGCAATCAATGAAATACTTATTGCCTGCAAAGTGTTGATCAAAACTAATCTGCTTGCGCTTTAAATACATATCCAAGGGGTTCTGCACGCTTGATCTGATGTCATAGCCCTTTCGCAAGCCCTGTATTACTTCGACTCTACCGTGCTGCTGAGCGGGCAGGGTTGAATCCAATATGGCCTTGATCTCTTTTTTTGACATGAGGAACAATAACGCATTTGCGGGGGAATGTAAAACGGTGGTTGCAAAGTTTAGACGCAACGCAACCACCATGAATCCAAATAAACAAAAAAGGACTGCGCTATTGCACTTGATTACAATACATCAAACGGAACGGGATACAACAAAAAAAGCCCCTAGTGTTTAAGCTAGGGGCAAGGTGGTTCTTGTATTTTTTAGGGGCTATCTAAATTTGCGGCTAATGTTTAAACTCTTACCGCTTTTTAAACCGAGAAAACTACTACAAAAAAACAATCGGGCAAGTAATCTGTCAGTCATTTAAATTATAAACCTTCCGCCCTGTGGATGGTTAAAGAGGAAACTAAGAGTACCCAAAACTTATAACCCAACCTAAAAGCTATTGGCATGGGTGTCAATCTCTATCTAGCCGTTTTTGTTGTGTTTGTTTATATTCTTTTATCCATTTATCATAAATCTGCGGCGGGATATTTTTTAGGGGGGTTGTGGATTTCATTGCATCTATCTTCTTATCCATAAAGTCCTCATAACTCTTTCCTAACGCTTCAGGCTCTTGCCAGCCCTGCTGCTGCCACCCCTCTTGCACGAAGTTGGATTTAGGAACAAGTGGGTTGCCTTCCGTCTCAAAGCCGCGCAGCTGGTCTATAACCCCGCTTAACCCTTCAATGGCATAGGCAGGCTCATCGCCATGAATCTTATAATCCCCCCACCTATTAATGATTTTTCTTTCCATGTTAGTGCCCACCAAAGAGCCTATTCTTTTCATTTTTAAGCCCTAACCTGACTTGTGTTAACGCCTGACATTTTAAGCATTGCGAAATAATTGATCTGTTTTCTATCTACTGTCCAAACGCCATGCCGTTTATTGAACGCTACGGCCTTATTCTTACCCCTCAGAGCCTCCACCGCTAGCAACGTGATCCCTTCATAGGTCTCGCCATCCTCTTGATTGTCGCGGTTTAGCATTTGCGAATCGGTTAGGTAAAACTTCTTTGCTTCCTTAGCTTTTTTGGCTTCTTCTTTTTTTAGTTCAATTTGATAATTATTAAGAACCATTTCTTTTTTAGGTTCGATGCGTTCTTTAGTGTCTAATTGAAACTTGATGTCCATTCCGCTTTGTCTTAATTTTTTCAGTTTATAATAAGCGGCATCCCTGTTGATATTGAGTAGCTTTGTGATTTGATTGCAACTCAATCCTTGCTTGATATATTCAATAAATTTCAAATCTTGTATTCTACGGCTTTCCTTCTTTTCAGAGTAATCGGTAAAGCTAAGAGAAACCCCGCGCTCTTTAAGTTTCTCCATTTTAAGATAAACGGCATTTCGATGCAGGTTAAGAAGTTTTGCAATCTCACTGCAAGTAAATCCGTTTTTAACGTAATCAATAAATTCTGCTTCGTTTTTTTCTACTTTTCTTTTTTTTCGTTTAACTTCATTGCGTCTGTTTTGTGCTGCCAGCGCTTTTCGGTTTTCGATGCTAGTATCGAGAAAGGACTCAAATAATTCGAGGGCATCTTTTCTGGTTCGCTTTTCACCAACGATGAAACCCATAGCCTTTAAATTTCTTCTGGTGTGGTTGACCTGTGAAATGCTCAGTTTGTTAGATAAAACGATTTCTCTGCTACTGATGCCCATCAGAAACTTTATAGCTACGCTATGGTTTATACATTTTAAAGGGTCTTTTGTTTTCTTTTTTGCTTTGTCCATTGTCTTAAATCCTCTGTGTTTTTCGTTTTGATTCTGATTATTTTATAATCAATCTGATCTGAGCTTATACTCGCCATCCATTGCGAAACGGTGTTTTCCTGATTGCTACCAGCACAGCCAGAAATAAGCAGTATTGATGAAAGTGCGTAACAGGCCGAAAGGGTTTTGAATGTAAAGCGATGTCTCATTTAAAAACCATACAGCCTTACTCCATGCTATGCAAGCCCTAAACTAACAGGTTGTTATTATTTTAATGACAAACCATATAAATCAATGGCTTACTGAATTAACTGAATTAACTTATTACGTTTAAAATAAATAAACCCTGTTTTATTCATATAAATCAGTAACTTGCATTTAAAATCATTTAAAACACTAAAAACAGGGTACTTCTGGAAGCCTCCTTACGTAACGTAACTAATATAATAGTATCTATATAGGGTAGTATATCTTAAATCTCATAAAAAGAACCCTAAAAAAGAACTCTTTTAATACTATATAGGGATACACCCCATAAATAATGATTTATATCATTTTAATACTCAAACCCGCTGTCACCGTGGGTTATATAATGATGATTTAAAAAACCCGATGAGCAGTTAAATAATCAAATTGACTAGGCCAGTTAATACAGTTAAGGATTACACTCAATTAACACAGTTAGGAACCAAAAATGATTAATATTGAAAAAGGCCATGCAATGCCACAAGTCGCAGAAGGTGAAGCAGGCCGAGTGCGAGATATTTTAACCGCTATGGAAAAAGGTGATTCGTTTCTCTATCCTCTATCGGATAAAGGCAATGTTTATTACGCGGCTAAAACACTAGGCTTGAAAGTTACGGCAAGGAATGAAGGCGAGGGCGTTAGATTCTGGCTGGTGAAATAATTCGCATTTTATTCACATTAGCTCTTGACCCCTTACGAACAAGCTGTTAGTTTCAATTCAAGGCAGGCAATCAGGCCGCTGGATCAATCGAAAGAAAATACGATGACAAACCCAATTGAAAAATTCATTCCTAAGGGCCATCGCTTAGAGGGTAAGATTTACCCGCTAGGGCATAAGTTCACTGTTACACGTGGCAAACAATCGCCTCGCGTTTGCACCGTGGCAGACTATCGCGTCACACTTGATGGGCAAGGCCAGTTTGTAGAATTCCGTTACGTTGTAACTTATCTATTTATGGGGCAAATGATAGTCGATAACGATGTTGTCCAAACCACATTAGATAGAGCGGGGGCGTAGATCATGATTAAATACATTCAAGAAAACCAAATGCCTCTTATGTTTATATTAGGCTTTATATTGTTTGCTAACCTATGTTTTCATATTGCGTTCACAAACGGTCAATCTAGCTACTACAATGAGATGAAAGAGCAGTGCGCTCAAACGTACGATAAAAGCGTGCAGTCTATTCTTGAATGCAGCAAGTACGGATAATAAAAGTAAATTAAACCCCAAAGGAAACCGAGTATATCATGGCTTTTATAAAAGTAGAATTTGACCCAACCGACCACCTTGATGAAGTTAGCGAGGAAGACCTTAGAGCCGCTTTAAATCACCGCATATATGCAGGCGACACAATAAACACAGGAGACGTAGAGCAAGCCTTATTAGATGCAAGCGAGCTTCTCCGCAAGCATGGCAGCGTGAAAGATATTGCCGCCGCCCATAAATTAGACATAATCAGAAACGAGAGATTTTAACATGATTTGCACAATGATAATGCTAGGGGCTATAAGCATAAACCCTTGCGACATAGACCGCCTTAATATGAGTTTTAACGAGCCAGATGCGCGGTGTTATGTGAAAATGAATGATGGCACCCAGCACAATATCAAGCAGCCCTGCACCGAGATTTTCAAGAAAATACACATAAACCCAGAACCGGAAATAAAATCCAACGAAATAGAATGGACGATTTAGTAATGACACACCCAGAAAATAATCAAGAAGTTTTAGCTCCTCAGCAGGCGCTTGCGGTATTCTCACCCTTTATGGCCACTCTTAATGAGTTAAAGAAAGTTAATGACAGCTTAACTTTTGACTATAACGAAAAAAAGGGGCAGGCAGAAGCGCGAAGTCACATTGCGAAAATCCGCAGTAGTCGCAGTGCGATAGATAAGGCAAAAAAGGAAGCCACAGCAGGCCGCCGCTCAGAGATCGCAGAGATTAACGGCAAGGCGAAAGAGCTGGACGATAGTATATTAAAAATGATCGACGTTCACCTGATACCAGTCAAAGCCGCCGAGGAAGTGGAAACCAAGCGCAAAGCTGCGATTTTGGATCATATTTCCAGCATTAAAACTACACCCGTAGCCGCTCAGGGTTTTGACGCTGAGCAGTTAGGCGTAGAGATTGAAGAGCTTAAGCGGATAGAGCCAAGCGAAGAAAATTTTGCTGAATTTCATTTGACAGCGGAACTGGCTATTTCCGACACGCTTTCAACAATGGAAATCATGCTGGCACAGCGCGTAAAATTTGAAGCCGAGCAAGTGGAGCTTGAAGAGTTGCGAGCAGCAGCGGAACGGCAAAAGGCGGCAGCGCGAGAGCAGGCGGCGGAAACCGAACGTCTACAAGCCCAGGAGCGTGCTGCACATGAAGCTAAGATGAAAGTGGAACGCGATTTGCGGGAGAAAGAAGCTGCGGCAGTCGAAGCCGAACGCGCAGAATTAAAACAGCGTGTGGAAGAAGCGGAAAAGGTTGCGGCTGATGCGCTGGCACGCGAAGAGGAAGTAAAACAAACCGCCGCTCGCGTTCTGCAAGACAAGATCGAGGGCGAGCAACGGCGGGCTAACCGTGAAAACGAAGCTATCGCCCTAAAGAAGGCCGAGAGTGCCGCTAACGAGTTAGATGCGTACGCGCGCCAAGAAATCTTATCACGTAAGGCCGAAATCCTAGAGGGCATAACGAATGGCTTTGTCACTCATTACAAAATGCATAAAGCGGGAGCTATGCACGTTACAAACTTAATCCACGACGGCAAAATCCCAAACCTTAAAATTGAGTTTTAAGCTATGACGTGGCAAGAAAAATGTTTCATCTTGTGGGGTGAGCCGTGGAAGGCTACGCTAGCAAGGACCGCAGATGTAAACAGGCGCAGCGTCCAGAAATGGGCAAGCGTATTTAATCCTGAAAACTGCCCTGATACAGTCGAGAGCAAAATAAACGAAACCTTCACTATTTGGATAGAAGAATGAAAACCACGATTGAAACTATAAACGGCAAGCTATGTACGGTTATTCGTAAGCCGTTCGATGCTGAATGGGTGCGAGGGCAGATAGAGATGGAAGAGAATCCTACATTTATACTAAAGGGCTGTTTTTATAAATTTTCTCACTACACTACCTATGATTCAAGGGTTGTTTACCATGCTTTTAATGAAGTTTCGGGATGGTCTGCCGTTGATTTAAAAGAAGCTGTTATATGTAAATACCTACCCGCCCTACCAAAGAACCCTAAATCTAAAGATGAGCTTTTAATCTTTAGGTATTATTCAGAAGGTTTGGAGCCAGTCCTTACAGATAAGGGGGAGAATTATAGTTACCTTTGGGTTAGACCGAATAAGGCCGAAATAACCCACGCAATTCATGCGGAGACAGGCGAACGAGTAGAAATAGCGATAGAGGAAGCAAAGTAATGGTAGCGATATTGAGTAGCCTACAGCTTGAGAAATTCAACAAGTGGGAAAAAGAACTGACCGAAAAAACAGCTAAGTTTGGAGCGTGTGAAAATCCACGACAGGAATTTGC